>Ga0193706_1000726_pt1 | contig 17164 bp, 16 predicted proteins | sample U3c1metaG_FD_160130 | JGI IMG/M metagenome (GOLD analysis project Ga0193706, IMG submission 160130) | Soil microbial communities from a riparian zone of the East river system, Colorado, United States - U3c1 | ecosystem: Environmental > Terrestrial > Soil > Riparian zone | place: USA: East River... | reverse complement strand
CCGCCACCTCCGCCCATACCTGCACCGGCGACGGCAACGGCATGGTTCTTCGCGCCGGGCTCCCGCTCCAGGACATGGAGTTCGTCCAGTTCCACCCGACCGGGATCTACGGCGCCGGAGTCCTGATCACCGAGGGCGCCCGCGGCGAGGGCGGCTATCTGACCAATTCGGAGGGGGAGCGCTTCATGGAGCGCTACGCCCCATCGGCCAAGGATCTGGCCAGCCGCGACGTCGTCTCGCGCTCCATGGCGATGGAGATCAGGGAAGGGCGTGGAGTCGGCGCCGAGAAGGACCATATCTGGCTCCATCTCGACCATATCGACGCCAAGATCCTGGCCGAGCGCCTCCCCGGAATCACCGAAACCGGAAAGGTGTTCGCGGGCGTCGACCTCACCCGCCAGCCGCTGCCTGTAGTCCCAACCGTCCATTACAATATGGGCGGGATCCCGACCAATTATCATGGCGAGGTCGTCACCCTGAAGGACGGCAATCCGGACAGCGTCGTCCCCGGATTGTTCGCGGTCGGCGAGGCCGCCTGCGTCTCCGTCCACGGCGCCAACCGCCTCGGCTCGAACAGCCTCATCGACCTGGTCGTCTTCGGGCGCGCGATCGGTCACCGGGTCGGCGAATTGCTGAAGCCGGAAGCGGCCCAGCGGCCCTTGCCCAAGGGCTCGGAGGAGATGGCGCTGAGCCGGCTCGACCATTTCCGGTTCGCCAAGGGCGGCAGCCCGACCGCGGAGATCAGGCTTCAGATGCAGAAGGTGATGCAGGCCGATTGCGGGGTTTTCCGGACCACCGCGAGCCTCGACGAGGGCAAGGCCCGGGTCGACGCCGTCTATGCGCGCATGGGCGACATCAAGGTCACCGACCGAAGCCTGATCTGGAACACCGATCTGGTCGAGACCCTGGAGCTCGACAATCTGATCGCGCAGGCGGTTGTCACCATGCATTCGGCCGCCAACCGCACCGAGAGCCGAGGCGCGCACATGCACGAGGATCATCCCAAGCGCGACGACGCCAATTGGCTCAAGCACACGGCGGCCTGGTTCGAGAAGGGGTCGGTCCGGATCGATTACCGCCCGGTCCACGAATATACGCTCACCGACGATATCGAATATATCAAGCCCAAGGCGCGGGTTTATTGAGCCTAGGCTAATCCATCAGCGATTGCCTGCCACATACATTGTAATTAACCGAGGCGCTCAGGCCGCCTTTCTGAACGGCTCTACCCGGATTTCGCCCTCGTTCGCGCGGGCCTGAGCAAGCTCATAGGCCGTCTGCATCCGCAGCAGCGTGTCGGCTTTGATGCCGAACGCCTTTTCGAAGCGGATAGCCATGTCGGCCGAAAGGCCGGCGCGAGCATTGAGGAGACTGCTCATCGCCTGGCGCGTCACGCCGAGATGGCGAGCTGCTCCAGTCACGTTTAGTCCGTGCGGCTCCAGGATTTCGCTGCGAAGCCAATCGCCGGGATGCACGGCGAAGGTGGAAGAGATTCGAATGGCCATCAGTGATAATCCTCCAGATCGAGATCCGCGATCGCTCCGCCGGCGTTGATGCTGAACGTCATTCGCCAGTTCTTCGTAACCGTCAGCGACCAAGTGCCCGTGCGATCGCCCGTCAATTGATGCGCCCCCCAATTCGGCGGGACGTGGAGCTCGTCCGCTGTGTCGATCGCCATGAGGTAGGCGACCATCTTGCGAAGGCGCTCTGCGATTCTTGCATCCACGCCCTTCGGGTTGCCGGTTTCCACGAACCGCCGAAACGCCTTGTGGCGAATATTCTCTATCTCCACGGCCCGACGCTAAGCCAGCATGTGTCAAGTGTCAAGCTACACACGACGGTCACCGGTGATTTTACCGTGTGTCCGCGCACGGTTGCAAAGCTGCGCGAGTCAGCGGAAATCGAGATCGGCCGCAGGATGAAGGGAGTGCCGGAATGCGTTTGTGGGTAAGGCGTGTCTCGCTGCCGCTGATAGGCCGTTCGTCCGCCCCTCGGAGGTGGACCAACCCGCGGCTGCTCGCCGCGCTCGCATTCCTGCTCCCGGCCGCCGCGCTCACCCAGAGCTTCGAGCCGCCGCGCCACATCCTCAGCCCTGGGCCGTTGATGCAGGGAGCGACGGTCACTGAGATGCTCGTTCGCGCCGACGCCGGAACCCAGATCGAGCGCGACAGGACTCCGGCTCAGGAGCTCGAGGAGCATCGCAAGCTCGACCGTGCCCTCAAGGCGCTAGCGGCGCAGCGGCCCGGCGTGGTCGACGCCTATGTCGTCTCGATCGCGCTCGACAGCGATCCGGTGTTCGGGCGCGAGGCCCGAGCGGCCGGCGACGTGCTCCAGCGCCGCTTCGGAGCGCAGGGGCGCACGATCATACTCGCCGGCACCGACGGCAAGGCGCCGAGCGCTCTGCCGCGCGGAACGCCGAATTCCCTCGGGATCGTGCTCGCCCGGATTGCCGAGCTGATGAACGAGAAAGAGGATGCGCTGATCCTCTACACGACCAGCCACGGAACGCCGTTCGGCCTTTACTATCACGATGCCGACAACGGCTATGGCGCGGTCTCGCCGAACCGGCTCAACCTGATGCTTGCCCAGCTCGGAATCTCGAACCGGCTGCTCATCCTCAGCGCCTGCTATTCGGGCATATTCGTGTCCGCCCTCCAGTCCGACGGAAGCGCGATCGTCACCGCCGCCTCGTCGGACCGAACCTCGTTCGGCTGTGCGGCCGAGAACGACTGGACCTATTTCGGCGACGCGATGGTCAACCGCGCCTTGCGCAAGCCGCAGCCGCTCGCCGCCGCCTTCGGCGAGGCCCAGGGCCTGGTGACGGACTGGGAGCGGCATATGCGCTTCGTCCCGTCGCAGCCGCAAATCTGGATCGGCCCCCGAATGGCCTGGCTCGACTCGCTCGAGCGCCGGATGCCCAAGGTCGCAACCCAACCGGTCGGCCGCCCTGCCTTCGAGCCGGCCGCGATTCCGCCCCGCCGCTGACGGCGCACTTTCGCGGCTTCGCGCGTCGCCCTATCAAGGCGACACAGGGGGGATCGATGTCGCCGCGGGCCCGCAACCTCTTTCTGCTGCTGATCGCCGCCCAGGCGCTCCATTCGGTCGAGGAATATCATTTTCGGTTGTTCGACCGGCTGGCTCCGGCGCGCTTCGTCGCCGACGCGGTGGGCGTCGAGCGGCCGCTCGGTTTCGCCATCGTCAACACGGCCCTGGTCGGCTTCGGCCTGTGGTGCTGGATCGCCCGGGTCAGGTCGGGCTGCGGCTCTGCGCGGGCCTTCGCCTGGTTCTGGGCCCTGCTCGAATGCGCCAACGCCATGGCCCATGCCGCGCTCGCCGTCGCCGCCGGCGGCTATTTCCCCGGCATCGCCACCGCGCCTATACTGCTCGGGATCGGCGGTTGGCTGATCGCCGAGCTGGTCCGGGGGAATCCTTCCGGCAAACCGCTCGGCCCGAGCAGGGACTGAGCCTGTCGAAGGACGATCCCGAGGCCTCGTTCGATACGCCGGTTCGACGAGCTCGCCGGCTAGTCGGGATGTGCGGTAGTCGGGTGTAGCCCGCACCGAATGACGGAGGCGAGCGCATCGAAAGCGCATGGCGCCGCCAATCGCGCCGCAACGCATCTCCCTAGGCAGGCTCCGCCAACAAGGGAGTCCTCGCCATGAATGCAGTTCCGACCGGCCGATCGCCCGGCGCCAAGTTCCTGCTCGCTATATTGATCGGCGTTTTCCTGACCATCCCGCTCTTCTCGGTCTGGCTGCTCGTCTACGACCGAAAACAGCAGTCGGCCGAGGCCAAGACCGGAATCGCCCAGGGCTGGGGCGGCCCGCAGACCATCGCGGGGCCATTGCTGGTCATCCCCTATCGCGAGCGGACCAGCGAGTCGGTGGCCGAGAACGGCAAGGCCGTCACTCGGGTCCGCGAGACGTGGAAGGAGCTGACCCTCTCGCCCGAGGCGGTCGAGCTCGACACTTCGGTGAAGCCCAAGCCGGTGAAGCGGTCGATCTACGAGGTGGTGGTCTATGACGCCGCCGCGCGCGGCAAGGCGCGCTTCGCCTTCCCGGCCGATCTGCCGCGCTTCGGAGTGGCGGTCGAAGACATGGCGCTCGCCCGCGCCGAGCTTCGATTCGGGGTCAGCGACTCCCGCGGCCTCGGCGCCAACCCGCGGATCCGCGCTCAGGGCCGCCCGCTCCGGCTGCAGCCCGGCGGCGGGACCGCGTCGACCGGCTATCAGGGCTTCTTCGCCGGCCTCGACGCAAGCGCACTGACGACGGGCGCGATCCCGGTCGATTACGAGTTCGAGTTCCGCGGCAACGGCCGGCTGTCGCTCGCCCCCCAGGCCGGCGACACGATCTGGCGGGTCCGCTCGGCCTGGCCCCATCCAAGCTTCCAGGGCGGCTTCCTCCCCGCCGACCGGACGGTCGATTCGAAAGGCTTCAGCGCCACCTACCGGCTGGGCAACCTCGCGCTTGGCCAATCCCTGATCTCGAAGGGACCGGCGGGCGCGCCGGAGCAGGCCGCGGCCGATCCCGGGATCCCGGTCGCAGTCTACGATCCCGGGCAGGATTCGCTGGCCGGCGCGCACGAGGCGCGGATCAGCCTGATGCAGCCGGTCGATCTCTATTCGCAGGTCGACCGGGCCGCCAAATACGGCTTCCTGTTCATCGGCTTCACCTTCCTCGCCTTCCTGCTCTTCGACATCATCGGTGGGGTGAAGGTGTCGGCGGTCGAATATCTGCTGGTCGGGGTCGCACTGATCCTGTTCTTCGTGCTCCTGCTCGCCTTCGCCGAGGTGATCGGCTTCACCCTGGCCTATGGGGTGGCGAGCGCGGCGATCGTCGGTCTGATCACATCCTACTCGGCGGCGGTCTTGAAGAGCTGGCGGCGGGCGGTGTTCATCCTCGCTTTGCTCGCCTCGCTCTACGTCGTCCTCTACATCCTTCTGAGCCTGGAGGCCTTCTCGCTGGTCATAGGCTCGCTGATGCTCTTCCTCGCCCTCGCCGCGGTGATGTACCTCACCCGTAACATCGAATGGGGTTCGCGGGAGGAAGAGGCGGCCGGCTACGAGCCGGCATTGGCATAGCTTGCTGCCCTAACCCCCCTCCCGGATTCCCGGGAGGGGCCGGGGGTGGGCCCCTTCAAACTAGGAAGACCCACCCCAAACCCTTCCCGGAAATCCGGGAGGGGCCTTTTTGTTTCGGCCTCCAGCCTTCAATCCCTGAAGGGATTATAATCCCCATCGCAACGGCCCGAGCGCGCCACGAATCCAGGATCGTTGATATTGGCCTGGGGCTTGAGCCGGCGATTCACCGTGCGCGCCATTTCGAGGTCCAGCCGCTTCTTCAGCGCCGCCTTCACCTGGGCGCGCGTTTGATCGGCGATGGAGAGGTCGATGCCCACGCCGACGGTCTGCTTGTACTCATCGAAGGTGAGGCGGGATTCGTAGACGCAGGCGATCGGCCCTCTCTTGTCGATGCGCGCGACATGCTTGCCCTCGAAGCTCGTGTTCACCGGGAATTCCGGTCCGCTATGGCCCGTGCATCGGTCGCCGGCAGATTTGGCGAGCTTGCCCGTCTGGGTCGCCGGCTTGATCTTGGCGCCGAGCCGGACGAGCTCGGACGAATCCTCCCCATTCTCGCCGTAGGTGATTTCGAGCGGAACGCTGACCATCTGGCCGAACAGGGTGAAGGTGAGCGGGCCGCAGGCGTCGGCGGCGGAATTGACCGGATCGATCTTGGCGTTCGGCAATTGGCCGGTCACCTTGCAGTCGATCCTCAGCCCCGAAGACTGGTCGGCCGGGAAGGAGCAGTCGGTCGTCGGATTGCCGCCTTGTGGGGTCGAGGTCGGGTCGCAGCCGACAAGGATCGGCATCGCGATCAGCAAGGCCGTGCCGACGAGTGCGGTACCGCGGCGAAGGGCCGGCGCCGCGAATGAGACATTTTCAGGACGATCTCTGGTCATTTCGCTCCCCCTCGATCGGAAGGGTAGCAGGGTTCGCCCACGGCGCAATCAGGCCGACGCTGCCGCCTCCAATGCTTCGCGCACCTTTTCCATGTCGTGCTCGAACGAGCGCTCCAAGGCCTCGTCGGAAAGCCCGGCGCGCCCGACGACGTCCGCCATGGTCAGCCCGACCCGGAGCGTCGCGCCCCATTTGCCGTCCGTCAGTCTCACGCATTTGACCGGCTGGCCGAGCCGAACGCCGCGGCCGGCCATCGCCTTGTGCCAGGTCTGGGCGTCCTCGAAGGTGGCGCCGCCGCCCATCTCGGACAAATCGAGGGTCGACAGCGTCCGCATCTCGATCGGGTGGGTGTCCGCCTCGACCTTGTCGCCCGGCGGGTAGGGCGCGACCCGGTGCGCGGCGGTCCGCTCGATGATCCCGGTCCGAACCGCGCAGTGGAAAGCGAGGACGACCCGGGTCACCGCTTCCAGCGACAGGCTCTGGAAACGCTCCAGCTCGAACAGGCTCGCCTCGAGCCGAAGGAGCAGGCCGATATTGGCGCCGTCGGGCAATATGTCCGTACCCGGCCAGTCCGCCGGCCATTCGGAGCGCCGGAAGATCGTTGCCAGCCCCTCGGGCAGCGGCCCGGCCGCTTGCCGGAAGGAAGGCGGGACGAGGGCGAAGCCGCTGAACGGCGGTCCGCCCATGAACTTGGATCCCGTGACGAATACGATGGAATGGCGGGCCAAATAGTCGGCGATCGCCGCCGAGGTGATCCGCGCCTGGCAGGCGTCGACGACGAAGCTGATCGAATCGCCGTGCCGCGCGCGAAGCCGGTCGATGTCTTCGAGCGAGGGCAGGATCAGCCCGGTCTTGGAGCCGTGCACGACGTGGACGAGGGCGTGTCGGCCGGCAGCCTTCGCGGCGCCGATCGCTTCGTCCATCCGAGCCGCGATCTCGGCGGAGGGCCGGGCCCGGCCATCCCGGTCGCGGACCGGAATGTCGATCATCTCGACATGGGTGGCGCCGAGCCCCGGCACCGGCGCGCCCGGGACGGTGGCGACGTCCAGAGCGGTGCTCTCGGCGAAATATCGGCCGTGCGCGGAATGGATGCAGCCGCTCCCGACCTCGTCGGCGCCGAGCAATATGTTGTGCGTGCCACCGCCCGCTTTGCCCGCCGTGCAGGCAAGGGCGACATATTCGAGGTCGGTGCCCGACGGCGCGAAGACGATCGCCACCGCGTCCGGCACGTCATAAGCGGCGCGGACGCGCCCGCGCATCTCCTCGAGCGCCTCGGCATAAGCGGCGCCCGACAGATCCGGCCCCAGGGCCTCGAGCCTCTCCACGACATGCTCGAAGGCGTCGGCGGAGATGTCGTTGGCGGTCGAGGAGGCGAAGGCGAGAACGCCGCTCGGCCTCGGCGCGGAATAATAGCGGTTGAGGCCGGTCGCCGGGTCGAGCAGGATCCGGGCGTCGCCACCCGTCGTCATCAGGCGCGTCGCCTCCGCTTCCAGCCTTCGTCTCTCGTCGTTCATCGCGGCGCGCCCTTGGCCTTCGACCATGGCGGCATTATGTCCGCCGCGCCAGCGCGTCCGACCGGCGCCGCACTCTTCCGAAAGGCAGTTCGTGTCCGATCCCATCCGCCCACTGACGATCCCCGAAGAAGCGAAGAAGCGGCTGCGGATCATGTTCATCGCCAAGCACGCCAAATGGCCGGGCGGCCTTCATCCCGAGGACGGCAATCACGCGCTCTACCATGTCGAGGTGCGCGAGATACTGGAAGGGCTCGGCCTCAACCTCGTTCTCGCCGACCGCTACGAGGCCCTGTTCGACAAGCCCGACGTCGATTTCGTCTTCCCGCTCCTGAACCGTGGCGGCTTCCTCAACAGCGAGATGATGCTTCCCTTGCTGTGCACGCGCCACGCTCTCCCGTTCCTCGGGGCGAGCCCGATCCTTCGCGGACTGTCCGACGACAAGTCGCTGACCAAGCTGGCCGCCGCCGCGCGCGGAATCCCGACCGCGCCCTGGGCGGTCTACCGCCGCGGCGCCCCGGTCGAGGAGGATCGGTGCCCCATTCCTCCCCGGGACGGGGAGGGGGACCGCGCGGAGCGTGGTGGAGGGGCCGGCGACCGCTGGGTCATCAAGCCCAACGCCTCCTCGGCGAGCTGGGGAGTCCAGGATGCCCGCGACTGGGCGGGAGTCGAGGCCGCGATCGCCTCGATCCATTCGGAGGGCCATGACGCGATCGTCGAGCCCTTCCTCAGCGGAAGCGACGTCGAGGTCCCGGTCATCACCGTGGACGGCAAGCCGGTGATCATGCCGATGATGCTGTTCGAACAGGCCGATCCGTCGCACCTGCGCACCTATTACGAGAAAAGAGACCTGGTCGACCGAAGCCAGAAATATCAGCTCGTCGAGTTCGACGATCCGGAATGGATGCCGATCATCGCCGAGCATACCCGCAACCTGGTCGAGGAATTCCGCCCGTTCGATTACGGGCGCTACGAGTTCAGGCTCGATCGGGAAGGCGGCAAGGTCCAGTTCCTCGAGGTCAATCTCAACGCCAATCTCTGGTCTCAGAAGGTCTATGGCCGCTCGGCGAAGGCGGCGGGCCTCAGCCAGGAGCAATTGATCGAGACGATCCTTTGCGAAAGCCTGGCGCGGCACGGGCTGCTCTAGGCTCCATCACCCCGCACCCTTCATCGTCATCCCGGCCCTTCATCGTTATCCCGGACTTGATCCGGGATCCATGAACACGGCGGTCCCCGAAATTCGACCGGGCGTGTTCATGGATCCTGATTTTCATCAGGATGACGGGGGTGGGAAGGCTTCGCGCCTTCACGGTTGAGCGGCACGCGGGGAGCCGCTATCCCGCGCCCAGCAAAGGATCGATCGATGGCCGAATTCGCCCTTCCGAAGAACAGCAGGATCAAGGGCAAGGGCCGCGAGCACAAGGCGCCAGAGGGTGCGAAGCGGGTTCGAAGCTTCCGCATATACCGCTACGATCCCGACAGCGGCGAGAATCCGCGCTACGACCGCTTCGAGCTCGATCTCGACGAGACCGGCCCGATGGTCCTCGACGCTCTCATCCGGATCAAGAACGAGGTCGACCCGACTTTGACCTTCCGCCGCTCGTGCCGTGAGGGCATTTGCGGCTCCTGCTCGATGAACCTGAACGGCCGCAACGGCCTCGCCTGCACCACCGCGATCGAGGATCTGAAGGGCGAGGTCCGGATCACGCCGCTTCCCGCCATGGACGTGATCAAGGACCTGGTGCCCGATTTCACCCATTTCTTCGCCCAATATGCCTCGATCCAGCCCTGGCTCCAGACCGTCACTCCGCCACCCTCGGGCCGCGAGCGGCTCCAGTCGCCCGAGCAAAGGGCGAAGCTGGACGGCCTCTACGAATGCATATTGTGCGCTTGCTGCTCCTCCTCCTGCCCGAGCTACTGGTGGAACTCGGACCGCTTCCTGGGCCCCGCAATCCTTCTCCAGGCCTATCGCTGGCTCGCCGACAGCCGCGACGAAATGACCGGCGAGCGCCTCGACGAATTGGAGGATCCGTTCCGACTCTACCGCTGCCACACCATCATGAACTGCGCCAACGTCTGTCCCAAAGGGCTGAACCCGGCCAAGGCCATCGCCGAGACCAAGAAGATGCTGGTGGAGCGGGCGGTCTGACAAGCCTCCCCTTCCTTTCAAGGGAGGGGACGGGGGGCGGGTGAGCGCCCAGGCAGCTCGATGCTGCCGAGGGGCTTCCGGGCGTCCTCGCGGGCATCGAGCCCGCTCAGCCGCCACCCACCCCTTATCCCCTCCCTTGAAAGGAAGGGGCTCACGCTGCACTCTACCCTCGCAATGATCGTCCCCGTCATCCGGTTCTTCCAGCGATATGCGAACTTCTTCGCCACGTTGGCGGGCGTGATCGCTTACCGCCGGCTCTTGCCGGATGATTCGCCATGGTGGCTCCAACTGCCTGTCGGCCTTGCCGTTTGGGTCTTGGTCTACGAGCTGCTGTACAAGGACGAAGTCACCGGAATCCGGGAGGGCGGCAAACCCGGATTGACCGTGCTCGCGATTGTCGGATTATCGGTGAGCTACTGGTGCATGGTTGCGGTCGTGCTTTTCATCCTCACCGCGGGCGACTGCGACTCTGCGCTCCACGGCCTCGCAGCCGATCGATGCATCGACGGGCAGAACAGGTTCCTGATCATATCCGTGTGGATTGCAGCTATGATCTACGCCTTTGGCTTGTGGGCGAAGATCCGAGCCAGGCGCCCGTGCTCGGTTTCACCTCGCGCGGCGCACAGCGGTGTGGAGAGGCCCGAATGATCGGGAATCGGTCAATGACTTACTCCGTCTTACGTGGTTACCGCTTTGCCCAATCGCGAGAGGATTACCCAACGGTTGAAGCTGCGCTCGATACCGTCGCCGACTTGGTGAGCCGAGGCGCGAAAGAGGTCTACGTAGAAGACAGCGACGGCAATCCCGTCCCAATGTAGTGGGCCAGTAACTACGCTGTCTCTTCCGAGCTGGCCAAGCGCTATCGGCAGCATCGAGCTGCCTCACCGCTCACCCACCCCCAAACCCCTCCCTTGAAAGGGAGGGGCTTTGAATGCACTGCCCCCAGCCATGGACATCCACCCCGCCATCCGTCACCGGCCCGATCCGGACCATCCCGGCTGGTCGACCTGGGACCTGGCCGACCCGGAGCGCTATCACGGCACGATCGGAAAGTTGCTGGTCCGCGCCGAGGGGCCGGGCAAGGCACGGTGCCGGATGTTCCCCGGCAAGGCCCATTCCAACCTCGGCAACGTCGTCCATGGCGGCGCGATCCTGACCTTCATCGACATGGCCCTGTTCGCCGGCGGCCGGCTTGCGGGCGCCAATGTCGCTTATGCGGTCACGCTCGATCTCAGCACCCAGTTCCTCTCGCCGGGCCGGCTCGACATTCCGCTCGACGCCGAGGTCGAGCTTTTGCGCGAGACCGGGCGCCTGGCTTTCTTCCGCGGCCGCCTCGTCCAGGACGAGGAGGTCGTCGCTGCCTTCTCGGGCGCGCTCCGAAAGTCGACGCGGCGCCCGAAGGAGGATTGATCTGGGCGGGGTCGAAACACGCTATCGCGCCCTCATCGATGCGAGCGAGCTGAAGCCCGATCCGGACCAGGCCAAGGCGGTCGCCTTGCTCGACCGGCTCGCGGCCCGTCTCGCCGAGGCGCGGCCGCTTGGCCTTTGGGCGCGCCTCACCGGCAAGGCGCCGCCCGCGCCGCGCGGCCTCTATCTGTGGGGCGGGGTCGGGCGCGGCAAATCGATGCTGATGGACCTCGCTTTCTCGGCCGCGACGGTCGAGCCGAGGCGCCGGGTCCATTTCCACGAATTCATGCTCGAGGTTCACGAGCGGCTCCGTTCGGAGCGCGAGAAGGAGGAAGGCGATCCGATCCCGCCCGTCGCAAAGGCGATCGCAGCCGAGGCGCGGCTTCTCGCCTTCGACGAGATGGTGATCAACAACAGCGCCGACGCGATGATCCTGTCGCGCCTCTTCTCGCATCTGCTCGATGCGGGCACGACCGTGATCGCGACCTCGAACCGGCCGCCGCACGACCTCTATCTGGGCGGCCTCAACCGCGAGCTCTTCCTGCCCTTCATCGTCACGGTCGAGCGCGAGCTCGACGTCGTGCCCCTGAACGGCCCGACCGACTATCGGCTCGAACGGCTCGGCGGCTTCCCGACCTGGTACGTCCCCAACGGCCCCGAGGCGACGGAGGCCCTGCGCGCCGCCTTCTTCCGACTGACCGATTACCCGCCCGAGGACCGGGCCCATGTCCCGACCGAGGACATATCGGTCCAGGGCGGGCGGATCCTCCACGTGCCGAAGAGCCTGAAGGGCGTGGCCGTCTTCTCGTTCAGGCGGCTGTGCGGAGAGGCGCGCGGAGCGGCCGACTATCTCGCCGTCGCCCGCCGCTACCATACGATCATCATCGTCGGCATCCCGGTCATGGGGCCGGAGAAGAGGAACGAGGCCGCCCGCTTCGTCACCCTGATCGACGCGCTCTACGAGCATAAGGTGAAATTGCTCGCCGCCGCCGATGCCGAGCCCGCCGGTCTCTATCCGGCCGGCGACGGATCGTTCGAATTCGAGCGCACGGCCTCCCGCCTGATCGAGATGCAGTCCGCCGAATATCTTGCCGAGGGGCACGGTCTGGAGGATCGCGCCGATAAGTGGGAACCGGTTATCGGCGAAAGCGATCCGAGCACATGGAACCAGAGTGGCTCGCCACTCTGAACGAGGGCGCCTGACTGCTATGAGCCTTTGTGGGGCTCCCCAGATCGACCGGGTTGAGACTCGCTGGATCGGGCGCGCAGGGACTGGGCCCAACGCCGGGCCGGGCCGCCGCGGACCAGGCATAAAGTCCCCGAAACAGACGTAATCTACTCTAATCCGGGACCATCGGAGCGGCGCCTGCCCGGGCCCAGGCGGCATAACGCGCGAGCGAAGCGCCCCACCATATCTTTCGATATGTTCCGTCGGACTCCCGTCGAACCACGGCATAATATCGGCTCAGGGAGGCACCGCCGATTTTCAGTGCCACGATCCAGGTTTCACCCACCTGTCGCGCCCAGCGGAGCTTGCCGAAGGTATAGCGGTCGCACCCGGGGAACTCGACGATGACGTCTCCCGAGTTGAAGCAAACGCCAGGGCTGAACGTGCTGGCCGCGTCAATCCCCAGTGCCAGGAAAGCGCCGGCCGGAACCCCTTCATGCGACCGGATGAAAGGCCCCGCGCCACGCATGCTCATCAGGCCGGCGAGATGAATTTCAAAGGCGTCGCGATCCGCATATTTGCCGATCCGACTGCGACACGCGGCGAGAGCTCGCCGTGCTCCCCACGAACCCAATGCCCGATAGTGTCTCTCGCGCAGGGCTTCCCGGCGGTTCCCCTCGTCTATCCGCCAAATCAGGGTGTCTTTATTGTCCAGGTCCGAGCGGGGAATCCAATCAAGCATCAGGCGCCCGTGGTCGCCATATTCCATGTCGCATTGCTGTGCGGAGGGCTCGCACCAGACCGCCGTCACGCTGCCGTCATATGCGGCATCGATATGATCGGCCCGGCCAAATCGTAGCTCGGCCTCGGCGAGAAATCCGGCCCAGGCTTTGTGCTTCCTGTGCTCCTGGAAGGAGATATTGGTGGCTACTGCTCCGGCCGGGGTGGGAGCGAGAGCGACGGAATAGATTTGGTGGGCGGAATCCTCGAAACCATAGGTCGAGGGCGATTGCGGCTCATTGCCCGGATCCCAGGTCTCTCGAGGCGCGGCGGGATATAGATCGTCGCAATCATAGCCCGGCTGCAGGGTTCCACCGGCTTCCGAGAGGTCGGTGCGGGAACGGATGATCCTTTCGATCTCGGGCGGAGTCATGCCGAGACGAAGGCCGTGCAGCTGAAGGCTTTCGACTGTTTCGGGGCTGATCCTCGCCGGCGATGGGCCACAGATTCCGGCTGCTGCAAGAGCGACGGCGCAGGTTCGGAGCGCGGCTTTTCCCAGGCTCGACATGGCGATGGCGTAACGGCGGATATTTACGAGATGCTCCCTCGCCGAGCCACGGCTTCGGTAATTCCGGAGACACAATGCTCAATTCCCGCGCAGCTTCGGGCCCTGGACCGCAACCTCATGGGTGAGACACTTCAGTCAGATTAGGTCCCCGAATTAGAGCTCGGCCGGGTCGAGAGTCTTCGGATCGGGGGCGCCGGGATTGGGCCCACCGCCGGGCCGGGCCGTCGCGACATCGCCATATCCGCCGCAATATTTCTTGCCGGCCGAGCCGCCGAGCACCTGCACGCCGCAATAGTCCCTGGGGCGCATGACGACGTCGCGAAGAATTATCGCCCGGCCGTCGCGCAGCTCCACCGTCAGATGTCCGTCGGGACCGACCCTGACGAAGGCCGTGGACAAGGTTCGGCGCCCCTCGGCCTCCGCGGTCGAGTCCGGCCGCCGGGCCGGAGCAGGGTTTTCTGCTGCGGACACCGGCTCCGGGCGCGGTCCCAAAGCGGCTTGCGCGCTGTCACCGGCGCCTTGCCCGGCCGGGCCAAAGGCGGCCGAACCAGGGCCTTGCGTGTCCGTCTCGCGCGATTCACGCGCTGCGGCCCCTGGAGCCGGGCTGGGGTTGCGCATGGTGGCTTCCTTTGGTGGAGGATCGCAGGCGACGAGCGGTGCGATGCAGACCAGCAAGAGGCAGGGCATCACACCCTTCGTGAGCTTGAGCACAGCCCTGGCTACAGGAACTGCGCTCTCAAGTCACTGATCCTGGCGAAGACGTGGCTTCATCCGGCCGGAGACGGGTCGTTCGAGCTCGCCCGAACTCTCCTCGTCTCATTGAGACGCAGTCCGCCGCATATCCGGCCGCCGGCCGCGGGCTCGATGACGCTGCCCGACTGGCCGACTACCCCTTACAGCCCGGCGGGAGATTACGCACCCGCAACGATTTTTCCGGCACATCGGGGCTGCCGAACGGTAAACAATGCCCTGCCATGAATGGTTGACTAAATACTAACAGGCTCAGACAGTTGCCGTCTTGCGACTCGGTCCGAGTGATCTCGCTGACCATGAGATCGGACCAATCAGCCGGGTCGCAGGGGGGGATATTTGTGGGGATTGTCGTGCCTTCCGCCGACCTGCGCCGCCTTTGGCCGTGCGCAGCGGCCGTGCGCGTCCCGGTCGCCGGCTGTCCCCGGGCGCCGCCCACGCAGGCACGGAGCGCCCTCGGACCCGCCTGCTTTATCCGTTCAGCGCCCGAATCCGTATCTCCGCATCGCCTCTTCGCGGGTGAAGGTCCGAGGCGCCGCCGCAGGGCACATGGTCGTCACCTACTCGCAGATGCCCGGCCGAACCTCGCCGTACCAAAGCAGACCCTCCACCCCGTCGCCGCAGTTCGTCCCCCGCTCCATCGCGACATTCTCCCTGTTGACCTGCGCCCCGCCGTCGGCGGCGCCCGCCGGCGGGTCCGCGCATTCCGCGATTTGGCTCGCCAGGGCCGGCATCATCCTGATTACGCTGCCCATGCGCACCTCGTTCGAGGCCGGCTCTCGTCCGGCCGTACTTCATCCATTTTCGTTTTGCCGGTTCTTTGAAACCGCCCAGCCTGTCGTGAGAAGGAATTGACATGTCCAAGGGTTCCAAGGGTCTCTTCTCGAACGGCGGCAATGCGGAAGGCACCGAGAATCTCGGCGGCGGACAGCCCTATCTGGATGGGGGTCAGTCCGCTGATCTCGCCGGCACCCCCGCGGACGGCGTGGACAGCCCCGGGCCCGTGATCGGCATCACCGCGCCGACGACCGACCTGGGCGATCCCGGGATCGTGATAGGCATCACCGCGCCGACGATCGTCGATGCCGTTCCTGCCGGCGACGCGCCTGCCGGTGACGAGACGTCCTCCGGCGCCGTGCGCTACATCTCGGTGGGTGGCCTCACCTGGGATACGCTCTCGGAAATCACTCCTGTAATAATCGCCGGCGACAATGACGATCAGACCAACCAGAAAGGTGGCGGCGCCGGCTTCGACCCGAGGGCGGCCAACACACCCGGAAGCCCCGGCCAGCTCCTGACGCTCGGCACCAATCCGGACGGAAGCCATTTCTTCACCGGCATCCGCAACGTCGACGCCACCCTGATCGGCTCCAAGTGGAGCAGCCTGAACCTCACCTACAGCTTCCCGACGTCGGGCTCGAACTATAACGGCGCCACTTTCGACAGTAACGGCGTCAGCAATTATCACATCGACCTTGGCACCCAGCAGCAGGCGGCCGCGCTTGCCGCATTCGCCCAGCTCTCCGCTTTGACCGGCCTGACCTTCACCCAGATCACCGACACGGATGCGGTTCACGCCAATATCCGTATCTCCCAGAGCGCCGACAACGACGTGCCGTCCGCCTACGGAAACTTCGCCTCGGACACCAATGCGATGGCCGGCGACATCTGGTTCGGCCGCACCAACCAGCCCTATTACGATATGGCCTTCAAGGGCACGTGGGGGTTCGCCACCATGATGCACGAGATCGGCCACACCATGGGGCTGAAGCACGGGCACCAGGATTATACGAACAGCGACCTGTCCGGCTTCCTCGGGACTTCGCCGCGGTTCGGCAGCCAGTCTTTGACCGCGGACCGCGACGGCCAGGCCTGGTCGTTGATGACCTATACGCCCGCGCCGTTCACCAACAGCAACTTCGCCGGCGAGAAGGTCAACCAGCCGCAAACCTACATGCAGTATGACGTTGCGGCGCTGCAGTATCTCTATGGCGCCAACTTCAGCACCAATAGCGGCGACAGCGTCTACACCTTCAGCCAGACGACCGGCGAGATGTTCATCAACGGCGTCGGCCAGGGCGCCCCGTCGGGCAGCAAGATCTTCCTGACCATCTGGGACGGCGGCGGCAACGACACGATCGATGCCAGCAACTATGCCAACGGAGTCACCATCGATCTGCGCCCGGGCGAGTTCTCCACCTTCGACCAGAATCAGCTGGCCAATAACCTGGCCTACCAGAACCTGGTCAACCTGGCGCCCGGCAACATCGCGATGTCGCTGCTCTACAACAACGATTCCCGGTCCCTGATCGAGAACGCCACGGGCGGCACAGGCAACGACATCCTGGTCGGCAACACCGCCAACAACCTGCTCGACGGCGGCGCCGGCAGCGACATGGCGATCTTCACCAATCCCACCGGCGTCAACGTCACCCTCAACGATACGAATACGGACGTCATCGTCACCCACGATGGTGAGACCGACACGCTGCGCAGCATCGAGAATATCGGCGGCACCAGCGGAAACGACACGATCACAGGCAACACCCAGGACAATGTGCTGACCGGCGGCTCGAGCGGCGCGGATGTGCTTTCGGGCAATGACGGCAACGACCGCTTGGTCGGCGGCGGCTTCACCGTCACCTCAAATTTCATTGTCGGGTCCCCGCCCTCGCAGCCTGATATCACCAAGCCGCAGGCCACCAACAATAACAGCATCGCCAACGCCGTGAATACGGCGGGCGCCTACGACATCGTCGCCAATGCGAACATCGCGAACTCGACCACGATTCCGCACGCGACGATCATCGCCACGTCCGGGGCCGCGATCGAGTATTATCGCATCGACGTGACGGGGGCCGGCGCGCAGGCGATCTTCGACATCGACGGAACCGGATCGCTGACCGACGGCATCATCGAGCTGGTCGACAGCAAC
>Ga0193706_1000725_pt1 | contig 17174 bp, 27 predicted proteins | sample U3c1metaG_FD_160130 | JGI IMG/M metagenome (GOLD analysis project Ga0193706, IMG submission 160130) | Soil microbial communities from a riparian zone of the East river system, Colorado, United States - U3c1 | ecosystem: Environmental > Terrestrial > Soil > Riparian zone | place: USA: East River... | reverse complement strand
CGGCTTCCGCGCGCGTTTGTTCTTGCGGCGCTGGATTAGCGGCGAGACCACCTGCGGAATCACGTCTCCGGCCCGCATCACCACCACCTCGTCGCCCGCCCGCACGTCCTTGCGGGCCAGGTCCTCCTCGTTGTGGAGGGTTGCGGTGCTGACCGTGACGCCGCCGACGTGGACCGGCTCCAGCATCGCGAAGGGGACGAGGTGGCCGGTGCGGCCGACGTTCCAGACAACGCCGTGCATGGTCGTCGTCGCGGTCGTCGGCGGGAACTTCCAGGCAATCGCCCAGCGGGGCTCGCGCCCGACCACGCCCAGCTCCCGCCACAGCGCCCGCTCGTCGATCTTGACGACGACGCCGTCGATCTCGTAGTCGAGCGAATCGCGCCGCTGCTCCCACCAGTGGCAGCGTTCCACCACCCCCTCCACCCCCTGATGATGGCCGGTGTCGGGGTTGACCTTGAAGCCGCGCTCGCTCAGCCATTCGACCTCGTCCATGTGGGTGGCGAGGTCGAGGCCGCGCACGGCGCCGATCCCGTAGATCCAGTTGGAGAGCGGCCGTTCCGCGGCCAGCGCCGGGTCGAGCTGGCGGATCGAGCCGGCGGCCGAGTTGCGGGGGTTGGCGAAGGTCGGTTCTTCGGCTTCGGCGCGGCGCTCGTTGAGGGCCTTGAAGGCGGCGATCGGGAGGTAGATCTCCCCCCGCACTTCGATTAACTCCGGCGCCTTCTCGATCCGCAGCGGGATCGAGCCGATCGTGCGCAGGTTCTGGGTCACGTCCTCGCCGACCCGGCCGTCGCCGCGGGTGGCGCCGCGCACCAGCACCCCGTCCTCGTAGGTGAGAGAGATCGCCAGGCCATCGATCTTCGGCTCGGTCGTGTAGCTGAACTCCGAGGCGGCGATGTCGAGTCGCTTCAGGTAGTTCGCCAGCCGCGCCTCCCAGGCGCGCAGCTCCTCCTCGTTGCGGGCGTTGCCGAGCGAGAGCATCTGCTCGACGTGCTCGACCTGCTCGAAGCGGTCCAGCGGCGGCGCTCCGACCCGCTGGGTGGGCGAGTCCGACGTCCGCAGCTCGGGGCTCTCGGCCTCGATGCCGCGCAGCTCGTTGAGCAGCTCGTCGTAGGCGTCGTCGCCGATCTCCGGATCGTCGAGGACGTAGTAGCGCCGGTTGTGGTGCTCGAGCTGGCGCCGCAGCTCCGCGGCTCGCTGCTCGGCCGAGCCGCTCACGCCGTCGGAGCGCTCGCCGCCAGCATCTCCTCGAAGCCCCAGCCGCGCAGCCGCTCCAGGCCGCCGTGGTCGGTCAGGTCGAAGTGGATCGGGGTGACCGAGATCCGGCCGCAGGCGACCGCATAGAGGTCGGTCCCCTCGATCTCCTCGTAGCCCGGCTGCCAGCCGTAGATCTCATAGCGCCGCCGCCCGCCCCCGTCCTCCTCGCCGACCAGCTTCAGCTCGTCGTTGTAGATCCGTTTGCCGAGCTTCGTGACCTCGATCCCGTTCGGCTCCCCGGCCGGGCAGTTGACGTTGATCAGGGTGGCCTCCGGCATCGACTCGGTGGCGAGGCGGGCCACCAGCTGCGCCGCGAAGGCGGCGGCGAACTCGAAGTCGAAGCGGCCGCTCACGTAGCCCATCCCGCCTCCCGAGGACTGCTGGGAGAGCGCTACCGCGGGGATCCCGAGGACGATGCCCTCCAGCGCCGCGGCCACGGTGCCGGAGTAGGTGATGTCGTCGCCGAGGTTGGCGCCGTGGTTGATGCCGGAGACGATCAGGTCCGGCCGGCCGCCGACCAGGCCGAGCTCGGCGAAGCGGACGCAGTCGACCGGGGTGCCGTCGGTCGCGTAGCCGCGATGGCCGTCCCCGAACTCGACCTCCTCGATGCTGAGCGGAGAGCGGGTGGTGATGCTGCGGGCGGTGGCGCTGCGGTTGGAGTCGGGGGCGATCACGTCGACCTCGATGCCGCCGAGATCGACCAGCGCCCGCCGCGTCGCCTGCAGCCCAGGGGCGGAGATGCCGTCATCATTGGTGAGGAGGATGCGCACGGCCTGGATTCTAGGTGTAGGAGACCGACTCCAAATACAGCCCGTGGGGAGGCGCGGTTTCCCCCGCCTCAGGCCGCGGCGCCCCGGCCAGTAGCCGGGTGAAGCTCTCCACGGTGCGGCGGCTGGAGGCGACCTCGAGCATCGTCCCGACCAGGATCCGGACCATGTTGCGCATGAAGGCGTCGGCGCTGACCTCGAAGCTGAGGACGTCGCCGGGCTGACTGCGCCAGGCCGCCGCGAGGATCTTGCGTTCGAAGTGGACGTGGTCGGTCTGGCTCGGGGTAAAGGCCGTGAAGTCGTGCTTTCCGAGCAGGGCCGCAGCGCAGGCGTCGAGCCCTTCCCGGTCGATGCGGTGGGGCCACCAGAGCGCCCGGCCCCGCTCGAAGGGGCTGGAAGGACGGCGGGTGAGGAGCCGGTAGCGGTAGCTGCGCGAGGTCGCGTCGCCGCGAGCGTCGAAGCCGTCGGGAGCGGGGCCGGCGGCAGTCACGGCGATGTCGTCGGCGGTGACTCCGTTCAGTCGCCGCAGCAGGTCGCCGGGGATTTCCGCGGCCGCCACAAAGCTCGCCACCTGGCCCCTGGCGTGGACGCCGGCATCGGTGCGGCCGGCGACCGTCAGTTCGACCCGCTCGCGCAGGATGGTCTCCAGCGCCTCCTCCAGCTCGGCCTGGACGGTGCGCAGGCCCGGCTGCCTGGCCCAGCCCGAGAAGCCGGACCCGTCGTATTCGATATCGAGACGGAAGGAGCCGGCGCTCAAACCAGCTCGAGGTACACCATCTCGGTGCTATCCGAGCGGCGCGGGCCGAGCTTGACGATGCGGGTGTAGCCGCCGGGACGCGTCGCGTAGCGCGGCGCCACCTCGTCGAACAGCTTGTGGACGATGAACTTGTCGTTGTGCAGGGTCGAGAGCGCCTGGCGGCGGGCATGCAGATCGCCGCGTTTGGCCAGCGTGATCAGTTTCTCGACCTCGGGCTTGACCGCCTTGGCCTTGGCCTGGCTGGTCTGGATCCGCTCATGCTCGATCAGCTGCTTCGAGAGGTTCGAGAGCAGCGCCTCGCGATGCGCGGCATCGCGGCTGAGCTTGTTGCGCTTCTTACGGTGACGCACAGGGTTCTCCGCTCCGCCCGGCCGCTGCCTCAGTCTTGCTGGAGATCGAGGCCGCGGGCGTGCAGGGTCTCGATCACTTCCTCGATCGACTTCGATCCGAAGTTGGGGATCGCGTTCAGTTCGCCGCGGGACTTGCGGACCAGGTCGCCGACGGTCTGGACGCCGGCGCGCTTGAGGCAGTTGTAGGAGCGGACGCCGAGTTCGAGCTCCTCGATCAGGATCTCGTCGAGGCCGTTGCTGCCGGCGACGCCGTCGCCGGCGGGCGCCGAGAGCGGATCGGCCGGCATCGCTGCGACCGGTTCACGCGCGGTCAGTTCCTCCACCCGGTCGGCGTCGGTGAAGATCGCCAGGCTCTTGATCAGGATCTCGGAGGCCTCGCGCAGCGCCGCCCCCGGCTCGATCGAGCCGTCGGTCTCGAGGTCGAGGGTGAGCTTGTCGAAATCGGTGCGCTGGCCGACGCGGGCGGCGGCGACGTCGTAGGAGGCACGGCGGATCGGCGAGAAGATCGAGTCGATCGGGATTACGCCGATCGGCTGCTCGTCGGACTTGTTCTCTTCGGCCGGGGAGTAACCGCGGCCGCGGCCGATCGTCAGGTAGACCTCGAGCTTGGTTTTTTTCTCCAGCGTCGCGATCGGCGCCTCAGGGTTGAGGATCTCGACCCCCGACGGCAGGTCGATGTCCTTGGCCTTGATCTCACCGGGGCCGGTGGCGACCAGCGGAGCCTCGACCTCGTCGGCATCGGTGTGCATGCGGACGACGAGATCCTTGAGGTTGAGGATGATGTCGGTGACGTCCTCTTTGACGCCGGGCACGGTCGAGAACTCGTGCGCGACGCCCTCGATCCGGACGCTGGTAATCGCGGCGCCGCCCAGCGAGGACAGCAGGACGCGTCGAAGGCTGTTGCCGAAGGTGTAACCGAAGCCCTTGTCCAGCGGCTCGATGGTGAAGGTGCCGCGACGGTCGTCGACCTTCTCGGAGGTGATGCGGGGGACCTGGAAATCAGTGGTCATGAGTTCCTTGCGTATGCGTGTTCAGAAATTTGGGTTCCGGGCTACTTGGAGTACAGCTCGACGATCAGCTGCTCCTGTACCGGCGCCGAGATCTCAGAGCGCTCGGGATAGCGCAGGATCTTGGCGGTGAGGGCGTCGTGATCTGCCTGGAGCCAGGCAGGCACGGTGGAAACAAGTTCGGTCGCCCGCCGGATCGTGTCGGTGGCCGACGATCCGGCCTTGATCGAGATGATGTCCTCGGGACGGACCTGGTAGGAGGGGATGTCGACGCGGCGGCCGTTGATCATCCAGTGGCCGTGGGTGATCAGCTGCCGGGCCTGGCGCCGCGACGCGGCAAAGCCGAGGCGGACGATGACGTTGTCGAACCGCGACTCGAGCAACCGCAGCAGGTTCTCGCCGGTGACGCCGTCCTGCCGCGAAGCCTTGTCGTAGTAGGCGCGGAACTGTTTCTCCAGCACCTGGTAGTAACGGCGCGTCTTCTGCTTCTCGCGCAGCTGCACCCGGTACTCGGACTGCCGCATACGGCCACGGCCATGCTCGCCGGGCGGGTATGAGCGCCGCTCGACGCCGCATTTGTCGGTGAAGCAGCGCTCGCCCTTGAGGAAGAGCTTCTGGCCCTCGCGCCGGCACTGCTTGCACTGGGGGGAAGTGTCGCGAGCCACTTAGACGCGCCTCCGCTTCTTCGGCCGACAGCCGTTGTGGGCCTGTGGGGAAACGTCCTTGACCGTCGTTACGTCGAGCCCCGCCGCCTGCAGCGAACGAATCGCCGTCTCGCGGCCCGAGCCGGCGCCCTTGGCGAAGACCTCGACCCGCTCCAGGCCATGTTCCATGCCCTTCTTGGCCGCGGCGTCGGCGGTCACCTGGGCGGCGAACGGCGTCGACTTGCGCGAGCCTTTGAAACCGGCGGAACCGGCCGACTCCCAGGCGATCACGTTGCCCTCGGTGTCGGTCAGGGTGACGATCGTGTTGTTGAAAGAAGTCTTGATGTGCGCCTGCCCGTAGGTGACGTTCTTTTTGACGCGGCGGCGCGCACGCCCCTTGGAGGGTTTTTTCTCAGCCATCTCTGCTCCTAGACCTTGCGCTTACCGGCGACGCTGAGGCGGCGCGGGCCCTTGCGGCCGCGGGCGTTGGTCTTCGTGCGCTGGCCCCGGACCGGCAGGCCGCGGCGGTGACGCAGGCCGCGGTAGGAGCCGATCTCCATCAGGCGTTTGACGTTCTGTGAGCGTTCGCGCCGCAGATCGCCCTCGACCTCGCGGTCCTCGATCGCCTCGCGCAGCTTGATGACCTCTTCCTCGGTCAGGTCCTTGCCCTGCGTACCGGCGTCGATCTTGGTCTCCTCGAGGATCTTCTGGGCGGTCGAGTGACCGATCCCGAAGATGTAGGTGAGGCCGACCTCAATCCGTTTATTGACGGGGATGTTGACCCCAGCGATACGTGCCATTGCGCGTCTAACCCTGCCTCTGCTTGTGGCGTGGGTTTTGACAGATCACCAAGACAGCGCCATTGCGGCGGATGATCTTGCACTTCTCGCACATCGGCTTTACGGAAGCTCGAACCTTCATTGCTCCGGTCTCGTATCGAAAACAGGATTCCCGCGCGCCCCATGAGTCGGACGGCAGGCGTGAACACCAGCCCACTGGGCCGACCGGGAAAGATAGCAGGGGTGCGTGGGTGGGCGCAGGGAGAGGAGGCGGGCGCCCTCCCTCCCCGAATTGACCTAAGACGCGTCGACCAGGGCGAGCGTGAAGCCGTCGTAGCCCTTGGAGCCAACGGTCTGGATGGTCGTCGCGGTGACGCGCGGCTCCTCGGCCAGCATCTCGTGCAGGCGGCGCTGGGCCTGGGCCGCCTCGTCGGCGCTGTCGGCTTCGGCGAGGCTGCCGCCGCGGACGACGTTGTCGGCCACGATCAGGCTGCCGGGGCGCGAGTGGTCGAGCGCCCAGGCGAAGTAATTGGGGGTGTTGACCTTGTCGGCGTCGATGAAGCTGAGGTCGAACGGGCCGGCGCCCTCGTCCGCGAGGGCGGGAAGCGCCTCCAGCGCGGGGCCGACCCGCAGCTCGACGACGTCAGCCAGCTCGGCCCGCTCGATGTTCCCCCGCGCCACCTCGGCGTAGTCCGCATTCGCCTCCAGCGTGATCAACCGGCCGCCCTCGGGAAGCGCGCGGGCCAGCAAGATCGTGCTGTACCCACCCAGGGTCCCGAACTCCAGAACCATCCGCGCCCCCTGCAGCCGGGCCAGCATCTGCAGCAGCCTCCCCTGCGGGGGCGAAACCTGAATCCCCGGCAGCCCCGCCGCCTCCGCCGCGTCCAGAGCCCCCTGCAGCGCCACGTCGTGCGGAACCAGCGCCTCCTCCACAAAGGCGTCAACCGCCGCAAACGTCTCCAGATCCATGCCTGGAGTCTGACGCCTGGTTCAGTCCGCTTCGTGCCAGGGAGTGAGGATGCGCGGCCCTTCGGCCGTGACGGCGACCGTGAACTCGAAGTGCGCCGCCAGCGAGTCGTCCTCGGAGAAGACAGACCAGCCGTCCTCGTCCATCCGCACCAGCGGCCCGCCGACGTTGACCATCGGCTCGATCGCCAGCACCATGCCCTCCTCCAGCTCCGGGCCTTTGCCGGGCTCCCCGAAGTTGGGGACCTGCGGCTCCTCGTGCATCTCACGCCCGATGCCGTGCCCGACCAGCGTGCGGATGACCGAGAGCCCCTCGGCCTCGACCGCGCCCTGGATCGCCGCCGAGACGTCGCCGAGGTGGTTGCCGGGGCGCATCTGCTCGACTCCGGCGAAGAGCGAAGCCTTGGTCACGTCGAGGAGCTTGGTCGCCTCGGCGCCGACCTGGCCGACGGGCGCGGTCAGCGCCGCGTCGGCGACCCAGCCGTCCTTGACCACGCCGACGTCGATCGAGAGGATGTCGCCGCGCGTCAGCTCGTAGGGGCCCGGGATGCCGTGCACCACCATCGAGTTCGGCGATGCGCAGATCGAGCCGGGGAAGCCGCGGTAGCCCTTGAAGGCCGGCGTTGCCCCCTGGGAGCGGATGAACTTCTCGGCTGCGGCGTCGAGGTCGCCGGTGGTGACGCCGGCACGCGTCTTCGCCTCGAGCATTTTCAGGCAGCGGACGAGGATGTCGCCGGCCACGGCCATCTCCTCGATCTGCTCGGGAGTCTTGCGGACGATCATCCGGTACACGCTAGCCCCTGCAACAACGCCCTAGACCGCCTCGTCCTGCTCCAAGCGCATCGTCGCCAGGGTCCTGCGAACCTCGTCGGCGACCTCGTCTGGAGTGGCGACGCCGTCGATCCGACGCAGCACGCTGCGCTGGTCGTAATAGTCGACCAGCGGCTCGGTCTTGGCGTGGTATTGCTCAAGCCGGTTACGGATCACCTCGGGCTTGTCGTCGTCGCGGACGATCAGCTTGCTGCCGTCGATGTCGCAGACCCCATCCTGCTGGGGCGGGTTGAACTCGACGTGGAAGACGTGCCCGCCCTCTTCGCAGGTGCGGCGGCCGCCGAGACGGCGCACGACCTCGTCGTCGGAGACGTCGATCAGCAGCACCGCGGTGACGGCCCGCCCCAGCTCCTCCAGCTTGGCGTCGAGCGCTTCGGCCTGGGGCATCGTGCGCGGGAAGCCGTCGAGGAGGAAGCCGTCGCGGGCCTCCGGCGAGTCGATCCGCTCGGCGATCACGCCGACGATCACCTCGTCGGGGACGAGGTCGCCACGATCCATGTACTCCTTCGCGGTCCGGCCCAGCTCTGTCTCGTCGCGCACCGCGGCGCGGAGGATGTCGCCGGTGGCGTAGTAGGGAAGGCGTAGGTCTTCCTGCAACCGCTCGCCCTGCGTGCCCTTGCCCGACCCGGGCGGCCCCAGAAGTACGAGATTCAGCTCAGTCATCTGTGCAGTCTATTTCCTGCCGGAGGGCGCGAAAACCAAGCAGGTCGGGGGATGCAGGGAGGTTGGTGAGGGGAGCGCACTTCAGTGCGTAACCCGATCCAACCGACTGAAGACCCCGAGATGCGCCGGTTTGCAGCGTCCTCTATTTAAGGAAGCCCTCGTAATTGCGCATCATTAGCTGCGCCTCCAACTGCTTGACGGTATCCAGAGCCACGCCGATCACGATCAGGATGGAGGTCCCGCCGAAGTAGAAGTTGGCCGACGTCTGGCTGATCAGGATCGTCGGCAGGGCCGCCACGGCGCCGAGATAGAGCGCGCCCGGGAAGGTCAGGCGGGAGAGAATCCGGTCCAGGTACTCGGCGGTCGGCCGGCCGGGCCGGACGCCGGGAATGAAGCCGCCGTATTTCTTCAAGTTGTCGGCCTGGTCGACCGGGTTGAAGGTGACCGCCGTATAGAAGTAGGTGAAGACGATGATGAAGAAGACCTCGCCCGCTACGTATGCCCAGGTGTTGGGCCCGAAGAAGGCGGCGAAGTCGAGCGCGGCGGGAGTGTTGAGGAGCTGGCCGATGGTCGGCGGGAAGGCCATGATCGAGGCCGCGAAGATGACCGGGATGACGCCCGCCATGTTGACCCGCAGCGGCAGATAGGTCGATCCCCCCGAGGTCATTTTCCGCCCCACCACGCGTTTGGCGTACTGGACCGGGATCCGGCGCTGGCCCTCCTGGACGAAGACGATCGCGACGATCACGGCAAGGGCGATGAAGGGCATCATCACGACGAAGACCTGGTCCGGGCTGTCCCACCACTTGGTGATGCCGCTGGGGATCGAGGAGGCGATCGAGGCGAAGATCATCAGCGAGATGCCGTTGCCGATCCCGCGCTGGGTTATCAGCTCGCCCAGCCACATCAGCAGGGTGCAGCCGGCGGTGAGGCAGATGACGATCAGGAAGGTCTTGCCGAAGGTGAGGGTCCCGACCACGCTGGCCCCCGCTTCTTCGCCGAAGGAGCGAAACAGGAAGACGTAGCCGAGCGACTGCGCGAAGGCGAGGCCGACGGTTAGGTAGCGCGTGTACTGGGTGATCTTCTGCTGGCCGACCTCTCCTTCTTTCTGCAGGCGCTCCAGCGAGGGCAGGACCACGGTCAGCAGCTGCAGGATGATCGAGGCGGTGATGTAGGGCATGATTCCCAGCGCGAAGAGGCTGAGGCGCGAGAGGCTGCCGCCCGAGAAGAGGTTGAGGAAGCCGAGGATGCTGGAGCCGCCGAAGTTGTCCTGAATTTCCTTGACGGCCTGGACGTCGACGCCCGGAGCCGGGATGTAGGCACCGAGGCGGTACAGAGCCAGCATCGCCGCCGTAAACGCGAGCTTCTTGCGGATGTCGGCGACGCTGAAAGCGTTCGCAATAGTTTTGAGCATTAGGGCTCCAGAGTGTGACAGGAACCGCCGGCGGCCTCGATCTTCTCTTTGGCCGCGGCACTGAATGCGTGCGCGTGAACGTCGAGCTTCTTTTTGATCTCGCCTCGGGCGAGGATCTTGACCGGGTGCGAGCGCTTGGCCAGGCCCTTCTCCTTCAGAGTCGCCGGCGTGACTTCAGCGCCGGCGTCGAAGCGCTCCTCCAGCTCGGTCAGGTTGATCGGCTGCGTCTTGGTGCGAAAGTTCTCGAAAGGCATCGACTTCTTCATGTGCGGGCCGCGCAGCTTTCGCATCCGCATGTGAATCGGGTTCTGCCCACCCTCGTAGCCGGCCTTTTCCTTGGCGCCCGCGCGCGAGCCGGCGCCCTTGTGGCCACGGCCTGACGTCTTGCCGAGGCCGCTGCCCTCACCGCGGCCGATCCGCTTGCGCGGCCGGCGCGAGCCCGGCTTCGGCTTCAGGTTATGGAGGCCGATCTCCTCGGAGCGTGGCGTCTCAGCCATCAGGACACCTCAACCAGATGCGAGACGACGCGAAGCTGGCCCTGCAGCTGCGGCGAGTCCTTGCGCTCGACGGCCTTGCCGATCCCGCCCAGGCCCAGCGCCTTCAAAGTGGCTTTCTGATTCGGGTTGGTCCCGTTGGCCGACCGAATCTGCTGAATCTTGACCCCACTCACGACTTGGCCTCCTCGACAGGCGGCGAAGTCTCCTCCACGGCCGGAGCATCCTCAGCTACAGAAGCATCTGCCTCGGCGGCCGGAGCCTCTGCGTCTGAAGGAGCGGCATCTTCCGCGGGTGGCGCGGGGGATGGCTCGTCGCCCGCAGCTTGCGAGGACGACGAGTCGTCCCCCGGGACAGGACCCGCGGACAGGTGCTCCCCATTAGTCGAAGCAGTTCCGTTCAGGTCGAGTCCCAGTACCTGCTTGACCGTCAAGCCCCGCAGCTCAGCAACCTCCTCCGGCCGCCTGAGGCGGATCAGCCCGTCCATCGTCGCCTTGACCAGGTTGATCGGGTTCTGGGTCCCGATGCTCTTGGTCAGCACGTCGCGAACGCCGCCGAGCTCCAGCACGGCGCGGACGCCGCCGCCGGCGATGACGCCGGTACCGGGGCTGGCCGGACGCAGGACGACGTGCCCGGCGCCGAAGCGGCCGATGATCCTGTGGGTGATCGTCTGCCCGTATTTGGGCACGCGGATCAAGTTCTTGCGAGCGTCCTCGACGCCCTTCTGGATCGCCAGCGGGACCTCGCGAGCCTTGCCGTAGCCGATCCCGACGACACCCTCCTCGTCGCCGACGGCGACGAGCGCGGTGAAGGAGAAGCGGCGACCGCCCTTGACCACCTTGGCGACGCGGTTGATCTCGATCACGCGCTCCTGGAGGTCGAGCCCGCGTGGGCTCACCGTCTCGACGTTGCTGGTCTCCATTCCCTTCATGAGGTGAGGGAAGGTAGCGAACGCTGGTCTGCGATGGCGATCATCAGAATTTCAACCCACCCTCGCGGGCCCCTTCGGCCAGCGCCTTGACACGGCCGTGGTACTGGTAGCCGCCACGGTCGAAGACACAGGTATCCACCTCGGCCGCCTTCGCTCGCTCCGCCAGCAGTTCGCCTGCCTTCTTCGCCTGGTCGGACGCTGTGAGCTTGCGCAGCTCCGGCTCGATCCAGTTGACGGCGGCCAGGGTGTGGCCCTTGGTGTCGTCGATGAGCTGCGCGAAGATGCCGCGGTTGGAACGGAAAACGGAGAGGCGCGGGCGCTCGGCGGTACCGCTGATGCGGGCGCGAACCCGGCGGCGGCGGCGCAGGCGCTGCTGGCCCTTGGTGACGACGGTCATGCGCGCTTACCCACCTTTCGAAGTACCTGCTCGCCCTTGTAGCGGATGCCCTTGCCCTTGTAGGGCTCGGGCTTGCGGCGCTTGCGGATGTCCGCGGCGACCTGGCCGACGAGCTGCTTGTCGATTCCCCGCACGACGACTTCGGTCGGCTGCGGGACCTCAAACTCGATCCCGTCTGGGGCCTCGATCGAAACCGGGTGCGAGTAGCCGAGCGCCAGCTCCAGGTTCTTGCCTTTGAGCGCCGCCCGGTAACCGACGCCCTGGATCTCGAGCCGCTTCTCGAAGCCCTCGGTGACGCCCTCGACCATGTTCGCGATCAGGCTGCGAGTAAGGCCGTGCAGAGCGCGATGCTCGCCACGATCGGTCGGCCGGGCAACGGTGACGACACCGTCCCCCTGTTCGACCGACATGTCCTGGGAGTAGATCTGGCTCAACTCGCCCTTGGGGCCCTTGACGGCGATGTTGCCAGGGGCAATCTCGACCGTGACGGCCGCGGGGACGGGGACGGGTTTTCTTCCGATTCGGCTCATGAGATCACCAGACGTAGGCGACGACCTCGCCACCGACGCCCTTGGCGCGGGCTTCGTGGCCGGTCATCACACCTACCGAGGTGCTGACGATCGCGGTCCCGGTTCCACCCTGGACCCGCGGCACGCTCTTGTGATCGACGTAGCGGCGGCGGCCCGGGCGGGAGACGCGCTCGATGCCCAGGATGACAGGACGCCGGTCCTCGGTGTACTTGAGGGTCACCTCGATCGCCTCGCCGACGGTGGCCGGCTTGCGATGGAAGTCCTTGATGTAGCCCTGCTCCTTGAGGATTCGCGACATCTCCATCTTCAGCCCTGAGAGGGGGATGTCCACCTCGTCGTGGCCGGCGCGAATCGCGTTGCGCAGGCGGGTCAGGTAATCGGCTATCGGGTCGGTCTGCATCGTCTCGTCCTACCAGCTCGACTTGGTCATGCCGGGGATGTACCCCTCGTGGGCGGCCTCGCGCAGACAGATCCGGCAGAGGCCGAACTTGCGGTAGTAGGCACGCGGGCGGCCGCAGCGGCGGCAACGGTTGTAGCTGCGCGATTTGAACTTTGCTTTGCGGCCCTGGCGGACCTTCTGTGAAGTCTTAGCCATCTGAATCCTTCTCCTGGTCGGCCCCATCCTGGTCGGCCTCGTCGTTTCCGCCCTCGGCGGCGTCCTCGCCCTCGCCCTCGTCGTCGCTCTCGGGCTTGGCGTAGGCCTCCGGGTTCTCCTCTTTCAGCTGCTCCAGCGCGGCCTGCTCGGCTTCGGCCTTGAGGCGAGCCTCCTCCTTGCGCTGCTCCTCTTCGGCTTCGGCCTCGGCCTCCGCCTTGGCCGCCTGGCCGGGACGTCCCTCCTGAGCGAAGGGCATTCCCAGCGCCAGCAGCAACTCGAACGCCTCGACGTCGGTCTCGGCCGAGGTCGTGATCGTGATGTCGAGACCGCGCACCACGTCGACCGAGTCGTAGTCGATTTCCGGGAAGATCAGCTGCTCCTTGACGCCCATCGAGTAGTTGCCGCGGCCGTCGAAGGAGCGGGGGTTGAGGCCGCGGAAGTCGCGGATCCGCGGCACCGCGATCGAGGTGAGGCGGTCGAGGAACTCCCACATCCGCGCCCGCCGCAGCGTCACTGAGACGCCGACCGGCATCCCCTCGCGCAGCTTGAAGGAGGCGATTGACTTGCGGGCCCGGCGCACGTTCGGGTGCTGGCCGGCGATCAGCGCCAGCTGTTCCTGAGCGGATTCGAAGGACTTTTTGTCCTGTTTCTCGGTGCCGAGGCCCATGTTGAGGGTGACCTTGATCAGGTGCGGGGCCTGCATCGGCGTCGAGTAGCCGAATTTCTTGGTCAGCGCCGGCAGGACCTCCTGCTCGTAACGCTCGCGCAGGCGCGGCGGCGGAGCTGCCTGTGAAGTGGTCGCGGTCGCCTCCATCAGTCGATCGCCGTCCCGCTGCTCTTCGCGAAGCGGACCCTCTTGCCACCGTCGTCGCGACGGACGCCAACCCGGGTCGGCTTGTTGTCTTTGGGGTCGAGCAGCATCACGTTGGAGACGTGAACCGGACCCTCCTTCTCGACGATCCCGCCGGCCTGGGCGCTTTTCATGTCCCCGGTCGAGCGTGGCCGTTCGTGGCGCTTGATCAGGTTCAGGCCCTCGACGTAGACGCGACGGCGCTGCGGATCGGTGCGGATGACACGGCCGGTCTTGCCGGCGTCCTTGCCGCTGATCAAAACCACCTGGTCGTCGGTTCGGATGCGCATCGACTTGGCCATCAGAGAACCTCTGGTGCCAGCGAGATGATTTTCATGAAGTTGCGATCGCGAAGTTCGCGCGCGACGGGGCCGAAGATGCGGGTCCCGCGCGGGTTGTTGTTGGCCGGGTCGATCAACACCGCGGCGTTCTCGTCGAAGGAGATGTAGGTGCCGTCCGGGCGGCCGAGCGGCTTGCGCGTGCGCACGACGACGGCCTGCACGACCTCGCCCTTGCGGACGCTGCCCTGGGGGCTGGCCTGTTTGACCGTGGCGGTGATCACATCGCCAACGCTGGCATAGCGGCGGTGCGAGCCGCCTTTGACCCTGATGCAGAGGATCTCGCGAGCGCCCGAGTTGTCGGCGACCTTCAGTCTCGACTCCTGCTGGATCACTTCGCCCTACCTCGCCTTCTCGACTACGTCGACCAGGCGCCAGCGCTTGGTCTTGGACAGCGGACGGGTCTCGACGACGCGAACGACGTCGCCCTCGCCCGCCTCGTTGCGCTCGTCGTGCGCGTGCAGCGTGCGCGAGCGGCGGACGATCTTCTCGTAAGTCGGGTGGCGGCGGGCGAAATCGATCCTGACCGTGATCGATTTGTTGCCTTTGTTGGAGACGACGATGCCCTGGCGGACCTTGGCGGCATTGGAGTCGCGCTCGGCCGGCGGCGTGCCGCTGCCCGGCTCGCCTTTCTTGGCCTTCGCTTTCGCACGCTCCCGACTCCGTTCCGCGGCCTTGGCCTTGCGAGCCTCGACCCGGGCGGCAGCCCGCTCCTCGGGAGTGGCCTTCGCCTTTGCCTCGCTGGGTTGGCGCGAGCGCTGCAGGCGCCGCCGCTCCTTCCAAGGAAGATCGTCCTCCGGATCCGGCTCCTTCGCCGGGGCTGGCTCGGCTGCCGCAGGCTCGGCCGGAGCCTCCTCGGCGACAGGGGCCTCCGCCTCCTCTTCCGCAGCGGGAGCGTCGTCAGACGAACCCTCGTCGGCGGCTGGAGCCTCAGCGTCAGCCGCCGACGCCTCTTCCGCGGGTGGCGTGGAGGATGGCTCCTCGCCCGCAGCTTGCGAGGACGAGGAGTCGTCCTCCGCGACAGGACCCGCGGACTGGGCGTCCTCGTCCTGAACCGGAGTCTCCTCAGTCGTCTCGTCTTTTTTAGTCTCGTCGTCGCTCATATCCGCTTCGTCTCTTTCTCAACGTCAATGCCTCTGTCGCGAGCCACGGTCAGCAGCCGCGCGATGTCGCGCTTGGCCGTTCCCAGCCGCGCCGTGTTCTCGAGCTCACCGGTCGCGTGCCGAAAGCGCAGGTTGAACGCCTCCTGCTTGGCGTCGATCAGCTTCGCCACCAGCTCGTCGTCTTTCAGGTTATGGACCTCGGCCGATTTCATCAGTCCTCGGCCCCCTCGCGCTTGACGAATTTGGTCTTGACCGGAAGCTTGTGTCCCGCCAGGCGGAGCGCGTCGCGAGCGAGATCCTCGGGCACTCCAGCCAGCTCGAACATCACCTTGCCGGGCTTGACCACCGCGACCCAGCCCTCGGGGTTGCCCTTGCCGGAGCCCATGCGAGTCTCGGCCGGCTTCTTCGTGTAGGGCTTGTCCGGGAAGACGTTGATCCAGACCTTGCCACCACGTTTGATCTTGCGGGTCATGGCGACGCGGGCCGCCTCGATCTGGCGGTTGGTGATCCAGCCGCGATCGAGCGACTTCAGCCCGTACTCGCCGAAGGCGACGGTGCTGCCGCCCTTGGTGTTGCCGCGCATCCGGCCGCGGAAGACTTTGCGGTGCTTGACTCGTTTCGGGCTCAGCATCAGCGACCGCCTCCCCCACGCTGCCCACCGCGGTCTCCACCGCGACCACCGCCGGGCCCACGGCCGCCACCCGATCGACCGCCACCGGGGCCGCGATCGCCACCGGGGCGATTGGGACGGCCGCCACGCTGGCCGCCCTGGGGCTCGTCGTCGGTCGAAGCGAGGTCGGAACGGAAGCCCTCGGGCATGACCTCGCCCTTGTTGATCCAGCATTTGACGCCGATCCGGCCGGCGGTCGTCTTCGCCTCGAAGAAGCCGTAGTCGATGTTCGCCCGCAGGGTGTGCAGGGGGACCCGTCCGTCGGAGTAGCTTTCGGTCCGCGCCATCTCGGCGCCGCCGAGGCGGCCGGAGACCTGGACCTTGACGCCCTTGGCGCCGGAGCGCATGGCCGAGGTAAGGGCGCGTTTCATCGCGCGGCGGAAGGCGACCCGGTTCTGCAGCTGCTCGGCGATCGACTGGGCAACCAGCTTGGCGTCGAGCTCGGGGCGCTTGACCTCGCGGATGTTCACTTTCACCGGACTGCCGGTCAGCTTGTGCAGCTCCTTGCGGAGAGCGTCGACTTCGCTGCCCGACTTGCCGATGACGATGCCCGGGCGGGCGGTGTGGATGTCGACGGCGACCTCGCCACGGCGCTCGATCGTGATGTTCGAGAGGCCGGCGTGCGAAAGCTTGCCCACGATGTGATCGCGGATCTGCAGGTCTTCCTGGAGGACGTCGGCGAAGTTCTTCTCCTCGAACCAGGTCGACTTCCAGTCGTGGATATAGCCAACGCGGAAACCCTCGGGGTGGATCTTCTGTCCCATGACCTAGTCCTCCACCGGGGTTAGCGCCACGGCGATGTGGCTGGTTCGCTTGTGAATCGGGGTCGCCCGGCCCATCGCCCGCGGCCGGAACCGCTTCAGCGTCGGGCCCTCGTCAACGGTGATCGAGGCAACGCGCATCTCGTCGCCGATCAGGTCGTGGTTGTTCTCGGCGTTGGCGGCGGCCGAATCGATCAGCTTGTGAATGTCCTCGGCGGCGCCACGGGGCGAGAACTGCAGCAGCGCCCGCGCCTTTTCGATGTGCAGGCCGCGGACTTGGTCGGCAATAAGCCGGGCCTTGCGGGGAGCGATCCGCACGTAGCGGGCGCTGGCCCGGACGACGGCGGGGGTGGGCGGCGCCGGCGTGGCTTTTTTGGCCGGAGCTTTGGCTTTGGCCTCGGCTTTGGAGGCTTTTTTCGCAGCCGGTTTTTTCGCTGCTTTTTTAGCCGCCGCTTTGGGGGCTTTCTCTTTTTTAGCCGTCGTTTTCGGCTCTTTTTTTGCGGCGGCTTTTTTGGCCACGTCTTTTTTCGGAGTGGCTTTTTTGTCGTCAGCCATCGCTATTCGCCCCTGCCGGTGCCGGTATGGGAGCGGAAGGTGCGGGTCGGGGCGAACTCGCCGAGCTTGTGCCCGACCATCGACTCGGAAATGAAGACCGGTACGTGTTTTTTCCCGTCGTGGACGGCGATCGTGTGCCCAACCATGTCCGGGAACACGGTCGAGGTGCGCGACCAGGTTTTGACCATCTGTTTTTTGCCGGCCTCGTTCATCGCGGAGATGCGGGACATCAGCCTCTCCTCGACCCACGGGCCCTTTTTCGTCGAACGACCCATCAGCGACCCTTCTTCTTGCCGCGGCGTCTGCCGCGCACGATGTAACGATCGGACTGCTTGCCCTTCTTACGGGTCCGGTAGCCGAGCGTCGGCTTGCCCCAGGGGGTCACCGGATGGCCGCCGGGGGTGTGGTGAGCCTCGCCGCCGCCGTGCGGATGGTCGACCGGGTTCATCGCCACGCCGCGGCTCTGCGGGCGCTTGCCCTTGTGGCGGCTGCGGCCTGCCTTTCCGATCTTCATGTTC
>Ga0193706_1000724_pt1 | contig 17177 bp, 20 predicted proteins | sample U3c1metaG_FD_160130 | JGI IMG/M metagenome (GOLD analysis project Ga0193706, IMG submission 160130) | Soil microbial communities from a riparian zone of the East river system, Colorado, United States - U3c1 | ecosystem: Environmental > Terrestrial > Soil > Riparian zone | place: USA: East River... | reverse complement strand
CTGGATCGCGGCCTCGGTCCGGCTGTCGAGCGCGCTCGTCGCCTCGTCGAGGATCAGGATGGGTGGGTTCTTGAGCAGCGTCCGGGCGATCGCAACCCTCTGCTTCTCTCCGCCCGAAAGCTTGAGCCCGCGCTCGCCGACCTGGGCCTCATATCCGTCCGGAAGGCTGGCGATGAAATCGTGGATCGCAGCGCCCCGCGCCGCATCCTCGATCTCGGCCTGGCTCGAGCCGTCTCGGCCGTAGCCGATATTGTAGCCGATGCCGTCGTTGAACAGCACGCTGTCCTGCGGGACGATTCCGATCGCGGCGCGAAGGCTCGCCTGGGTGACGGATGTGATGTCCTGCCCGTCGATCGAGATGGTCCCGCCGGTCGGCTCGTAGAATCGGAACAGCAGCCGCGACAGGGTCGACTTGCCCGCGCCCGACGGTCCCACAACCGCGGTCATCGTCCCCGGCCGCACCTCGAAGTCGATCCCGTGCAATATCTCGCGCTCGGGCTCGTAGCCGAAATGGACCTGCTCGAAGCGGACATGGCCGGCGCCGACCTGGAGGCCCGGGGCTCCTGGCCGGTCGCTGATCTCGGCGGGCGTGTCGACCAGGCCGAACATCGCCTCCATGTCGATCATCCCCTGGCGGATGGTGCGATAGACCCAGCCGAGCATGTCGAGCGGCCGGAAGAGCTGGGCGAGCAGGGTGTTGACCAGGACCACGTCGCCGGCGGTGAACCGGCCCTGCGCCCAGCCCCACACCGTGAAGCCCATCGCGCCGGCCATCATCACATTGGTGATCAGCGACTGGCCGACATTGAGCCAGGCCAGCGACGTCTCGTTCTTGACCGCCGCGTCGGCGAATGCGCGCATGGCCAGGCCGTAGCGCTTCGCTTCCCGCGTCTCGGCGTTGAAATATTTCACCGTCTCGTAATTGAGCAGCGAATCGACCGCCCGCCCGATCGCCTGGTTGTCGACCTCGTTCATCCGCCGCTGCAGATGCGTGCGCCACTCGGTGATCCAGCGCGTGAAGGCGATGTAGGCCACCACCATGACCAGGGTGGCGACCACCAGCCCGGGGCCGAACTTCACTCCGAAGATCAGGCAGATCGCGGTCAGCTCGATGATCGTCGGAGCGATGTTGAACAGGATGAAATAGAGCATCATGTCGATGCTCTTGGTGCCGCGCTCGACGATCTTGGTCAGCGCCCCGGTGCGCCGCTCGAGGTGGAACCGAAGCGAGAGTTCGTGGATGTGGCGGAACACCGTCTCGGCCAGCCGCCGAGACGCATCCTGGCCGACCCGCTCGAATATGGCGTTCCTCAGATTGTCGAACAACACTCCGGCGAAGCGCGCGCCGGCATAAGCGACCACCAGGGCGACGGCGATCTCGACGCCCGCCTCCATCCCCGCCGACATCCGGTCGATCGCCGCCTTGTAAGCGAAGGGCATGGTCAGGGTCGCCGCCTTGGCCGCGAAGACCAGTATCACCGCTCCGATCACCCGCGCCTTCAGCGCAGGCTCGCCCGCGGGCCACAGGTAAGGAAGGAATCGACGAAGCACCGACCAGTCGGCCTTTGGCGGCTTTTCCGTGGATTCGAGCGGGCGCATCCAGCCCTACTTAGGAGCGCCCGCCCGAGCGACCAAGGACGGATGCGAAAAGGTGGGAACCCGCCGCTCCGCCGAAGGTTCAGCGGCGATGGAACCGGCCTTCTTCATCATCGCCATATTGGGCTGCGGAGAAGGCGACGCGCCCTGCGAGCAGGTGCAGCTTCTCGCCCCGCGCTACGAAAGTCGCGCCGCCTGCACCGAAGCCACCGACCAGGCGCTCATGGCCTCCGGCGACGCCCCCTATCCGGTGGTAGTTGCCCAATGCGTCGGCGCCGCCGAGAAGTCCGGACAGATCCTCCCCGTCGAGATAATTCTTCCGGCCTCCGGCCCCGCCCCTGCCAAGGCCAACCCCCTCAAGCCAGCCCGGGCTAGCGGCTAACCCACTCCGTTCGCCCTGAGCCTGTCGAAGGGCCCTTCTTATTGAAAAGAGATGGAGGGCTTCGACAGGCTCAGCCCGAACGCCGTCGGCATTCTCCCTGCTGATCTGTCCGCATGCACCGGCCGGGAATCGCTGCTGCTACCCTCGATCAAATCTTAGTCGCCGGCGATCATGTTCGCCGCCGCACCGGAACAATAATGATCCGGCGGGGCGGTGCGCCGCCGCCGACGCGACCGGGGGAAGATTGCAATGGCCGAAGCACAGGCGGGACCGGGCGCCGGGCCACAAGTCGGGCTGATCCGGCTCTATGCGCTTCGCGCGCTGTACCTGATGATGGCCGTCTTCCTGCTCACCGGAGTCGCCCCCGGCCTCGCCTTGCCGGCGCCGACCTTGATGACCGGCGTCGCGCGTGCCCTGTTCGCCGCGCTCGGGCTGCTCGCCTTGCTCGGCGTTCGCTACCCTCTGCGGATGCTTCCGCTCATATTGTTCGAGGGCGTCTGGAAGGCAGCCTGGCTGGCCGCTTACGGCCTTCCCTTATGGGCGGCCGGGGCGCTCGATGTGGATCATGCCCAGACGTTCAAGGAAACCGGCGTCGGCGTGATACTGGTCCTGCTGGTTGTGCCCTGGCGCCATGTGTGGGCGCATTACGTCGCCGAGCCGGCGGACCGGTGGCGCTGACCTTTCCGGGCCGCCCTAGAGCTTCCCGCTGATCGTCACCGTGAACACAGGCCCGTAATCGCGGTCGCGGAATTCGGTGAACGCCTCGCCGTTCGTCCGGCGGCCGTTGAAGAAGGTCCGGGTGAACTGCTCCTGCGTACCGAGCAGATTGTCGACCGCGCCGCGCACGGTCAGCCCCATCACGTCCTTATGCTCTACGAACAGGCCCACTCCGGCCGGCGAGTTGCGCGGCCTTTCCCTGATATCGAGCCGGAATCCGAAGGCCTGCTTGAAGTCGTCATAATAGCCGCCATAGGCCCAGTCGCTCTTCGGGATGTCGTGCCGGTACTGGACGTTGATGTAGCGAAGCAGGGTATTGTTGATCGGCCGGAAATCGCCGGTCAGCTGGTCGCGGATCCGGCTTCTCTGATACTGGACCTCGGTGTCGATCTTGGCGCCCCTCACGCCCAGGGGATCGAGGTTGAGGGTCGATTTCCAGTTGAATCCGAACAGCCGCGCGCTGTCGAGATTGCCCGGCGCCTGGCCGGTGGCGCCGATCGGCACCACGTCGACCACGTCGCTGATCAGCCGCGCGTAAAGCCGGAGCCGGGTCGTGCCCCAGGCGCCCATGTTGCGCGATCCCTCGAGGTCGATGTTCCAGTTCTGCTGCGGCACCAGCTCGGGATTGCCGGCATTGTTGATGCCGGCGCCGACGTTCACGAAGGCGACGAAATCGAAGAAGTTGAGCTGCCCCACCTCGCGCGCGACCTTGAGGCTGAGATCGGTCTTCTTGTCCGGCTTCCAGGCCAGAGAGACGAAGCCCTTGGGCCGGTAGAAGGTGCGGGTGAGGCCGTTGGCGCCCGACTGGCTGAGCTGCGAATATTCGCCGCCGGCCGAGGCCTGGAGAGTCAGCTTCGGGCTGAGCGGCTTCGTATAGCTCAGCATCGCCTCGGCGCGCCGCTCCTCGACCCGCGCAGTCGCATTGTCGAGGGTGAGCGGCGCGAACGTGCCGTCGGGCTGGAGCTCCGACAATGTGCTCTCGACGTCGAGCACGTTGAGAGCGCCCTCCGCCGCCACCTGCCAGTCGGCGCCGCCCATCTTCCAGCCATATTCGCCGCGAAGGATCGACTCGGTCTCGTCGGCGGTCTGGGTGAATCGCTGGCCGGTGTCGGGCCGCAGGTCTGCGAAGCGGGTGCGTACGCTCTGCTCATAGGGGCTGTGCTCGAACCGCCTGAGCCCGATCAGCTTCAGCCGCCCGCCGCCCAGGCCGAAATCGTAATCGCCGCCCAACTCGTAATTATACTCGCGCTCCTGCTCGTGGAACAACCGATCGCGGTCGACCTGGCCCGGCCCGCGCCGGACCGAGATCTCGTCGGCGTTGAGATTGTAGAGCTGGAACGATGCGTTGAGATTGGCGAGCGCGCCGCCTGCGCTCTTGTGCTTGAGGCCGAGGCTGATCTTCGGCTGCTCGCCGATGATGTCGAGCCTCTCGTCGCGAAGGTCGATCACCTGTCCCTGGCCGTCGGTCACCACTTCCGGCCCGGCATTTCCCTGGACGAAGCTGTCGTTGGCGATGCCGATGCTGTAGTCGAACCGGCCCGACGATCCGTTCAGCGAGATCTGGCCGTTGGTCACCCGCGCCGGGGTGCGCTTGGCGCGGATCTGCGGCCGCCAGCGCCAGTTGCCCGACAGCTTCCGGTTGCTTGCGTTGACGATGATGTTGGCGACCTGGCCGGACAGGCCGGGGACGTTCAGCGTCGCCCCGTCGACGACGTCGATCCGAACCACGCTGGAGGCGGAGATTTTGGTGAGCTCGGTGACGACGTCGTTCGATTTGCCCGAGAACCGCTCGCCGTTGATCAATATGTTCGTCGATGCCTGGCCGAGGCCCCGCCTCTCGTCCGCCTGCTGGATGACGAAGCCCGGCACTTGGTTGAGCATGTCCAATGCGGTGCGCGGCGCGAACCGCGCGAAATCGGCCGGCGTGTAGCTTCGGGCGCCCTGCACGGTTGCGGGCTCCGTCGCGACCGGCGGCGGTGCGTCCCCCGTCGTCGGAGCAGCGGGCGGAGTCTCGTCGGGCGGTGGCGTGTCCTGCGCGAAAAGGGGCGCGGGGGATGTCAGCAAGAGCAGCAGGAATCCGCTTCTTGCTCCACGCAGGCGGGGCCGCGCACGCATTGTTTCCTCCCTGAACGGCAGCTTCTCGTGTGCTGCTTCTCTAATGCGGTAACGCTGTTACATCTGTAGCAGCACTACAACCCCATCTTTCCTGAACGCAGGCCTAACGAAATCTAATGACGTCGTGGCGGCACAGCGGAACCGGCGTCCCGAGCATTGGTTGAGGAGTGGAACCGAAGGCCTTTTCCGGAGCACCCATCATGGCTCAGAGCCACCACAACAAAGACTCGATGCAGTTCACCCAGAACCAGAACAACCAGATGTCCGAGGACGATCTTCGCGACGGCGGCCGCAACGCGGTGAAGCCCGGCCGCGACGGCAGGAAGACGGCCGCCGAACGCCCGCCGGCGCAGGACGAGCAGGGCGAGACCGCGATCGAGGCGTTCGCCGACGAAGGCGCCGGAGTCGCCGCCAAGGAATAGGAGAAAGAGATGGGAGACAGCCCCCGCGAGCCCGACGCCCGCGATCCAACCACGAGCCGCGGCGATTCCGGCACGAGCGGAGTCGAGCAATCGTCGGCGGAGAGCCCCGACATCCGCTCGAGCGAGGAAGGCGGTCAGCCCGACAGCGGCGCCGATACCGCCGACGTGGAGGGCGCGGCACTGGGCGGAGTGGAATGATGAGCGACACCGAAACCCGGGAGATGGTCCACGAGGACGCCCAGCCCGGCCATGAGAGCGAGCTCGAGCCGAAGCCCGACTGGGAGCCGGTCTATCCCGGCTCGGGCCGGCTGAAGGACAAGGTCGCACTGATCACCGGAGCCGACAGCGGCATCGGCCGCGCGGTCGCCGCCTTGTACGCCCGGGAGGGCGCCGACGTCGCAATCCTCTATCTGTGCGAGCATGACGATGCCGCCGAGACCAAGCGGATCGTCGAAAAGGAAGGGCGCAAGGCGATCGCGATCGCCGGAGACATTGGCGACAAGAGCTTTTGCGAGCGCGCGGTCGCCGAGACGGTCGAGAAGCTGGGCGGCCTCGACATCCTCGTCAACAATGCCGGCGAGCAGCATTGGGACGAGGATATCAGGGAGATCAGCGAGGAGCAGCTGAAGCGCACTTTCCAGACCAACATCTTCGGAATGTTCTTCATGACCCAGGCGGCCCGGCCGCACCTCAAAAAGGGCAGCGCGATCGTCAACTGCACCTCGGTCACCATGTACCAGGGCTCGAAGCTTCTTTTAGACTACAGCTCGACCAAGGGCGCGATCACCGCCTTCACCCGCTCGCTTTCCGAGAATCTCGTAGGCGACGGGATCAGGGTGAATGCGGTCGCGCCCGGCCCGATCTGGACCCCGCTCAATCCGTTCGGCGGCCAGCCGCCCGAGAAGGTCAAGGATTTCGGCAAGGACGTGCCGATGGGCCGGCCCGGCCAGCCGCGCGAGGTGGCGCCGAGCTTCCTGTTCCTCGCCTGCGAGGATTCCTCCTATATGTCGGGCCAGGTCCTCCACCCCAATGGCGGAACCATCGTCGGGAGCTGATCGGACAGGCCATGACCGTCTCCGCCGAAGACCGCGAAGCCGCGCTCGCGCCTTTGCTGATGAAGCTGAGGGCGCGCGACCGGATCAGTCCCGAGGAGGAGAAGATCCTCGGCGACTCGATCGCCGAGATAAGGGAGCTTCCGGCCGGCAAGACGATCGTCCCGGCCGGAGTCGACGTCCACCGGTGCACCTTGCTGATCGATGGGATCGTCTGCCGCTACCGCGATCTCGCCGACGGCCAGCGCCAGATCATGGAGCTTCACGTCGGCGGCGACTACCTCGATCTCCACTCCTTCCTTCTCAAGCAGCTCGAGCACAATGTCGCTTCGATGACTCCGGTGCGGATGGCCTTCGTCCCTCATTCGGCGATGAAGAAGATCACCGAGGATCAGCCGCACCTCACCCGGATGCTCTGGTTCTCGACGCTGCTCGACGCCGCGATCCATCGCGAGGCGATATTGTCGATGGGCCGCCGCTCGGCTTTGTCGCGGCTCGCCCACCTGATGTGCGAGCTCGCGGTCAGGATGGAGCTGATCGGGCGGGCCACCCGCGCCGGCTACAGCCTCGATCTCACCCAGGCCGAGCTTGCCGACTGCACCGGCCTCACCTCGATCCACGTCAACCGGATGCTCAAGAAGCTCCGCGACGAGGGCCTGATGACCTTCCGGAACGGCGAGGTCGTCATCCACGACTGGAACGGCCTCGCCAAGGCCGCCGAGTTCGACGACAAATATCTCTACCTCGAACAACGCGAACGCTGATCCCACCTCGCTGACCGCTCACTCCGGGGAAAGCATCCTGAGCCTGTCGAAGGGCTGGAGCCGAAGACGGCCGGAGGTCGATCTCACTTTTCCTGCTCCACGGTGCGGCTGACCGGGCAGAATGGTTCACGCGAAGGGCGCGAAGGCACGAAGATTCGCGCTCCCCATCCTGTCTTCGCGCCTTCGCGCTCTTCGCGTGAAATAGCAGCCTGGGCGGCTCGACCGGTGTTCCGAGGAACCTGTACGCGAGCCCTGTTTCTCTAAATATCCACCACGTCGAACCCGGCCCGCTCGACCATCCGCCCGGCCAGCATCGTCCGGTGGCAGTCGCAGGCCTCTTTCTCGTAGCAGAGCAGGGCAGCATGGCGCTCGCCGGCCGTTTCGAGCGCCTGCTCCAGCGCAAGCCCCGCCTCCGGAGTCTCGAGCTGCCCGGCATAAATAAGGTTCATCTCGGCGACCCGCCCCGCGCGCGCCGCCTCGCGGCCCGCCGCCGGCGTTCCGAGCGGGCGGAGGTGGAGATAGTCGATCCCCTGCTCGCGCAGGGCGCCGGACAAAGCGGTCTTGGAGAAGCCGGGACGCCGCGAGGCGGCGACCGCCCGGACGTCGATCACGATCTCGACTCCGGCATCCTTCAGCTCGCCGAGAAACTCGTCGAGCGTCTTGCCTTCATAGCCGATGGTGGAGAGCCTGCGCATGCGCGGGCCAGTAGCAACTTAAGTGGGCGTTTCCGAGCCTTCTTCGGCGTCCTCGCCCTTGCGGACCGGAAGCGACCAGGTGATCTGGCCGCGAAGGGCGGCCTCGAGATCGTGAAGCCCGGCGCGATGCGCGACCGCCCTCTTCACCAGGAGCCGCGAGAGAACCTCCTCGCGCGACGACGGCCTCCCGCGCGCCTCCCGCCCGTCGGAAACGGCTTTTGCAAGGCGATACGACATACGCGACATGAAAATTCCCCGTGTCTGATGGCCGGAGAATAGACCCCGTTTCTGTCCGCGTTCCGAAGATTGATGGTCAAGGCGGAGTAAACCAGTTTTTTCAGGCGGTTGCGACGAGCCCCAGCCGTGCCGCCGCCGGCTGCCACAAGGCGATGTCGGCCAGGGTCGCGCCCACCTCGCGGTCCGACGCCCGGGCGGCCTGTGCCGCGGCCACCTCCACCGCCTCGCCGTCGCGCCCGAGCGCCTCGAGCCACGCAAAGCGCCAGGGCTCGAGCCTGTGGACCGCGACCCGGTATCCGATCCGCGCCACCGCGACCCGGGAATCGCGCGCCTCCGGGACGATCGCCGGCTCGCCCAAGTCCGTCGCGGCGATCAGTGGAACGAAGTCGAAGCCCAGCCGCAGCAGTCTTACGCTGTCCGGAATGCGAAGGCGCAGACCGGGCGTCAGCGCGGCGCCCGCGGATTCGACCGCCCGGTCGCCGAGCCGTTCCCCTTCCGCCCGCTGAACCTCGGCGCGCGCGCGCTCGATCCTCGCAAGCTGCGCCGGAAGCGCGGTCTCCTCGCCGGGCGGCCTCGTGGCTTCGAGATGGTCGGCGAAGCGCTCGCCGAGCGCGTAGAGGCTGAAATGGCCGGGCGGTCGGGCGGCGATATAGCCGGTCGCGAACAAAGCGAAGACGCTGTCCCCGACCAGCGATTTCAGCGCCGGATATTCGCCGCCGAGCGATTCGATCAGGCGCGCCCGGTAGCCGTCGGCATAGATTGAGAGCCGCTCGTCCGGCTTCAGGCCGCCGCCGTCCCTGATCAGGGCCACCGCTTTGTCCGGGCGCGCTCCGCCCCTCAGGATCGCCTGGTGGGTCCAGAGCTGGAGCTCGGCCAGTCCGGGCTCAGCCATGGGCATGAAGGGCCCGCGCCGGTCGGGCTTCGGCGGGCCGATCCGCCCGAACCGCGCGCGCTTTGTCGAGCTCGGCGACGAGGTCCTCGAAGGGCGGAATGTTGGCGTCCCATTCGAGCAATGTCGATACCCCCCCGGTCCGCTCCTGGACCAGAGCATAGAGCGGCCACACCGCGTCGGGCACCGGTGAATCATGCGTGTCGACCAGGTGCGTTCCACGGTCGCTCGGGCCGGCGAGATGGACCTGGACGATCGACGTCGCCGGAATCGCCTCGATATAGGAGACCGGATCGAAGCCGTGGTTGAAGGCGCTGACATATACGTTGTTGACGTCGAGCAGCAGCCCGCAGCCGCTGATCTCGGCGAGGCGGGCGAGATACTCGCATTCGGGCATTTGCGAGCTTCGATACTCGAAATAGGAACTCGGATTCTCCAGGATCAGCGGGCGCCCGAGCCGGTCCTGCACCTGCCGGACCCGGCCGGCGACATGGGCCAGGCTCGCCTCGGTAAGCGGCATCGGAAGTAGATCGTGGCTGTTGAGGCCGGCCACGCCCGTCCAGCACAGATGATCGGAGATCCAGGCCGGCTTCACCCGCTCGGCCAGCTCGGCGATGGAGTCGAGATAGGCGGGATCGAGCGGGTCCGATCCTCCGATCGAAAGCGAGACTCCGTGCATCACCACCGGCCGCTGCGCCGCGATCGTCTCGAGCACCAAGGCCGCATAGCCGTGATTGCCGATGAAATTCTCGCTGACGATCTCGAACCAGTCGACTCCCCAGCCGGCCGGAGGGGTCCGCATCAGATACGCGAAATGCCGGTCCCTCAGCCCGACTCCGTAGCCGAGGTCCGGGAGGCCAAGCCGCGCCTGCGGCGCCGGATCGCTTCGCGCCATCGGGGTCCAAGCTCAGGTCGAGGGCGGGAAGGCAAGACGCAGAGTATCGGCCGGCGGCGGGTCGGGCGGCACGGTCTGGCCGCGCTTCTTCATCACCTCGGAATAGGCGCGATAGGCGACGTCATGGACCTTCTCGCCTTTCTCATACTTCATCGTCGCGAACGGATCCGACAGCCAGTTGCCCGGCGCTCCGGCGATGAAATTGTAGAGCTGCATGGTGCCCGAGGTCGGGAAGATCTGCGAGGCCGAGATCGGCACCGCGCAGCCGCCCAGGGTTCCGCATTTATTGTCGCTCGGCGCCGAATAGAGCTTGGCGTTGGGTGGGGCCGGCGGACCTGCGCACATCCCGCCAAAGCTTCGCATGCTGACCGCGGTGCCGCAGCCGCCGCCACCAACGCCACCGCCGCCGCTGCTGGTGCTGCCGCCGCAGCTGCCGCCGCCGGTCGTCGCCTGGACGAATCCGCATCCGCCCTGCGCCCGGCAGCCGTTCGATCCCCGGCAGCTGTGGAACACCTCGACCGCGGCGCATTGATTGTCGCCGCTCGCCGAGAAATCGAGCGACTGGCAGGCGTGGTAGAGCTTCGTCTTGCTCATCGGCGCAAGCCCAAGCGACAGATCGGGAGTCTTTCCGAGCACGGCCCAGGCGATCGACATCCGGTCCCCCGATCCGACCATCGACGGGAACGGGAACTGGCCTCCGCTCTTCGCCCAATAATCGTTGAGGACGGTGGTCACTCCGGCGATCGCCCCGGTCGCCGCCTGGCTCAGCAACGTGTGGCTGTCCGGGTCCGCCGCCAAAGCGTTGAGTGCGTCGGCGATCTGCTCGGGAGTCGGCAGCCCGTAGGGATTGCTTCCGTCATAATCGGGCGCCTGGAGGTCCGCGGCGGTCCATTTGCCCGCCTTGCTTGCGCTGGCCCAGGTCGTGATCTCCCCGAGCAGGTCCTGAACCTCCTGGAAGCGTTCATAATGATCGCGCCCGTCATTGCCGTGGCGGGCGACGGAGTCCGCGGAGGGGACCTGAGCGCCCTTGTCGTCATAGCTCGGATAATCCGATTTGAGCGCGTCCTCGTTCGGGCAATATTTCGGCTTCACCGCCTGGAGCAGCTGCGGCCGCCTCTTTATCTCGCTGCCTTCACCCTGGTCGGTGATCGCGTCCATCATTCCGACCATCTGCTCGAACGCGATTCCGCGCTCGGTCGTCGCAATTGTCGTCTCGAAGCCCATGAACTCGCGCATCGGATGGCCGGGCGAGGAGAAGAAGTTGAACAGATCGTTCTGGACGGCGCCCTGGACGAACACATCGTCCCAAAGCTTCGAGCCGTCGTCATATTCCAGGCTGAGATAATCGTAATAGCATTGGTACATCCAGCCGATCGTGCCGAACATCGGCAGCGGATCGCCCTCGGCCCAGGTCTTGAACGGCGCGTCGGGGAAATAATCGTCCTTCTTGCCCTTCTTGATCGCCGCCTTGGCGTCCGCTTCCGGCTGCTCGATGGCGAGGAAGAGGCTGACCCGCGCCTGGTCGAGCGGGCCGATGTCGACCGCCACGTCCTCGTTCTTCGTATCCTTGAGATCGATGATGTTGGGGATGATCGTCTTGGACGGGCCGTAGCAGGTCCAGCCGTGATTCTCGTCCTGGAGCGCGGCGCTGGTGAAATCGGGCGCGACCCCGATCACCGTCGCCATGTTCGCCGCCATCTGCAAATGAAGCATCTCCTGGATGAACACCGAGAAGACGATGTTGAACGCCTTCGCGTTGGCCGGATTGTCGGCCTTTTCCGGGTCGGCCGAAGTCTTTGCGCCGGGCCAGAGCCGCCCCTTGTAGAAATCGTTCCCCTGCCCGGTGATCGCGTGCATGCCCTCGATCGAATAGAGGCTGGTCATGTAGAGCGGGATCGTGAACAGCTCGACGTCGACCGCGGCCTGGGCGATCGCCCGCAGCGCCGCGGCGTCGGTCTCCTTTTTCGAGGGGTCGCGCGGGGCCTGGGCGGTGCTGCTGAGCGTTCGGGTCATCTGTTCCTCCGGCTGACGGACCGGAACCTCATGGCTCGACTGCCTGGATCCCCCCCGTTTCGTGCTCGAAGGCTAAGCGGTCTCACGGGCCGCTGAAACCGGAGATTGTTCCGTTTCGGTTCAAACCCGCGTCTGCGTTCGGGCGCCGGATCGGTCCGTCCGGGCCCGGATCCGATCCATTCCGGTTGAGACCTTGTTTGCTTGTCCGCGGGCGGCCGTGCGAGCCCCGCTTATCCAAACAGGGGGTCAAGACATGGCACAGCCGCTCTCATTCTTCTTCAACGTTCATGCTTCCGACGAAAGCGCCGCTCAGGACGCCGCCGACGGCCTCGTCCAGGCGCTGGCCTCGGGCGCCGGCGAGCATCCGCTTCCCAACATCCTCCATTATCTGTGGGCGATCTCGATGCCGGACCAGGTCGATCAGCCCGCCGGCACTAAGGCCGTGCTTCTCAACACCGTCTATGACGAGGATTTCGACAAATATGTGAAGGACATCGCGCGCGGCGCCCCGCAATTGTTCGATTACATCCTCAAGAAGATCGTCGGCATGGAGGATATGGTTCCGGTCCTCTCCCATCTCGACGAGTTCGCCAAGTTCATTCTCGATCACGATCTCGCCCAGGGCGGCAAGATCCCGAGCTTCAAACAGAATTACGATTATTCCACGCTCGCCATCTGGAGAGGGATGGGCGGTTGAAGCCGCGCGCACCGCGATACTCACCCACCCCCGCCGCGGAACGCGCTCCCCCACGCCGCCTCGCCTTGGCGGCGGGGGCGGCCGCGGCCGACGCTGCCCTGCCCGTCCCGATCGATCCGGCCGCCACCCAGGGGCTGGTCATCCGCGGCTACGACTTCCGCTTTACCCGCTATCTGGCCCTTACAGTGAAGGATCCGGGGAAGGCCCGCGACTTCATCCTGGGCCTGGTCCAGGGGGAGCAGGAGTGGCCGCGCGTGACGACGGCGCAGCAGTGGGTGGCGCCGGGCCCCAATCATTGCCTCAATCTGGCATTCACCTGGCCGGGGCTGAAGGCTCTCGAGGTTCCCGACGCCAGCCTCGCGAGCTTCGATCAGGCCTTCCGCACCGGCGCGAAGGGGCGCGCGGCCTTCGTCGGCGATGTCGGCCCGAGCGCGCCGGAGCATTGGCGCCTCGACGATCGCGGGTTCCACGTCATGCTCATCCTCTACGGCACGAGCCGGGACCTGCTCGACGACGACGTCGCGCTCCTCAAGCCGGACCTGCTCGAAGGTTTCGACGATCCGGGCGACGCGAACACCTTCGAATCCCAGGCGCTCGACGACCGCTACGTCTATTTCGGCTACAAGGATGGAATCGCCCAGCCGCACATCCAGGGCGTCGACTATGTCAAGGATCCGGACGGCGGCCAGCTCGAGACCGATCCGAGCGCTTTCATGCTCGGCACCGGAATATCCGGCAATGCCTATGCCGGCCCGCCTCTGCCGAAGCCGCAGCCGCTCGGCCTTCACGGTTGCTTCGGCGCGTTCCGGCTGCTTCTCCAGGATTGCGAAGGCTATGACGCGCAGGTCGCACGGCTCGCCGACGATCCGAAGTTCGTCGCCTACAGCAAGATGAGCGACCCCGCCCTTCGCCGGGACGCGGTCAAGGCGCTGATGTGCGGGCGCTGGCCGAACGGGACCCCGCTCTCCATCTTCCCGGTGCAGGGGGACAAGAAGCCGCCGGTCCTTTTCGAAAACGAGCTCAACGATTTCCTCTACGTCCTGCCCAAAGGGGAGCCGGACGGCAATCCGGCCGTCAATGCCGATCCAGGCAGCAATTGTCCGATGGGCAGTCATATTCGCCGAGGCAACATGCGAGGCTCGCCCTTCGCCGACACGCCCGCGGTCTACCACCGGATCATGCGCCGGGCTGCCGCCTATCAGATCCCCTATGACGGGGACGACCGGAATACGGGCGAGCGCGGGCTGATGGGCTTCTTCATGGGGTCGAGCTTCGGCGATCAGTTCGAGTTCGTCCAGGCAAGCTGGGTGAACAATCGCGCCGGCTTCGACGGCATGCCCGACATTGCCGACCCGGTCATGGGGACGAATCCCGAAGACGGCACCAGGTTCGTCGAGACTCTCGGGGGTGGGCCTCGCGATGCCTTCACCCTCCAGGGCATGGAAAGCTTCGTCCACACCCGCGCCAGCGCTTATTGCTTCTTCCCGGGCATGGACGGGCTGGAATGGATCGGCAGGGCAGGCTGGGCGCCTCCGCGGCCCCACGAATAAGCCGCCGGTCCAAGCCTTTCGACGGACGCGTGTCCGGAAGCGGACAGCAGCGTCCGCGACCGGTCAGGGCCGATCCCGAAAAATGGGAAATCCCACCAAGTCTTCGGGGCGGCTGTTCACCTGCAATTCATCCCTTGGGCAAAAAACCGCAGATTTCCGCCATTTTCCGCATTTGGCACGGCACATGCAAATCTCCCTGCGACCGGCGGAATGTCCGTCGGAAGTTCAGGGAGACACAAAATGACCTTCAATCTCACCAGCATGCAGCAGATCGCCCTTTCGATCGTCGGCGCCCTCTTCGCCGCCAGCATCTCGATCTCCGCCGCCGTGGGCCCGGTCGCTCAGTTCATCTGATCGGCCGGCCCCGGCCACCCCCTTTCAAATTCGGATGAGTGCAATGACCAACAAATTCCTTCTCGATCGCCCCAACGGCAAGCTGATGGGCGTCTGCGCCGGGCTTTCCCGGATGACCGGCGTCGACGTCACCCTTCTCCGCCTCGGCGTGGTGATCAGCCTCTTCGTCGCCGGCCCGCTCGCCATCATCGCCTATTTGGCCGCCGGCTTCATCGCGCCCGAAGGCGCCTGAGGCGGCCATGGCCTCCACTCTCTATCACCAATGGATGCGCCGCCTTCAGCTCTGGCTGGCGGCGCGGCCGACCTCCCTTCCGCCGCGGATCCCCGCCGGAAGCTGATCCCCTCCTCGATCGCGGGGGCTGGATCGCCCGCCCTCCCGCAGGCATGATGCCGCCGGCGTGGAGCCGCCCGGAGGAGAGAAGCCATGGCCCTGGAAGTCTTCGTGCCCCTGGGCGCGTTCGTGATGATCGTCATCGCGATCAGCCTCATCACCCGCCTCTTCGCCACCGCGATGCTCAACCGAACCATCCGCGAAGCCATTCGGAGCGATCCGGGCAGCGTCCCCTTGCTCGCCGACAAGCTCGAGCAGCGCCAGCCCTGGGCCGACGAGCTGCTCGGATGGATCATGCTCGCCTTCGCGCTCGGAATCGTCCTGATCGGCCTGCTCGAGCAGGATTACGACCGCCGCGAGATCTTCCAGGCCGCGATCATCCCCGCCATCATCGGACTCGTCGTCCTGGCCTATTGCCGCCTGATGGCCCCCAGGACGAGACCCGCGCCGCCACCTTCCTCCTGACGCCTTGGGTGGCTGCAGGTCCGAATTGGTTCACGCCGAGACGCAGAGACGCGGGAGGATCCGAGTATCGTTGGTCGGCCGGCGCTATCGCCGAAGACAGTGTTCCACCCGAAGCATTCAAAGGCCGACTTCGTCGGCAATCAAAAAGGAAACCTGCAACACCCGACACCCATGGAAGTCGCTACCCCGCTACCCCAGCCTTGGCCTCCTCGGGGCACCGCACCCGGTCGATCTTCGTACCCTCGCCGCTGACCATCAGCCTCTTGCCGTCGAGCTCCAGGGTCCGGACGTTCTGCCAGGTCTCGCCCTCGCCCTGATAATCGGCGAGCACCTCGATCCGGCCCGCTTCCATCACCTTCACGCTTCGAACCTTGCCGATGCTCTCGTGGAATCGAAGCTCGCCGGCATCGACGGTCAGCCGATACTCGCTCGGCCGGGCGCAATTCTCCTCGTTCTGGTCGTACGTGCCCCGGAACGGCTCGGGGATCGCACCCGCGATCGCCGGCTGCGGATCGGGCGCGATCGCGTTGCCGGCCGAATTGGCGTCCCCACTGGTCGTACCCGGCATGGGCGGAGGCGCCACCACCTGGTTCGAATTTCCGTCAGGCTCCGCGGGCGCTCCGCAGGCGGCGAGAAGAGCGAGCTGGGAAAGTGCAAGGAAGATCGGGCGCATCTTCATTCTCCTCGGATCGGAAGGAACAGGGCCAGGATCGCGACGGCCAGAGCGACGGTCGCGATGATCAAGGCGGCGCGCGCAATCAGCGCTGCGCTTTGCGCGCTGGCTTCGGGCCTGTTCTCGTCCATCCGTCATTTCTCGCATGGGCGGCCCGCCGGCGCCACCCGCATTGACTCCGGCCCGGCGCTGATCCTCTCTCTCGCTCCACCGTAACGGAGGCCGAACATGCGTTTCGAGGGCAGGACTATCTGGATCACCGGCGCCTCGTCCGGGATCGGCGCGGCGCTGGCCACCGCCTTTGCCGCCGACGGCGCGAACCTCATTCTGTCGGGCCGCCGCCCCGACGCGCTCGATGCCGTGGCCTCCGGCCTGCCGACGCAGAGCCTGGTCCTGCCGTTCGAGACCACGGATTCGGACGCGTTGCCGGTCGCGGTGGAGACGGCCTGGGCCTGGCGCGGCGGAGTCGACATGCTCGTCAACAATGCCGGGATCAGCCAGCGAAGCCTCGCCATCGACACCGTGCCGGAGGTTTACCGAAGGCTGATCGACACCGATCTGCTGGCGCCGATCCTGCTCACCCAGCTTCTCCTGCCGCTCATGGCCGAGCGCGGCGGCGGTCATGTCGTCGCGATCAGCTCGGTGGCCGGGCGAGTCGGCACTCCGATCCGAACCGGCTATTGCGCCGCCAAGCACGGCCTGATCGGCTACATGGACGCGCTCCGGGCCGAGGTCGAGCAGGCCTATGGGATCAAGGTGACCAACGTCCTGCCCGGCTCGATCCGGACCAATGTCGCCGCCAACGCGCTCCAGGCCGATGGAAGCCGCCGCGGCGAATCCGACGCCAATATCGAAAGCGGCATCGACCCGGCCGAATGCGCCCGCCGGATCCTCGACGGCCTCGCCGCAGGCGCGCGCGAGATCATCGTCGCCGAGGGGATCGAGGCGGGCGCCGCCATGCTCCGCTTCCAGGATCCCGAGCGCCTGTTCGATCTGACCGCCCGCGAAGGCGCCCGCCTGGCCGCCGAACGCGAAGCCGGCGGCGGCCCCGGCTGGCGCCCCGATCCGGCCAAAGTGAATCGGGAATAGGGATTGGGGATTAGGGATTGGGGATTTGGGATTGGGGAAAGCGCCTTCAAGTTCACCGCGCCCAACCCCAACCCGCAACCCCCAACCCCCATCTTGCCCCCCGCCGCGCTTCGTCTATTTTCCGCGAGCCGGCCGACCGGCGGGCCTCGGGAGAAAGATATGCGGATGTTCATGGCTGCGGCCGCCGGCCTGATCGCCGCCTTCCTGTGCATCTATGTGATCCTCTCGGTCGGCCATTCGA
>Ga0193706_1000723_pt1 | contig 17182 bp, 22 predicted proteins | sample U3c1metaG_FD_160130 | JGI IMG/M metagenome (GOLD analysis project Ga0193706, IMG submission 160130) | Soil microbial communities from a riparian zone of the East river system, Colorado, United States - U3c1 | ecosystem: Environmental > Terrestrial > Soil > Riparian zone | place: USA: East River... | reverse complement strand
TGCGACGTGCTCGTCAACAACGCCGGCGGCGCCCTCGGGCTGGAGCCCCTCGGCGAGGCCGACGAAGACCTCTGGCGGGCGATGTACGAGTCGAACGTGCTGGGGACGATGCGGATGACCCGGGCGCTGCTGCCGCGCCTGATCGAGTCGGGCGATGGCCACGTCGTCGCCGTGACCAGCATCGCCGCCTTCGAGACCTACCGCGGCGGGGCGGGATACTCGGCCGCCAAGCACGCTCAGAGGGCCGCCTTGCGCACGCTGCGCCTGGAGCTGCTGGGCGAGCCGGTCAGCGTCACCGAGATCGCCCCCGGCATGGTCGAGACCGAGTTCTCCCTCGTCCGCTTCGGTGGCGACGAGGAGGCCGCGGCCAAGGTCTACGCCGGCATGGAGCCGCTGCGGGCCGAGGACGTCGCCGAGTGCGTCCGCTGGGCGGTCACCCAGCCGGCCCACGTCAACATCGACGAGATCCTGGTCCGCCCCCGCGACCAGGCATCCGCCACCGACGTGCATCGACGCTGACTACCATTTGGCCCATGTGTAGAAACATCCGCACCCTCCACAATTTCGAGCCAGCCGCGAGCGAGGACGAGATCCGCGCCTCCGCGCTTCAGTACGTGCGCAAGATCAGCGGTTCGACCAAACCCTCGCAGGCCAACCGCGAGGCGTTCGAGGAGGCCGTCGACGCTGTCGCCGAGGTCACTGCGACGCTGCTCGACCGCCTCGTCACCTCGGCGCCGCCGAAGGACCGCGAGGTCGAGGCCGCGAAGGCCCGGGCCCGCTCCGAAAAGCGCTTCGCGGCCTGAGCAGGGACTCGCTGTTTGCTCCGCCCGGGAGGGGCGGCTCCGCTGTCCTCAAAAGTAGTTTGCTAAACTAATTACCAACGCTAATCAATGACGACGAAAGCCAAGGACATATCCCTGACCGACGCCGCCGCGCAGCTGCGGCTGGGGATCGTGCGGACGGCGCGGCGGCTGCGGCAGGAGGCGGCGGCGGAGGCGACGGGGCTGACCCCGACCTCGACCGCGGCGCTGGCGACGATCGAGCGCCACGGGCCGCTGACCCCAAGCGAGCTGGCCAAGCTGGAGCGCGTGCAGCGGCCGACGGTCACCCGCACCCTGGGCTGTCTGGAAAGGGAGGGCTTGATCGAGCGCACCCCCGACCCGGCCGACGGCCGTAGCGCCCTGGTCGCGGTCAACGCCGCCGGCCGGGAGCGGCTGCGGCGCCTTCGCGGCCGCAAGAACGCCTACCTGGCCCGGCGCATGCGCGACATGCCCGCCGCCGACGTCGAGGCGCTGGAGCGGGCGGCCGGGATCCTCGAGCGGATGCTGGAGGATGAGCGCGGGTGAGCGCCGCCCTGCGCCGATCCTTCAACTCGCTCGAGGTACCCAACTACCGGCGCTACTTCGCCGGCCAGCTGATCTCCCTGTCGGGCACCTGGATGCAGACGGTGGCGGCGATCTGGCTGATCCTCACGCTGACCGACAGCGGCGTCGCGGTCGGCCTGACCACGGCGCTGCAGTTCCTGCCGATGCTCCTGATCGGCGCCTGGGGCGGACTGCTCGCCGACCGGATCCCGAAACGGCGACTGTTGATCGCGACGCAGGCGCTGATGGCGATCCCCGCCATCGGCCTCTTCGCGGTCACCGCGACCGGGGTCGTCACCCCCTGGATGGTCTTCCTGGCGGTCTTCGCGATGGGGGCCGTCAACGCCGTCGACAACCCCGCCCGGCAGAGCTTCGTGATGGAGATGGTCGGCCCCGGCCGGGTCGTCAACGCGGTCAGCCTCAACAGCGTGATCGTGCAGATGGCCCGGATCGCCGGCCCGGCGCTGGCGGGGCTGCTGATCGCGGGCTTCGGCGTCGTCCCCTGCTTCGCCCTCAATGCCCTCACCTTCGTGGCGATGATCGTCGCGCTCTGGGGGATGGACCCGCGCGGCCTGCACACCGAGCCGGTCGCCCCGCGTGAGCCGGGGGCGATCCGAGCCGGCCTGCGCTACGTCATCGCCACCCCCGAGCTGGCGGTGCCGCTGGCGCTGATGGCGCTGGTCGGCACGCTCGGCTTCAACTTCCAGGTGGTGCTGCCGCTGCTGGCGAAATTCAGCTTCGACGGCGGCGCCACGACCTACGCGGTGATGGTCTCGGCGATGGCGGTGGGCTCGATCGGCGGCGCCCTCGTCAACGGCGCCCACGGCCGCACCGGCCCGCGCCTGATCGCCGGCGGCGCCTTCGCCTTCGGCATCCTCGCCACGCTCGCCGCGGCGATGCCCTCGCTGGCGCTGGAGGTGCCGGTGCTGGCTCTGCTCGGCGCCGCCGCCGTCACCTTCGCGGCGACGATCAACTCGACTCTGCAGCTGGCGGTGGCGCCGAAGATGCGGGGCCGGGTGATGGCGCTCTACTCGGTCGTCTTCCTCGGCTCGACCCCGATCGGCGGCCCCTTGGTCGGCTGGCTCTCGGAAACGTATGACCCGCGCGTCGCCCTGCTGCTGGCCGGCGTCACCGGCGTCTCCGCCGCCTGGGCTGCCCACGTCTCCTTCGCCCGCATCAACAAGCGCACCGTCGAAGCGGCGGCCGGCCAACACGCCCTTGCATGAGCGACGCCGGGTGATTGAGGGCCGGCCCCGGTAGGGGTGGAACGTCTTGTACTTTTTCGGCGCTGCGAAGCTCGGACGGCCGGAGCGCGTCGCCGAAAAAGTTAAGTGAAACCCCTACCGGGGCCGGCCGGGCCCCTAGCCGGTGTAACCCGCCGATTTGAGGTAGGCGGCCGCCGCTTCCTTAGGCGTCTGCTTTTCGAGTTCGACCCGGGCGTCGAGCTCCTGCATGACCGGCAGCGTCAGGCCTTCCTGGACCTGGACGATGGTCTCTTCGTAGTCGGGCCCAGCTTCTTCCACCGTCGACTGCTTGGTCACGAAGATGACGTTGCCGGCAGGGAAGACTTCCTGGTCGTCCTCGAGGATCACGAACTTGTCTTTCTCCGCCGCCAGCTGCGGGTCGGTGGTGAAGAGGATCGAGAGGTCGGCCTGGCCTTTTTCGAGCACCGTGTAGCGGAGGCCGATGTCAACCGGTTTGAACGACTTGAATTTGAGCCCGTACAGTTCTTCCAGCCCGGCCAGGCAGTCGATCCGCTGACGGCACTCGGGCGAGCCATAGAGGGTCAGTTTTTCCGAGACTCCCTCGAGGTCGGAGATGTTTTCGAGGTCGTATTTTTCCGCCGTCGTTTTCAGCGTCCCAACCGCGTTGGCGCTGGCGAACGGGGTCGGCGGGAACGCCGTCAGGCCTTCTTTTTCGAATTCGGCTTTCGCCTCTTCATAGGCGCCTTGGGCGTCGGCGGGAACGTCTTCTGGTTCCTTGCCAAAGAAGGAGGTGAGGGCGGTGCTGGCGTACTCGGGGTAGCCCGAGATCTGCCCGGATTTGACCGACCGGAGGGCCACGGTTTCGGAGCCGAGGTTGAGGTCGCTCTTCACCTTGTAGCCGGCCGCGGCCAGGGCCTGAGCGTAGATTTCCCCGAGGATTTCCTGTTCGGGGAAGTTCTTCGAGCCGATCGTCAGGCTGACTTTGCCGTTGTCGGGATTGGCGACGATCGCACCGCCTCCCTCGCCGCCTGCGGTCGTGTCGGTGTCGTCGTCGCTGCTGCCGCAGGCGGCGACGCCGAGAGTCAGCGCCAGCGCGAACAGCATCGCCACCGCCGTCCGCAACCTCGTCTTCTTGGTCCTCACTGGTGTCCTCCTTGGTTGGTGGTCAAAGTCAGGTGGCCTTCAGTCGCAGTCCCGGCGAGGTCAGCAGGCGCTGCAGGCCGGCGAGCGAGAACTCGAACGCCAGCGCCAGCAGAGCGACCACGATCGCCCCCGCCAGCACCCCGTCGTTGCCGTAGATGCTGGGGTTGAGGATGAAGTCGCCGAGGGTCAGAACGCCGGCGATCGGCGCGATCGTCGCCGTCGCCACGATCGCGATCGCCGCCCCGCGGACGCCGGCGAAGATGGTCGGGATCGCCAGCGGGACCTCCACCTTGCGGAGGATCTCGAACTCGGTCATGCCGATGCCGCGGCCGGCGTCGACGCTGGCGCGATCGACCTGGTGGACGCCGACGAAGGTGTTGGCGAGGATCGGCGGCACCCCGAGCACCGCCAGGGCGATGGTCAGGTTGAGCACGCCGACCCCGATCAGCGTCGCCATCAGCGCGATCAGCGCCAGCTCGGGGACGGCGCGGCCGGCGCTGCCGATCGTCAGCGCAAACCATTCGCCGACCCCCCGGTGGCCGAGATAGAGGCCGATCGGCAAGGCGACCAAGAGCGAGAGGCCAATCGCGAAGACGGACAGTTCGACCTGGTTGAGCGTGAGTTCGACCACCTGATCGATGCCCCCGACCGTCTTGCCGCCGGTCACGTTTGAGGTCTGCGGGCTGAAGATGAATTCGATTGCCCCCTCGATCGAGGCGAGCAGCGGCTGGGGGAGGAGCTGACTCACGTCGCCGCCCGCCGTCGCCACGGCGTCAACAGCCGCTGTGCCCCGAGCAGGAGCAGGCCGAAGCCGATCGCCATCAGGAAGGCGATGCCGCCGGCGATGATCAGGTTGGTGGAGAAGTCGATCCCCGTCTTCATCGGCACGCCGAGCCCGCCGCCGCCGACGAACACCGCCAGGGTCGCGATCGCGACGGTGCTGACGGTGGCGATCTGCAGGCCGGTGACGATCTCCGGCGTCGCCAGCGGCAGCTCCACCTTCCAGAGGATCTGGCGGTCGGTCAGGCCCATGCCGCGGGCGGCGTCCTTGACCGATTCCGGCACGTTCGCCAGCCCGACCATCGTGTTGCGGTAGATGATCTGCAGCGTGTAGATCCCGAGGGCGACGATCGCGGTATCGCGGCCACGCCCGGTGAACGGTTCCAGCAGGAAGAAGAAGGCGACGCTGGGGATCGTGAAGAGGACGCCGGTGGTGGCCAGCAGCGGCGGCTGCAGCCAGCGGCGGCGGTGTGAGAGCAGCGCCAGGGCGAAGGCGACCGCGAAGCCGAGCAGGACCGAGATCACGACCAGTTCGAGGTGCTGCACGGTCGGGGTCCCGTAGCGGTCGATATTTTCCCGCGCCCAGTCCCAGCAGAAGACCTTGCTGGTATCCGCCTGGCAAGGAAGCGTGTCGGAGTTGCGTTCCTGGATGAAGCCCTTGCCGACTTCGCCGACCGCGCCCAGCAGCGCCGGGCTAGTCATGGGGACGCTCCACGGCGCTGTGCTCCTCCGTCTTCGCCGCGGGCGATTTGAGGAACTCGGAGATGATCTCGACCGAGAGCACGCCGGCGATCCGGCCCTCGGCGTCGGCGACCGCCGCGTACTGCGCCTCGCCCTGGAGCAGGTCGGCGAGCGCGTCGCGCATGACGTCGTCGCGGTCGAGCAGCGGGCCGAGCGGCGAATCGGGCCGGGCCGGCACGACGTCGGCCTGGAGGTCGCGCTCCGAGAGCCAGCCGCGCGGGCGGCGCTCGCTGTCGACCAGTAGCGGGTAGGGGACTTCGACGTCGGGCCGGGCCAGCTTCGCCCGCACCTCCGCGGTCGGCTGGCCGACGTAGGCGAGCGGCGCCTCCCAGAGGTCGATGTCGGCGACCCGCATCAGCGCCAGCCGCTTCAGCGCCCGGTCGGCGCCGACGAAGTCCTCGACGAACTCGTCGGCTGGTGCCATCAGGACCTCGGCCGGGGTCGCGTACTGGGCGATCTTGCCGCCCTCGCGCAGGATCGCGATCCGGTCGCCCATCTTGATCGCCTCGTCGATGTCGTGGGTGACGAAGAGGACGGTCTTGCGGACCTGGGCCTGCAGGCGCAGGAACTCGTTCTGCAGGCGCTCGCGGTTGATCGGGTCGATCGCCCCGAAGGGCTCGTCCATCAGCATCACCAGCGGGTCGGCGGCGAGGGCGCGGGCGACGCCGACGCGTTGCTGCTGGCCGCCGGAGAGCTGTGCCGGGTAACGGCCGCCCAGCTCGGGATCCAGTCCGATCAGCTCCAGTAGCTCGGTCGTGCGCTCCCGCGTCCGCTCCTTCTTCCAGCCCAGCAGCTGCGGCACCGCGCCGATGTTCTCGGCGATCGTGCGGTGGGGAAAGAGGCCGATCTGCTGGATCACGTAGCCGATCTCCCGCCGCAGCCGGGCCGGGTCGCGATCCCGCACCGACTCGCCGCCGACGAGGATGTCGCCCTCGGTCATCGCATCGCCGTCGTCTTTCCACACCCCGACGGCCCGACCAGTACGCAAATCTCACCCGCCGGCACCTCGAGGGTGAGGTGGTCCACCGCGAGGGCGCCGGAGCTGCCGTAGCGCTTGCTGGCGCCCTCGTAGCTGACGGAGGAGGCTCCGGGCCGGGAGTGTGACTCTTTAGTTGCCGCTACCTCGGGCACCAGGGGCGAGCCTATACCCCGCTGGTACCGGATCTAGTCCTTTTGACGGACCTCAGAGGCCGAGGCGGTGCGCTCGCTCGGCGGCCCGGGCCAGGATCTCGTCCAACGCCGGCAACTCGCCGCCGCGCATCAACACCCGGCCGCCGACCACGGCGGTGTCCACGGCCGAGCCGGCGGCGGCGTAGACCAGGTTGGACGTGAGGTCGCCGATGCGAAGCTCGGGAGCGCCGGGGTCCAGCAGCAGGAAGTCAGCGGGACCACCGACGGTGAGTGCCTCGCCGGCTCCGAGCAGCGGCGCCAGCGCGCCAGTGGCGACCGCCCAGGCATCTGCCGCCGCGATCGCCGTCGGGTCGGCCGCGGCGTGCTTCTGGGCCAGGGCAAAGGTCTTGAGGTCGGCGAGCAGGTCGAGCGAGTCGTTGGAGCCGGCGCCGTCGCTGCCCAGCCCGATCGCGACCCCCGCCGCTCGCGCCGCCGGGTAGGGAAAGACGCCGCCGACGGCGAGCTTCATGTTGGCGACCGGGTTGGTGACCACGGTGGCGCCGCGGGCGGCGATCAGCTCCAGCTCCTCGCGGTCGAGCCAGACTCCGTGAGCGAGCACCGCACGCTCGCTCAGCATCCCAAGGCTGTCGAGGTAGGCGGCGGGGCGCAGGCCGTGGGCGGCGACGCAGTCCTCGACCTCCCGCGCGGTCTCAGCCAGGTGGATCTGGATCGGCACCTGGCGCTCGTCGCTCAGCTCGGCGATCCAGCGCAGCGAGGCCTCGCTGACCGTGTAGATCGAGTGTGGGGCGAGGGCCGGCTCGACCACAGGGCCAAGCCCACACAGCCGCTCGAGGCTCTCCAGCGCCGTGCGCCGCATCCCCTCGGCGTTGCCGTCATGGTCGAACAGCGGCGCGCCGACGGTTGCCCTGATGCCGGCGTCGGCGACGGCGCGGGCGGTCGCCTCGGGGTGCCAGTACATGTCCCAGAACCTGGTCGTGCCGGTGCGGGTCATCTCGGCGCAGGCCAGCCGCGTGCCCCAGTAGACGTCGTCGGCGTCGAGCTCCGCCTCGATCGGCCAGATCCTCTCTTCCAGCCAGGGCATCAGCGGCAGGTCGCCGCCGCTGCCGCGGAAGAGCGTCATCGCGGCGTGGGTGTGGCCGTTGAGCAGCGGCGCGACCAGCGGGGCGCCGCCGGCCTCGACCGTCTCGTCGCCGGGCCCGGCCACCACCTCCGGCCCGAGCGCCGCGATCCGCCCCTCCTCGCAGCGCAGCCCGACGGTCTCGCCGTCGAGGACGGCGCCGGTGACCGCCAGGCTCACCGGCCGACCGCGCCGAGCCGCGGCAGCACCGCCGCCAGCCCGGCGCGCAGGCCGCGGGCGTTGGCGATGCGGTCGTCCTCGAGGCCGGCGACGTCGAGCTCGCCCGCGCCGATCCCGTTGGCGAGGTTGTCGACGACGCAGAGTGCCGCGTATTCGAGCCCGAGCTCCCCGGCGACGACGCACTCCGAGGCCAGCGTCATCCCGACCACGTCGGCGTGGGGGGCCATCAACCGGATCTCCGCCGCCGTCTCGAAGCGGGGGCCGAGCGTCTGCCAGTAGATGCCGCCGTCGCGCAACTGCTGTCCGCTCGCCTCCCAGGCCGCGAGAACCTCGCCGCGCCAGCGAGGGTGGAAGCCGGGGACGGTGTGGGCACGGGCGTCGGGAAAGATCGAGGGCCCGAGGTGGAGGGCGATGAAGTCCTCGGGGCAGAGCATGCTGCCGACCGCCAGCCCGGCGTCGAGCGAGCCGACCGAGCCGATGCCGAGCACCCGGTCGCAGCCCTGCTCGACCAGCGGCCGCAGGTTGGCGGCGTGGTCGATCTCGTGCGGGAGGACATAAGAGCCCTCGGTGCCGCCGTGGCGCTGGACGATCGCCGACCCGTGCTCGGCCGCCGCCGCGGCGATCTCCTCGCCCCCGGGGCCGAGCGCGTTGCTGCCGAGGATCACGGCGAGCCGTCCCATCGGCCGATCCTAACCGTGGCAGTCATTTCTCCCGCATAGCGGAGGAAATGACTGCCACGCTCATTTGCGGTGGCTGAAGGCCGTGTTCACGTCCTCGCCCGAGGGTAGGAATAAGGCTATGGGGGAACGGCCGTCAGGGAGAGAGGAGACCGAGGGGGAACGACTCGACCGCAACCTTGGCGAGCTGTTGCAGGAGCTGCGGGTGGCGCTGCCCGGCGTCCAGGTCCTCTTCGCCTTCCTGCTCGCGGTCCCGTTTCAGCAGAACTTCACGAAAATCACCGAGTTCCAGAAGGGCGTCTACTTCGCGACCCTGCTGCTGACCGCGATCTCGGCGGTCCTGCTGATCTCTCCCTCCGCCTATCACCGGCTCACCTTCCGGATGCAGCAGAAGGATCACCTGGTCTTCCTCGCCAACCGCTTCGCGATCGCCGGCCTCGGCGCCCTGGCGCTGGCGATGACGGGGGCGATCGTGCTGATCACCGACGTCCTCTTCGGCACCGCGGCGACGATCGTCACCGGCGCGGCGGCGCTCTTGACCTTCGCCCTGTTCTGGTACGCGCTGCCGCTGAGGCGGCGCTTCAGCTCCGAGCAGGAGCCGGACCCGCCGGTCTCCCGCTAGCGCGCCTGGCGCAGCTTCGCCAGCTCGGCGGCGAGGTCGTCGACGAAGGGCAGGCCAGGAGCCTTGCGGCGCAGCATCTCCAGGTCGGCTGCCCAGACGCGTTCCTTGGCGTCCAGCGGCGCCTGGAACTCTTCGCCGGCCGCCGCCCCTTCGCTGGCGAGGGCACGGCGCAGGACGCGGATGTTGGAGAGCTTGTCGGCGGCGTAGATCGCCAAGGCGTCGCCGCCGGCCTCCTCGACCTGGCGCCGGTGCTCGTCCTTGCGGCGCTCGAAGGGCTCGATCGAGTCGTCTTCGGTGAGCGCCTCGACCAGCCTCGCGACCGGCTGCCCGAAGCGCGCGGCCACGTCGGCGACGCTCGCCTCGCTGTCCTCGACCACGTCGTGGAGCAGGGCGGCGGCGACCGCCTGCTCGTCGAAGCCGTGGCCGGCGAGCAGTTCGGCGACGGCGACGGGATGGTGGATGTAGGCCATGCCGCCGCTGCCGTTGCGCGTCTGTCCGGCGTGGGCCTCTTCGGCCATCTCCAACGCCTCGCCGATCAGCTCCGACTCGGCCGCCGCGGCCTCGATGGTGGGAGACGGCATGGCGCTGACCCTAGCGCGACCCGGGCGTCGCTCAGGCGGCTGCCGCCGCCTTCGCCGCTCGCGCTGGCAGCTCGTACTCCGCTCGCTCGGCGCCCAGCTCGAGCGCCGCCGGGTTGCCCCCCAGGGCCACCCAGCGCTCCTGCGCTTCGGCCGCGAAGCCGTCGAGGAAGTCGTCCGAATGCAGCGGGTCGTGGTGGAAGAGGACAGTGCGTTCGGCCCCGGTGCGGCGGGCGAAGGCGAGCGAGTGGCTCAGCGCCGAGTGTCCCCAGCCGACGTGTTCGGGGTACTCGGCGTCGGTGTACTGGCCGTCGTGGATCAACAGTGAGGTATCGCGGGCGAGGGCGAAACCGGAGATCCAGTCCTCCTCGAGCCGGTCGAGGTCGGCGCCGAGCGCCGGCTCGTGGTCGGGGATGTAGGTGAGCGAGGAGTCGCCGTCGTCGATCCGGTAGCCGAGCGTCGGCCCGCGATGGGCGACCGAGGCGGCGCGGATCCGCGCCGGGCCGATCTCCCACTCGGTCTCCGGGCAGTGGCGGAAGGAGACGTCGCAGGGCAGCTCCCGCACCTCGACCGGCGAGAGCGGGGCGGAGATGTAGCGGGCGATGCGGTCGCGCAGCGAGGCCTCGGGCGAGGCCGGCCCCCAGATCACGATCTCGGTCTGCGGCCGGAAGGCGGGGGCGAAGAAGGCGAGGCCGAGGATGTGATCGAGGTGAAGGTGGGTGAGGAGGATGTGCAGCCGCGCCGGCTCGCTGCCCAGCGCCAGGCCGAGGCTGCGGATGCCACTGCCGGCGTCGAGCGCCAGCAGCGAGCCGTCGGAGAGGGTGACGCCGACGCAGGAGGTGTTGCCGCCGTAGCGGATCGTCTCCGGCCCGGGGGAGGGGATCGAGCCTCGCGTCCCCCAGAGCTTGACCTTCATGCCGCGCCCTCTCCGGCGCCGTTCATCTGGGTCGGCCAGAAGATCGCGATCCCGCCCTGGGAGCCGTGGGCGGTGAGGATCGGGAAGGCGGAGACCTCGACCTCGTGGCTGGCGCCGTCGCTCGAGTGGATCACGTACTCGGCGTGGGCGGGGCGGCCGTTGCGGACGGCCGCGACCAGCGGCAGATCGTCGTAGGGAATCGGCTCGCCGTCCTCGCCGAAGGGCCCGAAGAGCTGGCCCCACTCGGCGGCGCCGACGGTGCCGAGCTCCTCGAAGCGTTTGCCGAGCATCATTCCGGCCGCCTCGTTGTAGAAGACGAGGATGCCGCCCTCGTCGACCAGGAAGGCGGGGGTCGAGAGCGCCGACATCAGGTTGCGAGCAAGGATCAGCTCTAGTGGCCGCTGCGTCACAAATGACACTTTAGATTGAGGGGGTGCGTAGTGCTAGGCATTGGCCGGGGTTGCCCTGCGGAAAGCCAGAGGGAGGCAGCCTCTTCGCCGTGGCTACCCGGCAGAGTGACTTTCGTCACACCGGAGAGGGTTTCGAGTACAACTCACGTCCCCGATGCGCGAGCGAACCCGCACCTACCGCCTTGCGATGACCCTCAACAGGCCGGTCGCCGCCTGGGGACGGCTGCGGGTCGAGGGCCTCGAGACGCTGCCCGAGAGCGGGCCGCTGCTCGTCCTCGGCAACCACGACAGCCACTGGGATCCGATCATGGTCGGGATCGCCGCCCGCAAGCGCCGCCAGATTCGCGCCCTGGCCAAATCGGACCTCTGGAAGGTGCGCGGCCTGGCGCCGATCCTCGACGGCATGGGCCAGATCCCGATCGAGCGCGGCAAGGGCGACAAGCAGGCGCTGGCGCGGGCGATCGAGGCCCTGCGGGCGGGGATTTGCATCGGCGTCTTCCCCGAAGGCACCCGCTCCCGCGGCGAGGTCCTGCGCGCTCGCAGCGGCGTCGGCCGCCTGGCCCTGGAGGTGCCGGAGGCGCACGTCACCCTGGTTGCGATCGAGGGCACCTCGGACCTCACCGGCTTCCCGCGCCGGCCGCGGCTGCGCGCCAGCTTCTTCGACCCCGCCGGCGGCCAGCCACGGCCTGACGAGGACCCGGGCGAGCTCTCGGCCCGGCTGCTGGCTGAGATCAGGGAGCGCGTCGCCCCCTCCATCTCCTACCGCAAGCGCTCCTAGCGCTCAGTCCTCGGCCTCGGCGCCGCTGGCCGTCAGCGCGTACCACTCGGCGCCGAAGGAGTCGATGTCGTGGCCGTTGGCTTCGCCGGGCTTCTTATCGGCCGCATAGGTGTAGAGCGGGTGGCCGGCGTAGGTCACCTGGACGCTGCCGTCCTTGCGCTTGGTCGTGCCGAGCTTCGCGGTGGAGGCGCCGTTGCTGGGCCGGGGTTCGCCGTCGGTGAGCAGCGGTGGCCAGACGCCGGCGCAGGCGCCGTAACAGGACGACTCGGTGCCCTTGTCCTTGTGGAAGTCGTAGAGGGTGAGGCCGTTGGCGTCGACGAGAACGGAGCCCACCTTGGGCACGCTGCCGAGTGAGACGAAGGCGCCGCCGCTCGCCGGAGTGTTCGCGGTCGTTCCCCCGCTGGCCTCGCTGCCGCTGTTGCCATAGCCGCCGCCGGAGCCATCGCTGCCACAGCCGGCCAACGCCAATGCCGCGGCGAGCGCCAGCAGGGCCAGCGCCTGGGTGTTCCTGCTTCCGATCACGTCACGTCCTCCTGGTTCGAGCTGTCGTCTGCCGTCGGCTCGGTCACTCGGACCGGAGCGACGAAGGTGCGGTTGCCGGCCTGGACCCCGATCGCCCTGGTGCGGGAGAGGTCGAGGGCCGAGCTCAGCACCGCCTCGGAGTCGTCTCCCCAGCGGTAGCGGAAGGTCCCGGCGGGAACCTCGACCCCGCCGGGCCCGCGCAGGTAGACGCGGCAGAGAGTCCCGGAGCGGACTCCGCTCACGTACATGCGGATCTCGGTCCCGTAGGCATGGGGCTCCAGCGTGGCGCCGATCTTGATTCCCGGCGGCAACGAGGCGAACTTGACGTGTTGTACCGGGTCCTCGCCACCGCCACCCGGGAGGACGAAGATCGCCAGCGCCGCCGCCACGGCCGCCGCCGCGCCGCCCAGCGCCAAGCCGAGGCGCCGCCGCCGGCGGCCACGGCTCGCCTGGCCCTCGCCGGCGATCGCCGCGGCGATGCGCTCGCCTAACTGCGGTGAGGGCCGAGGCGCCGGCTGGCGGAAGCGGTCCGGGTCGGCCAGGGGCAGCAGCTGCGCCACCGCCGCCAGTGACTCGGCCTCGGCGCGGCACTCCGCGCAGCCCTCGAGGTGCGCCTCGAGCCCCGCCCGCTCGCTGGCCGCGAGGTCGCCGAGCGCGTTGGCGCCGAGCAGATGGCGCCATTCGCGGCAGCGGTCGGGGCCGTCAGCCTTCATAGCCCATCTCCTCGAGGGCGTTTCGCAGCGCTCGCAAGCCGTAGTAGACGCGGCTCTTCACGGTTCCCTCGGGCACGCCGAGTTCCTCGGCGACCTCGGCGTAGGGCCGGCCGCGGTAGTGGGTCTCGACCAGGACCCGGCGATGGTCCTCGCCGATCCGCCGCATCGCCTCCTCGACCTGCCAGGCCAGCAGCGCCTGCTCGAGCGGCTCGACCGAGGGCTCGACCCCGCCCGCGGCGACGCCGGGGCGGACGGCGCGGGCGCGGCCGAGGTCGATGACGACGTTGCGCAGGATCGCGAACAGCCAGGTCCGCAGCGAGCCGATCTGCGGGTCGAAGCGGTCGCCGGCGCGCCAGGCGCGCAGAAAGGTCTCCTGGACGGCCTCTTCGGCGAGGCCGGGGTCCCGGAGCGAGCGCACCGCGAACCCGTAGAGCTCGCCGGAGTGCGCGGCGTAAGCCTCGCGTACGTCGCGCTCGCGTTTCAATGCCCCGGGCTGCATCCGCCTCCGTCTACGGGACGGACACAGCCCGGGTTCAAGCTCTAGCCCTCGAGTTTCCCGATCTTGAAGATTTTCGTCCCGCAATCGGGGCACAGGCCCTGGATCGCCGGGCGGCCATTTTTCATGGTCACCTGTTTGGCGTCCTTGATCTCGACCTTCTTCCGCTCTTTGACGCAGTAGCCCTCGGGCATAACGCGCCTCCTTTCGCTGCCGCTTCGCGGCAAGGCTCGCGTTGCACGCGAGGTGGATTGAGGCGAATGTAACGCAGGTGGGGGACAGGACACGTGCCTAAAGTGCGAATACGCACAAAACGGCGGAGGACCCGGTCAACTACCCTCCGGCCCGCACTTCAGCACTCACCAAGCGCTTAAGGAGACCCCGAATGCCCGAAGCAGTCATCGTCGACACCATCCGCACGCCGATCGGCCGTGCCTTCAAGGGCTCGCTCGCCCAGCTGCGCCCGGAGGAGATGGGCGCCTTCGTCGTCGACCAGCTGCTCGAGCGCAACCCCGAGCTCGACCCGGCTCTGGTCGAGGACCTGATCTGCGGCTGCGGCTTCCCGCAGGGCCTGCAGGGATTCAACATCGGCCGCATCATCTCGCTGCTCTCGGCGCTGCCGCAGACGGTCACCGGGGCCACCATCGCCCGCTACTGCTCGTCCAGCCTCGACGCGATCCGCCAGGCGGGCAACGCGGTCAAGGCCGGCGAGGGCGACGTCTACATCGCCGCCGGGGTCGAGTGGGTGAGCCGCTTCAACGAGCGCACCGAGGCCGCCGGGGCGGAGGACCAGGACGAGAACCTGAAAGGGAACAACGGCCAGCCCAACGCCTACATCGAGATGGGCAAGACCGCCGTCAACGTCGCCAACCACTACAACGTCAGCCGCGAGGACATGGACAAGTTCGCGCAGCGCTCCCAGGAACTGGCGGTGAAAGCGCAGGAAGACGGCTTCTTCGACCGCGAGATCGCGCCCGTCACCCTGCCCGACGGCACCGTGGTCAGCAAAGACGACGGCCCGCGCGCCTCCTCGACGCTGGAGAAGCTCTCCGAACTGCCGGAGGCCTTCGGCGGCGGCGGCGTCACCGCCGGCAACTCCTGCCCGCTCAACGACGGCGCCGCCGCGGTGCTGGTGATGAGCGATACCAAGGCCAAGGAGCTGGGCCTGACCCCGCGCGCCCGCATCGTCACCGCCGCCACCTGGGGCAACGAGCCCGAGTACATGGGCGTGGCCCCGATCGGCGCGATCAAGAAGGCGCTGGACCGGGCCGGGATGACGATCGGCGACGTCGGCACGGTCGAGCTCAACGAGGCCTTCGCCGCCCAGGTCGTGCCGATCATGAACGAATGCGGGATCGAGGAAAGCAAGCTCAACACCCACGGCGGCGCGATCGCCCTCGGCCACCCCTTCGGGATGACCGGCGCCCGGATCATGGGCACGCTGCTCAACGCGATGGAGACCGACGACCACCAGGTCGGCCTCGAGACGATGTGCGTCGCCGGCGGGCAGGGCAATGCGATGATCGTCGAACGGGTCTAGCGCGCGAGAGAGCCTGTCCCGGTAGGGGTTTCGCTTAGTTTTTTGGAGAGCGGTGGCGGGCGTCCGAGTTGGTGCGCCCGCCAAAAAACACAAGACGCTTCACCCCTACCGGGACAGGCTCTAAGGTCGGCTTGTGGAGACGCTGATCTACGAGGCCGACGGGCGAGTGGCGCGCATCACCCTGAATCGGCCGGAGCGGGGGAATGGGATTACGGCGCGGATGCCGGTCGAGCTGGCGGAGTGCGTGGAGCGGGCGAATCTCGACCCGGCGATTCACGTCATCGCCCTCGCCGGCAACGGCGGCGGCTTCTGCGGTGGCTATGACCTGGTCGCCTCGGCGGAGGGGGACATGAGCGAGCTTGGCGGGGTGGAGGCGCCGCCGGGGTCGCCGCTCGACCCGGCGACGATCGGGGCCAACCACCAGCCGAACACGAACTGGGACCCGGTCACCGACTACCAGTTCATGGCCCGCAACGTGCGCGGCTTCATGAGCCTCTTTCACTCCGAGAAGCCGGTGCTCTGCAAGGTGCACGGCTACTGCGTCGCCGGCGGCACCGACATGGCGCTCTGCTCCGACCTGCTCGTCGTCGCCGACGACGCCAAGATCGGCTACCCGCCGGCGCGGGTCTGGGGCTCGCCGACGACGGCGATGTGGGCGTTGCGGCTGGGGCCGATGCGCGCCAAGCGGCTGCTGCTGACCGGCGACTCGCTGACCGGCGCCGAGGCGGCGGAGTGGGGCCTGGCGACCGAGGCGGCGGCTCCCGACCGCCTTGACGAGCGCTTCGAGCGTCTGCTGGAGCGGGTCGCGCGGATGCCGATCAACCAGCTGGTGATGATGAAGCTGCTGGTCAACCAGACCGTGGAAGCTCAGGGCCTGCGTCAGACTCAGACCCTCGGCACCTTCTTCGACGGAATCGCCCGCCACACCGAGGAGGGCCATGCCTTCGTTCGCCGCGCCGCCGAGTCCGGCTTCCGCGAGGCGGTCCGGGAGCGCGACGAGCCCTACGGCGACCACGGCCTCGACGGCTTCGGGCTGGGCTGAGATGGCCCGCGCCCCGGACCTCTCGTCCGTCACCGTCGAGAACGCCCGCGAGTTCCTGGTCGGCAGCTTTCCCGGAGACCTCGGGATCGAGCCGCTGGAGATCGAGGACAGGCACGCACGCGGGCGCCTCGTCGTCGACCGCCGCCACCTGCACCCGGGCGGCTTCGTCCACGGCGGCGCCTGGACTGCGCTCGGCGACACCGTCGCCGCCTGGGCGACCTTCCGCAGCATCCCCCCGGGGCACGACTTCACGACGATCGAGCTGAAGCTCAACGTCTTCGGCTCCGGCCTGCTCGGGGACGAGATCGTCGCCGTGGCGACGCCCCTGCACGTCGGCCGCACCACCGTCGTGATCGAGGCCCGGATCGAGCGGACCAGGGACGGCGGCGAGCCGAAGCTGGCGGCCAACCTGATCGTCACCCAGTTCGTACTTCCCTCCAAGGCCGGCTGACCGGCGCATATCTGCGTCCTCGGTCGCTTGTGTGCAGAGCACACGGCGCTCCCTGCGTCCTTGATCTGCTTGGTCAGTCGCCCTTGGGGCTGGGCAGTCGTCAGACGGCGTCTTCGGGTTCGGTGGGCGGCGCTTCCAGCCGTTCGATCTGGGGCAGCTTCCAAAGCGCGCTGGCAATCGTCAGGCCGACGGCGGCCGAGAACAGGGCGAGGAACCAGGAGGTCGCGTTGAGCAGCTCCATCTCGAAGAATTCACGTATCGGGGCAGCGGCGAGGATCAGCGCGTAGAGGGCGCCGAGGCCGGCGACCAGGGCCAGCATGTAGCTCTGGATGGCGATGTGCTCGCGGCCGGGCCCGCGCTCCAAGAGCAGCACGAAGGAGAGGCCGAGCACGATCAGCGTCGTCGTCGCCGCGGTCCGGCCGGCCTCGAGGCTGCCGCCGAAGACGGTGTCGACGAGGAAGAAGGAGAGGATCGAGCCGAGCGCGGTCGCCAGCCCGGCCGGCACCGCGAAGGCCGCCAGCGCCCGCAACAGCCGGCCCCGGTAGAGCGGCCCGTCGGAGGGAGCGAGGGCGAGCACGAAGGAGGGGATGCCGATCGTCAGGAAGGCGGCCAGGGTGAGGTGGCGGGGCAGGAACGGGAAGGCGAAGCCCGGCACCGCGACCAGCAGGATCAGGGCGGCGGCGTAGACGGTCTTGGTCAGGTAGAGGCGGCCGAGGCGGTGGATGTTGCGGGCGATCCGCCGTCCCTCGCCGATCGCCTCCGGCAGGCGCGAGAAC
>Ga0193706_1000722_pt1 | contig 17199 bp, 11 predicted proteins | sample U3c1metaG_FD_160130 | JGI IMG/M metagenome (GOLD analysis project Ga0193706, IMG submission 160130) | Soil microbial communities from a riparian zone of the East river system, Colorado, United States - U3c1 | ecosystem: Environmental > Terrestrial > Soil > Riparian zone | place: USA: East River... | reverse complement strand
TGTCCCCACGCGACGATCAAGCCGTCGCTGCGTCTCGCCACGGCGTGCGCGCCGCCGGCCTCGACATCGACGTAGGAAAACCCGACAGGCAGCAGGGGCAGGTTGTGCTGGCCCCACAAGTTCGATCCCCAGACCACGGCCGAGCCGTCGCTGCGCCGGGCCACGCTGAACTCCGAGCCGGCCGCCACCTCCACGTAGGTCAGGCCGGCCGGAAGCACGGGCACCAGGCACTCGTTCTGATAGTTCTTTCCCCAGGCGACGACGGATCCGTCGTTGCGCACCGCCACGCTGTGTGTGTAACCCGCTGCGACCTGCGCGAAGTGCTCCTGCTGCCATGCGCTGTCGAACACCCAGCCGCCCCAGCCCTTGACCTCCTCCTGCGCCACCGCGAGCGGTGTCGAGGCGAGCAGCGCCACGCCGCACGTCAACGGCGGAAGCGCGGACTCGAGGACCCTGGTGAGGAAACGGCTCGCTCGGACTCGCATCTCGACGAGTTCCTCGGGTCGTGATGCCCGACGGCGCTCGCGGGCACTCGAAAGGCAAGGCATCCGTTCGATCCGACGCATGGTCCTTCTTCCTGAGTAGGGGGAAACTCGAACAAGAGCCGCCGAGTCACTTCGCTCCCTCCGAATGGTAGCACTGCTCCGTAGGGTCGAGCTCGCGGACGAGATTGCGAGGCGGGAGAAGTGCCGACACCTCCCCGTCGGGCCGCGGAGAGCAGACCCTTCTGAATCACGGCGTAGCGCGAGCGCACGGCAGGCGAAGAATCCCGAAATCTCATACTCCTACGCGACCTGAGGTCCAGCCGTGTCCCGAAGCCGGCCAAGGGCACGGACGAGGCTCGTCAGGAATCACTCCGCCTGCAGCGCCAGGTCCCCGAGCTCGCCGCGTTGCAATTGCTGGATCTTCTGCGCGAGCTTCGGCAACGCCCGCTGGAAGCGCATGCGCACGGCGTCGGCGCTGCCGCCGATCCTCGACGCGATCTCGGCGAACTCGAGCTCGTCCCACTGGCGCAACACGATCACTTCGCGCTCCTCGGGATCCATCAGCTCGAGCGCCAGCCGGACCCAGGCCTGCCATTGCTTCTTTTCCAGCGCGCGGTCGGGCTGGATCGAGTCGCGCGAGCCGGCGTCCAACTCCAGCACGGTCTCTTCCGGCAGCGGACGTTCGCGCGCGACCTGGCGGCGACGGCGGGTGAAGAAATCGTGCCGATCGCGCAGCACGTTCTCGGCGATGCGGCCGAGCAGGAAGCGCAGGTGCGCCTCGTTGGAAACCTGGAAGCGCGGACCGTAGCGCAGGAATTCGACCAGCGAGTCCTGCACGACGTCGACAGTCTCCTCCTTGGCGCGCACCAGCCCGCCGAGGCGCTTCTTGACGTGGGCCTGGATCCAGGGGAGGTGCAGGTGCAGGAGCTCCTGCAGCGCGTCCTCGTCGCCGCCGTTCCAGCGCCGCAGGAGCATGGTCGTCTCGGGAACGTTGTTGCCCATGGAGTCACCTGACCTCGAGTTCCTGGGGCCGGAGAAGCGCATGCGATGCAGAAAGGCCACTCACTTGCCCGCCAACGCCTCCTCGTAGTCCCGGGCGAAGCGTTCGATGAGCGCGCGCTGCGGGTCGTCCTGCCTGGCGATGCTGAGCCACTGACGCGCGGCGGCGAGTGCGCCTTCGAGGAGAGAGAGTCCGTCGCAAACATCGATCGCACCGAGCAGCGCGGAGTACAGCGCGTCGGGGTTGGGATGCCGCGCTGTGCCGGGTCCGTGGATGACCTCCTCGAACAGGGAGAGGGCGAGCAAAGGCCTGCCGAGCTTTTCCTCGATAATTCCCAGAGCCTGTAGGTTCGCCCAGTATTGCCGGGGAGTGCCCAGCGACTGCCGCAGCGAGCCGGCAATCGCCTGGGCGAATTGCGCTTCCGCCTCGTCGAACTTCCCTGCGGTCTTCAAGACCCAAGCAAGGGTCAGGGAGACGTTCAAGGTGGCCGGATCCTCTGCGCCGAATCGAGCCGCGCACAAGGCCTGGAGCCGGCGGAGCACGGAGAGCGCCGCCTTCGGATCGATCTTGGACTCGCACTCGGCGGCCTTCGTGAGGACTTCGATCGTGTCGGGGTGCATCGCCCCCTGCACGCACTCGCGGACCCCGGCGATCTCGCGGTACAGCGCGGCCGCGCCCGCGACATCGCCGGCGCTGAACATGTACTTGGCCAGGGTCTGGCGCACGGTCAAGGCGTCGGGGCTGTCAGGCCCCCATCGCGCGGAGGTGAGGTCGATCGCTCTCTGCAAGGTCGCGTCGGCTTCTGCCTTGTGGCCCTGCTGGCGCTGGATTTCGGCCAGGGTGAACAGAGTCGGCCCGCATTCCTCGCCCTGCTTTTCCAGGCCGGCGAGCGCATGGTGCAGGTAGACCTCTGCCTCGTCGAGCTGGTTCGTCGTCCGCAACATGCCGGCCAGGTTGGCTTCGGCCCGCAATGCTTGCGCCGATTCAGCGCCCTCGGTTTCCACGCGCGCCTCGAAGATCATCCGCGCGAGCTCCACGGCCTCCGGGAATCGGCCGTTCTCGTAATGCAGCCCCATGAGCTCGTTCGCGTTGTCGAGCGTACGGCCATCGCGCGGCCCGAAGGTCGCTTCCAGGAGCGGGCGGGCTTCGAGCAGCAGATCGAGGGCCTCCGGGCGCATCCCGAGCCGCGAATAGACCTGGCCGAACGTCCCGAGCAGTCGCCCGCGCGCGCCGGCTTCGCTGGGCTCGGTCAGGCCCGCGCGGATGTTGCGCACGCCGCGTTCGAGAACTTCGCGAGCCGTGATTTCGCGGCCCAGGGCGTGCCTGGGAGATGACTCGACGAAGGCGCCGATGAGGAAATCCGTGATACGCGAGCTCGTGCGGTTCTCGATCCGCGCCTGCTCGGCCGAAGCCAGAGCTGCGATCGCCGATTTTTCCGCGGCCTTGCGCGCGCGGAAGGTCTCGAACAGAAGCCCTGAGACGATGCACAGGGAGGCGCACACGATCGCGCCCGACACCGCCAGCACGGGATGTCGCCGCGACCACTTCACCGCCCTGCCGATCATGCCCGGAGGTCGTGCGCGGATCGGCTCGTTGCGCAGGAAGCGCTCGAGCTCGTCGGCAACGGCGCGCATGGTCGGGTAGCGCTGGACCGGGACCTTCTCCAGCATTTTCATGCAGATCACGGCCAGGTCGCGCGGGCAGAGCGAGCGGATCTCGCGCGGATCGCGCGGATCCTGGAACAGGATCTTGGTCAAGACCTGCGCAACCGTGTCGCCCTCGAACGGCCGCTGCAGCGTCAATGCCTCGAAAAGCGTCGCCCCCAGCGAGAAGACGTCGCTGCGCGCGTCGATCGCGGTCCGTTTGACCGCCGCCTGCTCGGGACTCATGTAGAAGGGCGAGCCGCTGAAATCGCCCGTGCGCGACAGCTCGCTCTCTCCCGCGACCAGGGCCAGGCCGAAGTCGACGAGCTTTGGCGTGCCGTCTTTCGCGATCAGGATGTTCGTGGGCTTGATGTCGCGGTGGATGATCCCGTTCTCGTGAGCGACCTGCAGCGCGTCGGCGAGTCGCGCGAAGAGTTGCGCGATGTCGCGCCACCACTCCGAGGGAATCGCCGGCAGCTCGCGCGCCTCGCGGATCCGGGTGGAGAGGGTGCGCCGGCTCTCGATCAACTCCTGGGCGATGAAGTGGACGCCGTTCGACTCACCGACGGCGTACACCGCGGCGATGCAGGGATGGCGCAGGCGAGCGCCGGCGAGGGCTTCGCGCCGGAAGCGCTCGATCGAACGAACGGACCCGAAGACCTGGTTGCGCAGGAGCTTCAGCGCGACGCGCCGTTTCAGCGAGACCTGCTCGGCTTCCCACACCTCGCCCATGCCGCCGCGGCCGATGGGCTCCAACAATCGGTAGTCGCCGATCACGCTGCCCGCGCGGATCGTCTCGCCGCCCTGGCCTTCCTGCGCAAGCAGCGGCTCGAGCAATTCGCGCAGATGCGGATGGCGCTCGAGCAGCTCTGCATCGCTCACGCCGGATCCGCCCGCGCGATGCTCGAGATAGATGCGCAGCGCCTCGCCCAGGGCGTCGCCGCTACCGACGGAAGGATCGTTCGGCTCCGCCGGCATGGTCACTGCTCCGGGCTCGATTCCGACCGGGGTTCCACACGAAGCAGAATAACGATCATCGGTTCGACGGCTCCTGCTCGAAGTCGAAGACGAGCTGTTCGACCTTCGCGCGCTCGCTATCGTCCAGGCTGGCGAGCCCGAGCCACTGGCGAGCTGCCTCCAGGGCACCCCCCGTGTTTCCCAGCTCGCGGCGGAGATCGATCACCTGGCGCAATGCGAAGAGGATACCCAGGGTGTCGGGCTGCCGGGCCTGGTCGGGGTAGTCGATGGACTCCTCGAACAGGGAAAGCGCGAGCTCCCTGCGGCCCAGCCCCCGCTCGACCTCTCCCAGGCTCTCGATGTGGGCCCAGAATTCGAACCTGGACCCACTCGACTGCTGCGCCAGGTTCGCGAGCACGGATGCGTACACGCCCTCGGCCTCGGCGTACTGCCCGGATCGCTTCAAGACCTGCGCAAGGTCCTTGGCAACCTGCATGGTGATCGCGTCTTCCGCCCCGAGCTGGCGCGAAGAGCAGGCGTGGAGCCGGCGCAGCTCCGAAAGGGCCGCGTCGGGGTCCGCGGCGGACTCCGTCACGGCCGCGATGGACTGGGTGTTGATCGTCTCGGGATGCATCGCCCCCTGGAGACATTCGCGGGACAAGGCGACTTGCCGGTACATGCGTGCCGCGCCTGCGAGGTCACCGGAAAGGTGCAGGTGCCGGGCCATTGCCTCGCGCGCCATCAGCGTTTCGAACCCGTCGGGCCTCGACTCGGCGATGGCCACGTCGAGGCACTGCTGCAGCGTCGCGAGGGACTCCTGCTCCTGGCCCAGGTGGCGTTGCACCTCGGAGAGCGCATACAGGGTCACCTTGCGATCCTCTCCCAACTGCTCCAAGCCGGGATGTGCGTGCCGGAGATGGCGCTCCGCACCCTCGAGCTCGCCGTTCAACATGAGCAGCACACCGAGGTTGGCCTCGCTCTTCAGCGCCTCGCGGGAGTCGGCGCCGTTCTCCGCAGCGCGCGCGTCGTAGACCCAGGTGGCCAGCTCGAGCGCCTGTTGCAGCCGGTTGCTCTCCATGTAGACCCGCGAAAGCTCCTTCGCGCTGTCGAGGGTGCGACCATCGCGCGGTCCGAAAGTCGCCTCGCCCAGCGACTTGGCTTCCAGGAGCAGGTCCTCCGCTTGCGAACGCAGCCCGAGCCGCGAGTAGACCATGCCGAAGCTGCCGAGCAGCCGTGCGCGCGGGCCGGCTTCGGTGGGTTCGGTAAGGCCCGCGCGGATGTTGCGCACGCCGCGGTCGAGGACTTCGCGCGCCGTGACCTCGCGACCCAGGGCTCGCGCGGGAGTCGACTCGACGAAGGCGTCGACCAGGAAATCCGTGATCCGCGAGCTGGTGCGGCTTTCGATCAGCGCGGCGCTGGCCGATCGCTCCGAGGCCTTGCGCGCCCGGAAGGTTTCGAGCAGGAGCGCGGAGACCACGCACAGGGAAACGCAGACGATCGCGCTCGAGGCCGCGAGCACCGGATGCCGGCGCGACCACTTCACGGCCCTGCCGATCACGCCCGGCGCTCGCGCGCGGATCGGCTCGTTGCTCAGGAAGCGCTGGAGCTCGTCGGCGACCGCGCGCATGGTGGGGTAGCGTTGGCCCGGGACCTTCTCCAGCATTTTCATGCAGATCACGGCCAGGTCGCGCGGGCACAGCGAGCGGATCTCGCGCGGGTCGCGCGGATCGTGGAACAGGATCTTGGTCAAGACTTGCGCGACCGTGTCGCCTTCGAACGGGCGCTGCAAGGTCAAGGCTTCGAAGAGCGTGGCGCCCAGCGAGAACACGTCACTGCGCGCATCGATCTCGACCCGTTGGACGGCGGCCTGCTCGGGGCTCATGTAGAACGGCGAGCCGCTGAAATCGCCGGTGCGCGACAGCTCGCTCTCGCCGGCAACCAGGGCCAGTCCGAAGTCGACGAGCTTCGGCGTTCCGTCCTTCGCGATCAGGATGTTCGAGGGCTTGATGTCGCGGTGGATGATCCCGTTCTCGTGGGCGGCCTGCAGGGCGTCGGCGAGGCGCGAGAAGAGCTGCGCGATGTCGCGCCACCAACTCGCGGGGATCGCCGGCAATTCGCGCGCCTCGCGGATCCGGTTGGAGAGCGTGCGCCGGCTCTCGATCAATTCCTGGGCGATGAAGTGGATGCCCTTCGACTCTCCGACGGCGTACACCGCGGCGATGCAGGGATGGCGCAGCCGCGCGCCGGCCAGGGCTTCGCGGCGGAAGCGCTCGATCGAGCGCGCGGACGCGAAGACCTGATTGCGCAGGAGCTTCAAGGCGACGCGGCGCTTGAGCGAGACCTGTTCGGCTTCCCAGACCTCGCCCATGCCTCCGCGGCCGATGGACTCCAACAATCGGTAGTCGCCGAGCACCACGCCGGGCGCGATCGCGCCGCCCGCCTGCCCATCCTGCGCGAGCAGCGGCTCGAGCAGCTCGCGCAACCGCGGATGGCGCTCGAGGAGCTGCGCATCGCTCTCGCCTGTTCGACCCGCGCGGTGCTCCAGGTAGACGCGCAGCGCCTCGCCCAGGGCGTCGCCCCTATCAATCGAAGGATCGTTCGACTGCGCTGACATGCTCGCCGGATGATTGGGGAAGCGCGGCGAGCCCTTGGACGGCTCGCCGCTTGGGAGGTCTAGCCTTGGTGAACGCCCGAGAGCTGCTCGTTCGCCAGCTGGCGCAGCTCCGCGCTCGGATCCGTGGCCGCGGCATCCTCGAGGAGAGCGCGCGCCACCGCATCGCTGGCGACCTGGCTGCCCAGGTACAGGATCAGCGTCCTGCGCACGTCCTCGACCTGCTCGTTGTCGAGCATCCCCGCGATCGCCGTGCGCGCATGGCTGTCGACGCGCGCTCCGAGCACTTCCGCCGCGCGACCGCGCACGTTCGCGGACGAGTCTTCCTGCCCGCGGACCGCCGCGATGTCGCTCACCTCGAGCGTGAACACCATGCGCAGGGCGTGCACGGCCGAGGCGCGCACGAGATCGTCTTCATGGGTCAGGTAGGGTCGCACGGCATCGACGACCTGCGGCGAGCCCGTGTTGCCCAGGGCCTCGATCCATTCCGGAAGACGACCCGATTCCTCCGCGGATTCCTTCCAGTTCATCACGTGGTGGAAGGCGGCGGAGCCAGCGGGAGTGTGCGAACCGCCGATGTTGGCGAGGGCCCCCATGGTCAGCAGGGCGCTGGCATGCAGCTCGGAATCGCCTTGCTCGGCGAGCAGCCCCGCGACCGCCGCGACCACGCCGTCACCGGGCTGCTTCAACTCGATCAGCGCGTACACGCTCTCGGCGCGGAATTCCTTGGCGCGATCGGCATCGGATATCCATTCCGCGAGCAGCGCCTGGGCCTCGGGAGTTCCCGCTCGCCCGACGCAGTCGATCAGCGTCGCGACGACCTCGGGCGAGAGCCTGGGATCGAGCACGAGCTCGGCGACTTTCGCCAGCGCGCCGGCGTCGGTGCGCAACAGGAAGCCGATCTCATCGCGCAGGCGGACCAGCTCCGGCGCCGCAGGGTCGCCGATCGCGAGCAAGGCGTCGAGCTCGTCGATCAGTTGATCGAGGCTGCGTCCGTTCAGGGCGTCGCGAAGCTGTTGCCCGCGCCTTTGCTGCGTAAGAAGCGCGGCATCCGGGGCGCCGGAGACTTCGGTCCATTCCGCGTCCCAATCGATCCCCACGGCACCGTCGTGGCGGACGCCGGTCAACGTGCAACGCGTGCTCTGCTGCGAGAGCACCGTCCAGCCGGTGATGTCCACTTCGATGGACGTGAACTCCTCGGCGACGACCGAGTCGAACCAGCCCAGGCCGCGATCGATGCCATAGAGCGTCGTGCCGCTGAGCTTGGGAATTGGATGCGAAGGATCCTCTGCGATGCACTCTCGCGACGTCCGCTCGATCTCGACTCGCGCCCCTTGCTCGTCCGCAAGCCGGTAGTTGCATCGCATGGCGCCGAGGACGGTCTGCTGCTCCGCGCTCCAGGTTTCCCCTAAGGGCTGCGGCGCGACCGGCATCAACGACCCCCACAGTGCGCGCATGCGGTTGCGCTCGTCGGGCTCTGCCTGGGCATCGAAACGGAAGCCGAGTGTCGTGCCGTCGACCTTGGCCCGCACGATCACCGGACGCGCGAAGGAGCTTGCGATCGCTTGCGAACCCTCCGCCCCTGTCTCCTTGCCGGCGACGCGTTGCACGAATTTGGAGTTGGGGAGAAGGATCGCGAACGCCAGCTCATCGTCCCGTCGCGCGAGCACTTGGACCGCGAGCTCGCCGTGCAGGTCGACCTCGAAGGACTGGAGCACGCCGCCCTCGTGGTTGGAAACCGTGCTCGAGCCCGTGTTGACGATGTCGAACGCGAGCTGCGTGCCCGGCGCTGCCGAGAACAGGCCGCTGGCGAGCTCGCCCTCCGTTCGCTGGTCCAAGGCCTGGCGCGCGGCATCCGCCTCGAGTCCGGCGGTCGGAGCCTGCGATGCGCCGGCAGGGAGTTCGCCGGCCTGGGCGGAGAGGCTGGCCTCCGTGCGCCCGGGATCGCGCAAGCGCAGGAAGACGACGGCGGCGAGGGCGATCGCGATGGCCGTGCCGGAGAGGGTGAGGATCGTAGTGCGCTGCTGGGTCTTCATGGCTCGGGGCTCCTTGTGCAATCGAAAGCGACGCGCCGCGGTTCAGCGAACAAAAAAAACACGGGGGCGGAGCTCGCGCTCCACCCCCGCAGCATCGGCCTCGGTCGGCGCCCTCATGGGCCGCCGCCAGGCGTTCAGAGCACGTAGTTGACCGCGTAGATGACGCTCGCCCAGCTCCACAGCGTCGTGCCGCCGTCAGGAATGCACCAGCCGCCCCAGAGGGCACGCAGCTTCAGCGCCAAGGGCTGTTCCGTGAAGCTGACTGTGCCGGTCACGGCGTTGCGTTCCGCCGTCACGACCCCGTTGAATCCGGAGTTGGCCAGCTCCAAGTCGAGCTGCAGATTGCCGTGGACGCAGAAGTTGCCGACCTGGAAGCCTGCATACCCCGTCACCCAACCATTGGCCGCACCGACCATCTTGGCCTTGGAACCCACGCTGTTCCCGCTGACGACCAGAGGATCGAGCGTGCCCGTGAAGCTCAGGGCTGCTCCCGCATCCGCGCCGATATACACCGTGAAGTCGATGCCCAGCACGATGTTGTACGTGATGTGGACGTCGAAGATGTGCTTGGTGTAGTTCCGGAAGAAACTCGGCGAGGAGCTGATGTCGCCGCTGAAGGCCTTCGTCTCGTTCAGCAGCGTGTAGGGGCCGACCTTGACGAAGCAAGTGGCCTTGGCGTTGTCGGTCTGCGAGGTCACGTTCGCCACCCCGCCGGAGTAGGACCAGGTTGCGTTCGCCGCATCGGCATCGAAGCGCGCAGTCGCACCCAGCAAGGATGAATAGAGCAGTTGGGCCAGGCCCTCGACCTTCGCTCCGGTCGTGGCGCGGGCAAGGACCTGTGTCTCGTCCTGAACCGCCAAGACGGTGCCGTACGCACTCATCCCCACCTTCAGGTTCGCTTGGCTGAACCCGTAGGTCTTGGCGTAGGACTTCGTCTTGTTGACACTGGCGATGACCGGATCATCGACGTAGAAGCCACCGTTGGGCGGCGGGATGATGATCTGAGCGAAGGCGCTCGAGCAGAGCAGAAGGGACGCAGTGAGGAAGGGAATCAGTTTCATGGTTGGGGTCTCGTTGGATCTTGGTGATTGACGTCCGGGCGTCGTCGCCGCCGGTGCGACCGCGGGAGTTTTCTCCCCGGCGCCAGCGAGAGCGACGCGGGTTCGGCCGGCGAACAAGAATCCGCGAAGCTGGCCTGGATTCGCTGCTCGGGCAGCAATGGCTTGCGACTTGTCGAGGAACCTGGCCGGCTGCTCGACGAGTCGCATGGCAATCCTGTCTGCCAAAGGGGCCGCTGCCTCCCCAGTCCCCCATCACACGCGCTGCGGCGGATCGTCGGGCGCCTGGATCGCTTCCAGCTGCTGCGAGAGCTCCTTGAGCTTCTGGCTGACCAGCGCCAGCTCGTCGCGCAGGCTCACGAATCCGTGCTCCGCGAGGTTCTTCTTGCGCTTCTCTTCCGCGTTCTCGTTCGAGACTTCTTCCATGCTCGTGATGATCACGCCCGTGAACAAGTTCAGCATGATCATCGTCCCGAGCATGATGAACGAGACGAAGTAGCCCGCCGCGACCAGCGGGTGGGCCGACGAATGCCGCACGCCCGCGGTCATCGCCTTGAGCGAGTCGTCGTACATGATGTCCGACCCGAGGTACTGCGTCCCCAGCACGTCGTTCCAGCCCTCGAGGGTCAGCACCTGGAACAGCGTCAGGAAGGATTCGTGCAAGGATCCGAAGCGCCAGGGATCGTTCTCGCGGAAGAGGAAAGTCCCGAGCACCGCATAGATGTAGAAGTGCAAACCGAGCAGCACTCCGATGTAGCCGAGCGACGGGATCGACTTGAGCAGGGCGCCGACCAGCACTTGCAGGCGCGGCAGGATCGTGACCAGCCGCATCGTGCGCAGCAGCCGCACCATGCGCAGCACGGCACTGAATTGCGCGCCCAGCGGCAGGACGCAGATCGTCACGATCAGGAAATCGAGGACGTTCCACGCGCTCGTGAAATAGACCCACGGCCGTCTGCCGTGGGCCAGGATGCGCAGCAGGATCTCGACCACGAAAAAGCCCAGGATCAGATCCTGGGCCAGGGCCAAGGCGGGTTGCGCGGCGGCCCCTTCTCCCACGTAGGTCTCGATCCCGGACAGGATTCCGGTGATCAGGATCAACGCGAGCACGAGATTCTGGAATCGCGGCGAATCGGTGAGCTGCTTGGCGAAATTGACCATGGGCTCCGTCAGCTTCTCGGGGTCGTGTCCGTGAGATCCTGTCCGTGTGGACCCTCGCCTCCGCGCGGCAGCGGCGGGCTGCGCAGGGTGCGCGAGCGACTACAGCCCGTTAGCGCGCAGCTTCGTCACGAGCGCGGTGATCTTGGTCACGTCGCCGATGTTCTTGACGATCACCTCGCTGATTTTCATGCGATCCGTGCCGATGGTCGTCGCGAAGGTGAGGCAGGCGCCATCGAACTCCGCGACAAACTTCCCGGGCTTCGCCGGCGTGATCTTGTTGCGCAGCTTGAGGAGATCGTTGTCGGACAGCTGGCCGATGCCGATGCCGAGCTTGCTGGTGAAGAACTCGCGCGCCTTCTTGTATTCGGGGATGTACTTGTCGACTCGGTCCGCGATCGTGATCACTTTGATTTTCTTGGGGGCCATGGGAGTTCTCCTCGAGATGGGTTGGGGGATTGGAGGTCCGGCGGTATCGATCGCCGCGACCTGCTCGGTTCCAAACCAAGGAGCGCCAGCTGCACTTGGACCGCACAGGATTTTTTTTTGTGCGGTCGATCGAGAGTTAGGACCGTCGCCAACCGGAGCCTTCGGAAATCCTCTGTTCGCCGTCGTCGGGAATGACGCTTCCAAGCCGTCGCGTCGCCAATTCCTGCGCTCGAGGAGGCGAAAAAGTCGGCGTATCAGACTGGGGCCGCCGACGGCGCTGGCAACAAGCCGAGCCGCTCTCCTCAATCCGCGAAGTGGCCCGAGCTGCAGAAGTCCTACATCGCGAGCTTCAACTACGGACTCCTGGAGGTCAGGCAAGCGCCGGCGATGCAGAGGCGCTAGACCACGCCGCCGAGGCGCGATGTTTTGCGTCCGCGAGCGCTGTCCCTAGTCCCCCGCCGCCTGCAGATCGGCCAGGTCCCCGCGCTGGAGATGCTGGATCTTCTCCGCCAGCTTCGGCAGGGCGCGCTGGAAGCGCATGCGCGCCGCGTCGGCCGACGTGCCGAGCTTCTCCGCGATCGCGGAGAACTCGAGCTCGTCCCACTGGCGCAGCACGATCACCTCGCGATCCTCGGGCTCCATCAGCTCGAGCGCGAGGTTCACCCAGGCCTGCCACATCCGCTTGTCGAGCTGGCGGTCCGGGTGCTGGCTGTCGCGCGATCCCGCGTCCAGCTCGAGCACCGAATCCTCGGGGATCGGACTCTCGCGAGCCGCATGGCGGCGATGTCGCGTGAAGAAATCGTGGCGATCGCGCAGCACGTTCTCCGCGATCCTGGCCAGCAGCCCGCGCAGATTCGATTCACTGGAGACCTTGAACCTGGGACCGTAGCGCAGGAAGTCGATCAGGGCTTCCTGCACGATGTCCTCGGTCTCCTCCTTGGCGCGCAGGACTCCGCCGAGACGCCGTTGGACGTGGGAATTGATCCACGGCAGGTGCAATCGAAGCAGCTCCTGCAGCGCGAGCTCGTCGCCGCGGTTCCAGCGCTCGAGCAGCACCGTGGTCTCGGAAACGTGTTGGCCCATGGGATCGGCGATCGTCCAGTTTACGCATCGGCCGTGGGCAGGTCGCCTCGAGCCTGGATCCTTGCCGACACGATCGAACCGGCGACTGCAATCAGGAGACTACGGCCGCTCGTGCGCCCCCATGTCGACCAGCGGCGGCGTGCCATTGCCCGTGTCCGGAACCGCGGGCACGTCGACGAATCGCGCACGGAAATCGTAGTCGAAGGGCACGGGCTCGGTCGTGTTCCCATCGCCATCGAGATCGAGCCAGTCGGGCTCGACGATCAGATTGTCGGCCGCATCGATGCACGGCGAGAGCGCCGCGAGTCGATAGTCGTTGTCCCCGAACGTCAGCGAGTTGTTGTCAGGCCCGTCGGCATCCGTGAACAGCGGATCGAGCGCAAGATTCCCCACGCTCCAGTTGAGCGTCGCGGCGGAGCCGACGTGCACCCCCGCTTGTCCGCCCTGAACGTTGCTGTACCGCACGAGCAGCACCGTCCCGGAATCGCGCAGCCCGGCTTGCGATCCGATCGGCGCCACGTTTCCCCACAGGATCGAGTCGCGGACCTTGGACAGTCCGCCGCCGGTCGGGAACACGCCACCTCCCTCCTGCGTTGCCTGGTTGCCGACGAGGGTGCAGTTCGCGATCAACGCCGTCTCGCCGCCCGACACGCCGCCGCCGAGCAGAGCCGTGTTGCCGAGGATGAGGCAGTTGTCGAGTGCGACCGTGTCGGGGCTGAAGTAGCCGAGGACGTACAGGCCGCCTCCGGCCCCCCCAGTGGTATTGCCGAGGATCTTGCAGTGGCTGATGATCGAGGGCAGCGCACCGCTCGGCGGATCCGCCACGATCCCTCCACCTCCTCCAACCGACGTGTTGCCCTCGATCAGGCATCGGGACAGAAGCGTGCGCCCGTTGGGGGTGCCCGCGAACATCGCCACGCCGCCACCCCAGGAGTTCGTGCCCGTCGTCGAGTTGCCCTGGATCGAACAACGCTCGACGCGCGAGCTGCTTCCCCAAAGGTAGATTCCGCCACCGAAACCAGGGCTCGTGCAGTTGCTGATCACGCAACTCACGATCGTCGGGCTCGAGCTGGACACGCAGATGCCGCCGCCTCCAGCCACCAGCGGAGGCACCGCGTTCCCTCCAGTGATCGTGAACCCCTGCAAGCGCGACGCCGCGGTCTCGCCGCTGTGGAAGTTGAACGCCCGCCCACTGCCCTGGCAGTCGATGACGCAGCTCGCCGGCGAGCCCGTGCTGCGCACGACCAGATCGCGGCCGGTGAAGTCCAGATTACGGTTGTTCGCGCCCGTGTAGACACCGCTCGCCACGAGCACCGTGTCCCCGGAAAGCGCCGCGCCGATCCCCTGCCCTATGGCCTGGAAAGGCGCCGCCTGGCTGCCATTGCCTCCCGGCGCGGCGGCGGCGTTCACGTACCACGTCACGCCAGTCTGCTCGCACTCGTCGGGTATGCCGTTGGTGTTGTGGTCCTGACTCGAGCCGCTCGCGATGTCGCACACGTCCGGAATGAGGTTCGCATTGCAATCAGGAAGCCCCCCCGCGATCTCACACGTGTCGATCTGCAAGTTGTTGTTGCAATCGCCCGCCGTGCCTTCGATCAGATCGAGGAAGTCCTGAACGCCGTTCCCGTTGCAGTCCGGCAGCGACGCGCGGTTGAACAGCGCGAGCTGCAAAGGACTGCCGAGCAGCGCAACCCCAGCGCTGTCGACGATCAGACCCTGAAACGAATATCTCGCCACGGCCTGGGGCAAGGGCACGTCCGCAAGCGGAAGCTGCACCACGAGATTCCCCGAGGGAGGGATGACCCCGAGCACCTGCGGGCGGACAAATGCCGGAGCGAGCATGACTCCGAGCAGACCGGGATAAGGAATGAACGTGAGGACCTGGCTCGCAATCACGTAGACCCGATCCCCAGGCATTCCCCGGACCGTGATCGACAGATTCGTCTGATCCGAAGCCGCCGCCGAAGCCGTGAACGTGCGCGCCGTGGCGGGATAGAAGTGGGAAATGCCCTGGATGATGCTCGGCGCTCCGGGAAGCGCGATCCCTCCGAAGTGGAATTCGTGGCCAGGAGCGCCGCCGACGAAGGTGTTGCCCAGTAGATCCACTTGAGTTCCCAGCGGCGCACGCAGCCCCGGCCCGCCATTTCCCGGCACAGTCCCCGTATTCCAATAGTCGTTGGAATCGCCGCCCCTGCCGCCTTGGAAAGTCGACCCCGAAGCGAACAGCACGAACGGACCTCCCGTGAAACCGTCCCCGCCGTCGCCCCCGTTGCCGCCGTCCCCCCAACCGCCTTCGCCTCCCACCACCTGACAATCGTAGACAGCCAGGCTCGACGCCTGCACCGACACTCCAGCGCCGCCCGGCAGCGCATTCTGATCGACCGTGAACTCCCCCGCTCCGCCTTGCAGCGTGCAACTCGCGAACACGACTTTGTCGCTCGCCACGATCGACACGCCGGCGATGCTCGGCGCGCCCTTGAAGGAGCAGTTCTGCGCGCGCACGTTGCCGGAGCTGTTCGCGATGCGCAGGGCGGTTCCGCCGGTCGTGGTGACTGACAAGCCGGTGAGCACCACGTTCTTGCCCACCAGGTTCTGGATGAGGATCGAGCCTTGGATCTGCACGGCAGCGCCGGGTGTGGTGGTGAGGAACAGGTCCTTGCCGTCGATGGTGAACGCAGTGTAGGTGCCGGCTCCGATCAGCAGCACGTCGCCGTCGCTTGCGGCGTTCACCGCGCTTTGGATGGTGGGGAAGCTCGCGCCGCCGTTGGGGCCGACGATGCGCACGCCGCCGGCGAGGGCGAGGGGTGTGAAGAGGAGACCGAGGACGATGGACGTGGCAAGTCGAATCCAGCTGCTGGTACGCATCGAAGACCTCCTGTCGGGCAAGTGAGGACGATGGTTCGTCGGGGTGAGTCTGCCGCTCGACTTCAGAGTAAGCGAAGTGCGGCGGGCTGTCGTCGCCGGCGAGAATCGCACGGATCGAACGCGTCGGGAGATCGGCCCTTGGTTTCAACAAAACCAGAAAAACCGCTGGCGGGCGCGTTTCGTAAGCGAGAGCCCCCGGATGAGGGACCTACGACTGGTCGTCGATCGAGCTGCCCGGGATCTGCAGCATGGACTCCGATCCTCGCCTCGCGCTTCAGCGCGACATGGTCGACCGCGAAACCCCAGTTCTGGCAAGCTGGGATCACTCGAAACTCAGGCGCACTGGCTCCCGATTTCAGCGCTCTCGCTCCACACTCGTCCCGGGCGATGGAACGTCCTCGCCCTGCCACGGGCGCTGGCATTTCGGACCGACTAGGCGGGCTTGGTCGCTCTGAACCGCCAACCGATGGGGCCCCAGAGCAGGATCGGGCCCGTCATTCGGATATCGACCGCGCCAGCCGCGCGGAGTTGCGCGGCGTAGTTGCGGGCGTTGCGGATGTCGAACATCAGGATCTCTCCACCCGGCTTCGTGACGCGCCAGGCTTCGGCGATGGCGGCGGTGCGGCCGGCTCTGCCCGGGATGTTATGGATCGCGGTCATCGAGGTGACGACGTCGAAGCTGGCGTTGGGGTAAGGGAGGGAGCGCGCGTCGCCAGTGTCGACGCTGAGTCGGTCGGCCACGCCGACGGCTTCGGCGTTGGCTCGGATTGCCGCGGGGCTGTTGCCGCCGAGGCCGGTAGTACCTGACATGTTGATTCTCGGCGTGAGCCGTATGCAGCGTATCAGGGCGCCTGAACGAGCTCTTGCGCAAAGGGTTCGAGTCAGCGCTGATTCGCACGGCGTGTGCATCGCCCGATGAAGTTATCGCGCGGGCGTCCTCCCGGAGATTGATGCATAACTACCGCGCACTCTTGCCTCGCCTACAATCCCGCGGCGATGATCGACAGTCCCCGCCACTCTCCGTCCGGCCTGCCATGCCGCAGCGTCGCTGACTCTGGCTAATCATGGCGCGCATCCTTTTCGTCGGCGACATCCACCTTGGCCGCGCCCCATCGCACATACCGGCAGGCTTCGACGCGACATTGCTCGGTCCGCGCTCAGCGTGGCGCGCGGTGGCGGCGTATTCAATCAAAGCACGCATCGACGCGGTGGTTCTCGCGGGCGACGTGGTCCGGAGCGACAACGCCGACATCGAAGCCTGCGGCCACCTCCAGACGGAAGTGCGGCGTATGACCCAGGCTGGCATTCCTGTCCACGCCGTCGCCGGCAATCACGACGTCATCGAGCTTTCCCGAAAGAACCGCGTTCGTGGAGGCGGCACCCGGGATCGAACCGGGGAATAACGGATTTGCAATCGGGGTCGGAGCTATCTGCGGAACGCGCGTAAGCCCCTGCAAACACAGTGGTTTCCGATGAACTGCAGAATTCGCTCGCGAGCTGCTCGGCCACCTGCTCGGCCACTCGATATGGGACTGCGCGACACTCAAGCCCTCGGCCACATCTATTCCGCGCTCCCGGCGGATCCGAATCTCGAGGTGCTTCTGGTCACCGGAATCGACGCCCAGAATCTGTGGCTTAGGAACCGTGGCCCCGGGCGTTCCAGTCGTCGCCGCACTGGCCTCGCGGCACTCCCCGTCGATTGGGCTCGGAATCACGTACCGGCATTGAAGGCTGTCTCGAACTCCCTGATCAGGTCAAGAACTGCGGCAAGTTCCGGGGGATCTTGAAAGAACATCGACTCACGCATCGACTCGTAGTCGGTTCGCCATGCGGCGACATGTTCAGCGCGAGGCACGATTCTCAGCGTGCCACGC
>Ga0193706_1000721_pt1 | contig 17228 bp, 10 predicted proteins | sample U3c1metaG_FD_160130 | JGI IMG/M metagenome (GOLD analysis project Ga0193706, IMG submission 160130) | Soil microbial communities from a riparian zone of the East river system, Colorado, United States - U3c1 | ecosystem: Environmental > Terrestrial > Soil > Riparian zone | place: USA: East River... | reverse complement strand
GCGGCGGTGCGCTGGCCGTAGCCGGAAATACCACGCTCACGAACTCCGACATTCTCGACAACACTGTGGACGCCGCCAATAGCGGAGCCTCGGGTGGCGGAGGTATCGTCGTCATCGGTGACTTGCGTATCGAAGACACTCAGGTCATCGGCAATCGAGGCAGGGCCTTCCAGGCATTCAGCCTGGGCGGCGGTCAAGTCATCATCGAGGGAGTATTCACCGGAGGTGGCATCAAAGCGACCTCGCTGTACGCTGAGAACGTCACCGTGGCCAGGAACCACGTCGCGGGCGTGTCCGCGCCAAGCGTAGGAGTCAGCGGAGGCGGCGGCATTGCAGCGACTGGAATCGCCACGCTGCTGAACACGACGCTGAGCGAAAATGTCGTAGTCGCCAGGGGCCTTTCCAACGTCACGGGCCAGATCCCCAATCAAGGCGCAGCCGTGCTCGCGAAGCGACTCGAACTCCAGGACGTGACCATCGCAGACAACACCGACTCCCCGACGCTCCAAGTCGTCGAGCTCGACGCTATCAACTCCGCCGTGATTGCGCCGGCAGCTCAGACCGTCTGTGGAGCGCATCCAAACGTGGGCAGGGCGCTCCACAACCACTTCAGCGACGGGAGCTGCGCACTGCCGACCGCTACCAATGAGCAAAGCCGTGCAAATTTTCTGCTGGCAGCGCTGGCAGACAATGGCGGTCCAGTCATGACGCGCGAGCCGGCCTTCACCAGCGTTCTGATCGACAAGGTTCCTCTCGAGCTGTGTGCGTACGATGACGCGCGTGGCGTGCGTCGGCCACAGGGCGCACTGTGCGATATGGGTGCGGTGGAAGTCGAAGGCGTTCCGGTGACCGGTAGCGCCGACTTTGGCATCACGTTTCAGAGCCCTCCCGCGTCCGTGGGGCCGGATACTGACGTCACGTGGCAATTGGCGCTCGTGAACAACGGCCCCACCGCTTCGTCACCGGCCGTGAGCATCGATGTTCCACCGGGCGTGCGCATCACGGCTGCATCCACCACCGGAGGCGGTTCTTGCTCGACGACCGATCCCGCGATTTGTGTGTGGGATGCGCCGCTCGCGCCCGGCGCTGCGATTGCGATCACGCTGTCGAGCCATGTGGAGCTCGAGGTCGCCGGACCGCTTTCATGGCACGCAGAAGTGTTTGCCGTGGGCCTCGCAGCGCCATTCGAGGACGATCGAGTCGAACTGAGCGTGCCGGTGTCGCGCCCGACGGGCATAACCCTCAGAGCCTTCTCTCAACGCACATTCGTCCGCGACAATGTCGGCCTCTACTACGAGGTGCCGCAGCTCTATCTGGACCTTCACAATGAAGGGCCGGCGACCGCCGTTGGCACCACCGAGCACCCGATTGAGGTGGTGTTTCACCCTGCGCCCGGAGTTCAGGCGGATCGTCTTTCGACCACCTATATCGGTAACTTTGCGGCAGATGCCTCGCTCGGCTTCAAGGACCCGATCATTCTCCAAGTCACGGGCAGCATTCCGGCGGAGCTCGGGACGCTCGAGCTCAAGCCAGGCCTCAACCAGCAGGCGAGCGTGCTGCTTCCGATTGTGGCGGCTGACCTCGAGGTTCGCGCGTATCGGTCGGCCGAAGCGCAAGCGTCGGGCGCCGCAACGGCTTTTCGCTTCGAAATCACGAACCGCGGCCCAGGGCTCGTGGAAAACCTGAGCGTGGGCGTGCGGATCAATGCAGAGGCCGTCGAAAAATCCGTAGATCGAGGCAGCGTTGACGGCGATTCGTGGGCAATCCCTGCGCTGTTGCCGGGTCAAACCGCCACTTTGAACGGCACGGCGGCAGGCGTCAGCGCCGAGTACCCGTACGCCTCCGTCGAGCTTTTCGCGAACAGCGTCGATTTCAACAGCGAAAACGAATCCGTCAGTGTCGACTTGCGTCCGGCGCGAACGGGCACGGCGGATCTCCAGGTCACTAGCCTGCATGCGTCTCCCGTCGACTCGAATCATTTGCGCGTGCTGCGCGCCACGATCGTCAACGCAGGGGCGACAACCGTCGTGCCGAGCGCCGAGCAGCCGATTGAGATCTCTCTTTTGAACCATCCCAGCCTCAACCCCGTTGATGCTCGAGCGATCAGCGCCGGCTGGACTTGTGCAGCAGCGTTGTGCAGCTCGACGCGGCGTCTAACGGTCGGCGCCAGCGCGACCGTAGAGTTTACCCTCGCGGATACCTTCTCCGATCGACCTCCACGGCACGGAGTACAAGTGCAGACGGGCGCGAAACCAGACCCGGACCCGAACAACAACGTGCGCCGCGTCAATGCGGACGGCGACCTGTAGTCGATCCCGCACAATGGGCATTGGGTCCAGTCCAGTTGCAGAGCGGGTTCGGGATCCCATCCCTCGATCCGTTCCGCTTTGCGAACCGGACAGAGAAGAGGAAACACCTGCTCCGGCGGCGACACGAGCGGCGCACACGATTCGAGTCTGACGACACTTTCTTTGCGGACCGAGAGCCTCGAGCACGACGCGGTACGGTGTCTTTCCGTTTCGTGATTTCACGCATCGCCCGCGTGCGAAGGGCCTGCGTTGGCAAGTCTCATCTTCCATTGTGGACCGCGCGATGCAGGGAAACCTGGCCGTGACAGTGTTCGATGTCGCAATGTCAGGGCAGTTTCAAGCGTGCGTTCAGGAGCAACAGCGCGAAGCCCGGGTCTTGACTTCGACGCGTGATGATTAGCTAGGCGCAAGCAAGCAAGTGCGCAACATGCGGACACGTGCAACTCAACGAGTCGATAGGCCACAGCGGCGCCCACTCGCAGTCATTCTGCTATTTGAAATAGAAGCAGTCGCGCGATGAATGGCCTGATCGCGTGTTGCGTTGGTGTGCCGAACGCAGTTCGACATTTCGTATCATCGAAAAAGAGCATAGGGTCCGGCTAACGTTTGCGCGAAGTCGTTGATTCGCGCCACCAAGGAAAATTGCAGGCGCTGACGCGAGGCGACTCGGAAGCGTCATGCGCCGTTATCCGAGATCACCCATAGGCGGCAGGCTCCCGACCCACCGTCCCACCGGTGGTGATGGGCGAGCTGCGGTCTATCGCGCCCGAGTCGTGAATTGGCGAGCCGCCAGGGCCGAACGGAAACTCCACATGTTAGATAAAGCGCAAAAGAAAAGTCGATTCGAGAGCATCGGCTTGTACCTGCCGGAGCGGGTGCAGTCGACTTCCGAGTTGATGAGGGGGCTCGCCTGCGAACCATTCTTCGATCTCGAGGAGCTGACCGGGATCGTCAATCGTAGAGTCTGTCACGAATCGGAGGATTCGTTCTCCCTCGCGCTCAAGGCGGCGCAAAATTGCCTGCGTGAATCGAAATATTCGCCGAAGGATCTCGAGGCCGTCATCTACGTCTCGATCAGTAGATTCAACGGCAAGCTGCTTGCGCAATTCGATCCCGCGATGAGCCTGGTTCTGAAGCGGAAACTGGGCGCGAATCAGGCATTGAATTTCGACCTGGCAAACGCTTGTGCAGGGATGTGCACCGGCACGCACGTGCTCGACTCGATGATTCGTGCCGGAGTCGTAAAGAACGGCATGGTCTTGAGTGGTGAATGCATTACGCCCATTGCCGCCGTCGCACTTCAGGAGATCCGTGCGACGGACCCTCAGCAGGTCGCATCGCTGACGGTTGGAGATGCTGCAACTGCGTGCATCTTGGAAGCCTGTCCTGTGGGTGAGCCGGGCATCGAATTTACTCGGTTCGTCACGGCGGCCGCGTTTTCCGAATTGTGCCTCGGTCTGCCCAGTGATGAACGTGGCGGTGTGGCAATGTACTCGGATGCCTCGGCGCTGCACATGGCGGCCATCAAACGCTGCCCGCGTTTCCTCGAAAAGATTCTGGGCGATCAGGGCGTGCGCTTGTCCGATCATGACTTTTTCATTCCGCATCAGACCGCCGCGAACGCGATTCGCGTTGGAACCGAAGCCATTGCCAGATTCCTCGAAGACGATCTACCGAGCGTCGTCAGCGTCATCGGTGAATACGGAAATACTTCTTCGACGAGTCATTTTTTGGCGCTCCACACCGCGATCGCCGACAAGCGGATCAAACAAGGTGACCGCGTTCTGTTTCTCGTAGTGGCATCGGGCTTGGTGATCGGTGCCGTATCTTTCACGGTTAGCTTTCTGGAGGCCGCCAGTGCGAACGAAGATCATAGCGACGGCAGTTTGCAACGAGCCCGATCTCGACGAGTCGGTTGAATTTTCGGCACGGGCCGGCAGAACGGCGCTGGACGAATCTGCGCTCGATGAAGCCGACATTGGTCTTTTGATCAACATCGGTGTTTATCGCGATTCGAACATACAAGAGCCCGCGCTCGCGGCGTTGATCCAGGGCCGCATCGGTCTCAATGGCGATCCGCTGAGCAAGAAAGGCCCCGCGTTCTCCGGCGCAGGTACGTTCTCGTTCGACCTGCTCAATGGTGCGTGTGGGTTGTTCAACGCCGTGCAAGTCGCGCATAGCTTCATGGAAACCGGCCCGACACGCGCAGCGCTCGTCGTGTCGAGCAACGTGCACCCGTCCCGGCGACGTCACGAGGGATTTCCCTTTGCCCACCTGGGTGCCGCCATGCTGCTCACGGACTCGGCCACGAGTAGCGGGTTTCACAGCATCTCGCTCCAGGTGTCTCAAGGTGAATACCTCGGAAGTCGCACGGTTGCCGATCTCGGTGCCGGTGCGAACGGGCGCTCTCAGCTGGACTTCGAAGTGGATGCTGACTACGGAGAACGTCTCGGGATTTTTGCGGCGCGCGGCGTTGCGAAATACATCATGCAGGAGAAAATCGACGTCAAACGCATCAAATACGCTCTCGTCGATTTAAGCGGCAGCGACGGCGCGGGAGCTCTGACGCGTGAGCTCGCGTTGAGCACGGATCAGTGCATCGACGTGAACGCACGATACGGTGCATCGTTCACGTCGTTTCCCATTCTGGGCTATCACATGGCATGCGCGCAGGGCGTTGCAAGTGGTGATCAGCTCCTGTTCGTCAGCGCTGGCGCGGGGCTCACGCTGGCCTGTGGTTTGTACGTCGTATAGTGGCGATGGGAGATGAACGAGCAAGAGGTCGGGTAGCGCTCGTAACGGGCGCCTCGAGTGGCTTCGGGCTTCTCACCGCCCTGACTCTCGGCAAGTCCGGTTTTTCGGTGTTTGCCACGGTGCGGAGTGACGACAAGAAGTCCGAGCTCGTGCGCGCCGCCGACGCCGCAGCCGTCGAGCTGCAAGTCCTCACGATGGACTTGGCCAAAGCCGACGCCCGCAGCGCGGCCGTGCGCGCGGTATACGACAGAGCAGGCCGGATCGACGTGCTCGTCAACAATGCCGGCTATGGTCTCGGGGGCTTCGCCGAAGACGTGAGTGAGGAGGAATTGCGCCAGCAATTCGACACGAACTTCTTCGGGACCGTCGAGCTCACGAAGTTGGTGCTGCCGGGCATGCGTGAACGACGCTCGGGCGCGGTGATCGTGCTTTCATCGATGGCGGGCGTCGTAGCCAGTCCCGGCGTGTCTTCCTACTGTGCGTCGAAGTTCGCGCTGGAAGGCTACTTCGATGCATTGAACTACGAGCTCGCCCCGTTCGACGTAAACGTGTCGTTGATCGAACCGGGTCAATTTCGTACGCGCGCGCTCACGGCGTATCCGGTAGCACGGCGAAGCGAGCTTCCATCATCGGCGTACTTCAAACTTTGCGAGTTCATCAAGGCACTCATCGCGAAGCGCGTCGCAGGTTTGAGTTCGGACCCGCAGGACGTGGCTGACTTGATCGCACGCATCGCCCTCGCGCGAAGCCCGCGCTGCCGGTACGCGGTCGGCGCTGATGCACGCGTGTTCGGGTTTCTTCAGCGGTTCCTGCCCGAAATGCTGTTCCGAGGAACGCTACGCACCGCGATCCGCCTCGTCTACAGAAGGCTCGAGCGCGGCGGCGCCGCCAAGCCGTGACAACGACGAAGGCGCTCGATGTTGCGGCGCCCGCTCAAATCGCGGCCTCGACGCCGCCCGATTCGGCGTTTTACGAGAAATCGCAAAAGGAGCGAATGCGCTCGGCACGAGAGCGCGCGGGAGGGAACAACGACGAGACAGCTTCCAGGTCGCTGGCGACGTGCTCAACCGTGGTGACCGGTTCGTCTCTCATGTCGTCTCTGCTGGCTGGGGAACGCCGGCGTCCCGAGTATCAGACGTACTGCTCTATCCTGGGCTCCTGATGCGAAATTGCATCGAGCGCGCCCTATCTATGCTTCGCGCCCTCGATCACTCGAGCGGACAGAGCTTGGCGCGCAGGGACAGCGTGTCGACCCAGTAGTTCGTCAAATCGTTGACGGCGTTCTGGCTCGAGATCGTGATCTGGAGCACCTTGCCCGCGTGGGCCTCCCTCGTTGTCAGCGAGAAGGGCATCCACTCCAAGGTGGTTGACTGGGTGGAGCTGAGCGACAGCGCGCGCTCGTAGTCGGCTCCGGTCAGCGCGTCGCCCACGTCGATCCGAAAGTAGCTCGACAAGGCGGGTGCGCCTGACCCGGGAATCAACGCGTAGACGCCACTCAGCGTGAGCTCGGCCGTTGCGGCGGGCACTTCCACCGCTTGCCACACGCGCATGCTGATATTGGACTGGCCACCGAGCCAGGCAAACCAATCCGGTGTATCGGCGAGATCCGCGTTCTCCCAAATCAAGCTGCCATCGCTGAAGAGCGGAAACTGGCGCCAAGCGAGATTTTCTCCGTAGTCGAAATTGGCATTGAGCAAGAGCTCCACGGAGGTGGATACGTCGTGGTGGACGCAGCCTGCGGCCGGCTCCGAGCAGTAGTCGAAGGTGCAGCGATTGGAGTCGCCGCAAACGAGCGGCGTTCCTGGCTGACAACCCGTGGCAGGATTGCAGGTCTCGCTCCCACTGCAGACCTTGTTGTCGTTGCAGAGAGCGTTCGACGGTGTATGGGTGCAACCGAGCGATTCGTCGCAGTCATCCACGGTGCAGTCGATATCGTCGTCGCAGTCGAGAGTCGCGCAGTGCCGAGCCACGTCTGCTGCAGAATCGCGTGCGTCCAGTAGTCCGGCGTCTCCGCCGTCGATTCCGGCATCGCTGGCGTCGTCGATGGAGGCATCGGTCCCGGCGTCCTCGGCAGCCCCGTCTGTATCCAGTACTGCGGCGTCGCTCGAGTCGGATGCCGCGGCGTCGGAGCTCGCATCACTCGCGGAAGCGGCGTCACCGGCCGCATCCGGTCGGGGTTGGTTCGCCGAGGGCGCGTAGGTCGTGCCGTCGTCGGAGCAGGCCGACACCAAAAGGCAGAGAGCGCACGCGTGATGGGCCCCCGCTCTCGATCCCAGATATTGTTTCAGCCTCATAAACACGATGCCCCTCTCCAGGATCTGCGCCCGACCGCCCACGTGCTACTGCATGCCGGAATGCGCAGGCAAAGGAAGAATAGCGAGGCGCAGTGCGGATGATTCGTCTTCGCGTGATTTACGCCGCCCGCGTGCTGGGCTTCCTTTTCACCACCGGCCCGTGCTTCGCGGATTCTGAGCCCTCGGAAACGAAGTCGAACAGCGCGCCCATTGCACCGGCATCCCAAGAGCCGGATCCGGATTCGCAGCGCGAGGAGCGAGCCCAGGCCCTGTTTCGGCGTGGCATCGCGCTCGCCGCCGAGGAACGTTGGCATGAAGCCGAGCGTATATTTGCGGAGTCGTTCGACACCGTGCCTCGGCCGAGCGCGGCGTTCAATCGCGCGCTGGCGCTGTACCGGCTCGGTCGGATGCTCGAAGTAGTGGAGACCATAGGTCGCTTTCTGGCTCTTACGGACGCGCGGCATGACGCAGCCCAGCGTCTTCGTGCCACGGAGCTGCAGGCTCGCGCACGGGCAGCTCTGGCAACGTTGCTGGTCCGTGTCGAGCCTCTGGAGACACGGCTCGAGATGGACGGAGTCGTTCGAACGGAGACCGGAACGACGCGCTCTTTCTCCGTGGATCCAGGCGAGCACCTGCTGATTCTCAGTCGCTCGGGATATCGGTCCGAACGGCGGCGTGTGGTGCTGGGCGCCGCCGAGCGCGGCTCACTCGCGGTGACTTTGCGCTCAGCGCCCGCCGAGAGCGCGCGCGCCGAAGCACCACCCCGATCGGCGCCGTCACGGGTACCGGTGGAGAGTGAGTCGAGGGGACCGGGCGCTTTGCCCTGGGTGGTGGTCGGCGCGGGCGCGGTCACGCTGGCGGCGGGCGCCACGACGGGAATACTCGCGCTCAAGAAAGAATCTGACTTGGACCGGCGCTGCAACTTGGTCGATGAAACGTGTCCTCCGGAGGCGCGGGACGAGCAGCGCGACCTGAAGACCCTGGTCACGGCCACGGACGTACTGCTCGTCACGGGATCGGTGCTCTGTGTTGCGGGGGTCGGTTGGTATTGGTTCAGCCGAAAGGCGCCGGTAGACGTCACCGCCGCTGCGCTGCCGAAGGGGGCGTACCTGAGCGTGGGGGGCAACCTGTGAAGTCGCTGGCGGCCATCGCCGTTCTGCTGCCGATCTGCGCGGCATGCAGCACGGACGAATCGTCGCCGCTCGAGGACGCAACGAACCCGTCACCCGAAGCTGGCACTACTGCACCCGGACTCGGTGGCTGCCAGGCGGGTCTACGCGATTGTGTGGATGGCGGTGCCGTCGAGTGTGTGAATGGCGAATGGGTCGCGCAGGCGCGCTGTGAATTCCCAAAGCCGCATTGTGCCGCAGGCCGCTGCATCGAGTGTTTGCGCGGCGAGGTAGCGTGTGCCGCTGCCAACACAGTATTGCGCTGCGATGAAGCGGGCGCCTGGCAAGCCGCGCTGGCGTGCTCCGGCTCGCTCCCCGTGTGCCTCGACGGACGCTGCGTCGAGTGTCTACCCGGCCGAAATCTCTGCGATGGACGCCGGCCCGTCGTCTGTCGCGCCGACGGTACCTACGCCAGCCAGACGCCGTGCAAGAGTGGGACGCGCTGCGCTTTCGGCGAATGCGTGCCCGACCAACCCCCGGCGGTGCGCATCCTCGAGCCCGCGGATGGCTCGCTTTTCCGCGTGAAGCAGGCAAACCACACCAGCGTCGAAATCGCGGTGCACGGCGAAGCGCTGGATCCCGAAGACATAGAGGTCGCGGACCTGCATCTCAGCTGGTCGACCGATCGCATCGATCTTCAAGGCGGCGCGCGGATCTTGGCGCGTGGGTCCACCGCGCCGGCGTGGCTGAATGTTCCGACGCCTTGTCAGGAAACGCGGCACCAGCTCACGCTGACCGCGGTCGACAGCGCCTCCAATCAGGGCCGCGCGACGATTACCGTGGTGGTCGGCTGCTACGTGGAGCCTTGAGAGCCGGTTATGGCTTGGCAAAGGATTCTAGCTTCCGTTCTTGCGCCCCTGATGCTCGCGGCGGCATGTTCGCTGGTCATCGATAGCGATCGGACTTTCGCCGACGACGCCGGCCTGGACGCGACGAATCCAGGCAGCGGTGGCAGCAACTCGGGAAGCGATAGCAGCTTCGAATGCGCGCCCGGCTGTCGAGGCAAGCTTCCGTTTCATTGCGAAAACACCGCGGAGGTCGTCGCGGCCAATCCCTGTCCGGACGTCTGCTTCAAGGGTGACTGCGTGGCGTGCGTGCCGGACACGTATCACTGCTCGAGCGTGACGCAGCTCGACAAGTGCAACCCGCTGGGACAGTGGGCGGCGGAGACGCAGTGCCAGCTGAGCGGCGCCGCGCCCGGAGCCAAGTGGTGCGTCGCGGACGCTTGCGTCAATAACGAGGAACCGGAGCTCTACATCGATAAGCCGGACAACGACGAAACCTTGATTGTGTTTGCGCCGAACCGGTTGGCGACCCTCAAGCTCGAAGGTCGGGCCTTCGATGAAAATCGAACGGAGGACCTGAGCGGATCCATCGAGTGGCACGCAGCACGGGTGGATGAGCCGGACGGCCAAAAATGGGTGGGCAGTGGTGCGAGCGTGTTCAACGTGCAGCTCGAAAACATCCGCGGCTGTGAGCAGGTGGGAACTGCGTACGACATCAGCGCGACGGTCGTCGACCGCGCGGGCTTCGTGCAACGACAGACCGTCAGGATCCGGATTCGGAACGATCAGGTCTGTCCCAGCGGCTGACTTCGGCGCCCGCGCTGTCGCCGAAAACCGGCCGCGACCAAGCCAAGCAGCCACCACGCAGCGCCCAACGGAGCGCTTCCGGCAGCGCGACAGCCGCAGCTCGACTTGGTTCCAGCGCTCACATCGGGCTCCTGCGAAGCGTCGGGACTCGAAGCGTCGGGCTCGGAGGGGCTCGAATGGCGGCATTGGCCGTTGTCACAGCGCTGGTTTGGGGGGCACACTACCGCTTCGCACGCTGCGTCGAGGCAGCGTCCGGTCTCCGGTTCGCAGAACTCTCCGTCCGAGCAGCGGCCGTTTTTGGGGCATGCGGAAGGCGCGCAGCCGCGGTCTCCGCGACATACGAGCGGGGGCTCGCACGCCTGGCTGCAGCCCGTGTCGACACAAACGCCGTCTTCGCAACGCTGCTGCGGCGAGCACTCGACCCCGGCGCAGGAGGCGACGCAGCGGTGGGCTTGGAAGTCGCGGGTCGGACGGCAGACCTCCGAGGATTTGCACGGATTCGGCGAGCACGGATCGTCGGCGCAGCGCCCGGCGTGACAGGCTTGACCGCTGAAACAGCCGAAGTAGTAACAGTTGCTTTCGGGAACACAGCCGGCGTTTCCGGAAAGCCCCAGGCAGCGCGTTCCGATCGGACAGCCTGACGGGCAGGGGCTGCCGCAACCCGCGTCTTGCCCGAGGCACTCGCACTCCGGCACGAGCAGCCCACCCTGAGCGGACTCGAACGGCGCGCACACGCTGGCGCCGTCGCTCTGGACCACGACGGCGCTGCTGCAAGCGGCGCAGCGATCGAGCACGCAGTGGCCCTGAGTGCCGCCGTCAGCCAGCGGGAATGGCGTACAAGTTGCTGCTCCCTGGCAATCCGCTGTCGTCGTGCAACGCGGCGCGCATTGGAAGCCGAAGCGCGTGTCCAAGCAGGCTCGATCCGCTGGGCACGGTGAGGAACCGGCTGCGCCGTCTGTGGCGGGCGAGTCGTCGTCGGGCTGGCCGTCGCAGTCGTTGTCGATGCCGTCGCAGATCTCGGGCTTGGGTTGCACTCCACCGACGCACGCTCCCTTGCCTTCGATGCATTCCCAATGGCCACTTTCGCACGGCCGCGTGAAGTTTCCGCACGCACCACCGAATTGCCGGGGTGGGTCCGCGGTGTCGAGCGTGAGCAGCAAGCCGCGCGGCCAAGTCTGACGCGTGTCGTCGGCGACTCCGTCGCAGTCGTTGTCGAGCCCGTCACAGGTCTCTGGAACCGGCCCCACGCCGCCGACGCAGATCGCGCTTCGGCCGAGCAAGTCGCATTGCCAGCGGCCATCACGGCATTCACCGACACCGAGCGAGTCCGGGGTGAGCTCGGGCGCCGCCGCGACGCGACAGGGCTCTGCGAGCGGGAAGTCCTCGTCGACCAGCTCGTCGCCGTCGTCATCGCGGCCGTTGCAGCGTTCGACGCCGCCATCGGCTGCCGCGGCCCCGGCCCACGCCGCGATCGCCAAGGCAAGCACTACGCCTCGCTCAGTGTTTCTCATCCGAGTCGAAGCGCTTCGTGATGCCGTAGCTGGCCATGCGGCGCACGAGCGTGCGAAGCGGGAGCTGCAAGAGCTCTGCAGCAAGGCTCTGGTTCCAGTCGGCGCGCTTCAGCGCGTTCAAAATCAGGCGCGCCTCGTACGCGCGAACCTGTTCCTTGAATGACGACGCTTCGTCAGAGTGGCCCTCGGCCGCAGAATGCAGCTCGCGCACGCTCGACTCCGAACGGCCGGCGTCACGAACACGTTCGGGCAGGTCGGCCACCCCTAGCACCGGTCCGCTCGCCAGCACACAAGCTCGCTCGATCACGTTTCGGAGCTCGCGCACGTTGCCCGGCCAGCGGTAGAGGGTGAGGGCGCGGAGCGCGGCCGAGTCGAAACCCGACACGCTGGTCTGCAGGCGTTCGTTGGCTTTCTGCCGGAAGTGTTCCGCCAACGGGCCAATCTCGTCGACGCGCTCGTGCAGCGGCGGAACCTCGAGCACGACCGTGTTCAGGCGAAACAACAGATCGAGTCGGAATGCGCCATCGCGCACCATCTGATCGAGGTCCCGATGCGTGGCTGAGATCACGCGCACGTCCACCGGGATTTCGCTGGTGCCGCCGACACGGGTAATCTTCTGCGTTTCGAGCGCGCGCAGCAGCGCGGCCTGGGCGCCCGCGCTGAGCTCTCCCACCTCGTCGAGCAGCAGGCTGCCACCGCTGGCCAGCTCGAATACGCCTTTTTGCACGCTCTGTGCGCCGGTGAAGGCGCCCTTTTCGTGACCGAACAGCACGCTTTCTACGAGGGTGCCCGGGATCGCTGCGCAGTTCAGCGCGCGGAATGGCTTCTGCCGGCGCGGGCTCTGCTCGTGAAGCGCGCTCGCGACCCTCTCCTTGCCGCTGCCGGTTTCGCCGACAATGAGCACCGGCACGTCCGCCCGAGCGACGCGCTGCGCGAGCGCGAACAGCTCGAGCATCGCCGTGCTGACGGCGACGGTCTCATCGGAATCGATCGTACGCAGCGCGTCCGTCACGATCGAGCCAAGCCGGCTTTTGGCGTCGGTCGCGAGCAAGGCTTCCTTCGCACGTGTGAGCAGGGCTTGGTGCGTGGTTGCGGCGGCGGGCGCGCTCGCCAGGCCAGCGCGCGGAGCCAACGTGGGATCCAGGGCGCCGAGCATTGATTCTGCGAGAGCGCGCGCGGCAGCGGCGGCCGTTTCCGGGAGCAATACCAGTAGCGAGCGTGTGTCGTACGCGGCCATGCGATCGATGGGCCGCAAGCGCTTCTTCACCGTCTCGTACCAGCGCTGCACGTGCGCAGCTTCGCAGTTCGCCTCGGCGCGCAACATCAGCAAGGATACGGGCCGATCCCAGCCTTTGCCGCGGTCGATCTCGTACTCCAGCCAATCCATGAAGCGGTCGTAGTCGTCGATCTCGCTCGTAGCGCGCGCGAGCTCGGAGACCCAATGCACCGTCGCGCTCACGTCGCCCAGCGCGATGCGTTGGCGCGCGCGCAGCGCCCTGCGTTCCACGCGCTCCCCGTCGACGAAGGTGCCGTTGCGCGACCCGAGGTCTTCGACCAAGAGCTCGTGATCGCTGCGAGTAAAGCGGGCGTGTTGCCGCGACAGCGCCGGATCGTCGACCACGATGTCGGACGGCCAGGCTCTGCCGATCACCAGCGATTCGCCATTCTTCAGCTCCGCGGTTCGCGCTTCCGTACGGTGATAGACAACGACGTAGGCGCACGCGAAATCCGCCTGGAAGCGCGGCTGCTCGACCGGAGCCAGGTCCGTCGTGCTGGCTTCGGTCTGAAAGGTTTGGCGGTTGCCGTCGTGCGTCACCATTCGTGCACGAGATCGGGAATCCCCGATGTGGAAGCTGGTGCAGGCGTTGCAGACGATACGGAAGCAGCAGGACGCGGAGCCTGAGCCACCGGTAGCCGCGCCTTTCCGCCGGCCCGTACCGAACGCGGGGGAGGGGTGGCACTAGGGATGGCGTGGACCGCTACGTTCACGGCGGCGGGTGCGCGCGCCGCGGGGGCTAAAGTAGCGGGTTGCGGAACGCGCTCGTTCGAGAGGCGTTCGACGGCAGTCTGCGCCGGGGCGATCAGCGTGCTCACGGGTCGCGCGACGCCCGCTGGGGCAGCGATCCACGACCAGGCGCCGGCACCGGCCCCGATGGCAAGCAGCGAGCCGAGCGCGAGTGAGACTCGGCTGCGACGTCGCGCGGGAATGGGTGTGGCGGCTGACGCAGCCGGTGCGGCTTCGGAGAGTGCGTCGACCCGAGCCACCGCGCCGGACACCGTCGCGCTTTCGAGCTCGCGACGCCAGCGCTTCCACTCGGAGAGCCCGATCGGATCCGGATCGTCCGGGACTTCGATGCGGTCCTGAATCGCCGCGGCCAGAAGCGCGCGCGCCAGATCGCGCGCGTTGCCGAAACGCCGCGCCGGTTCGCGTTCCAAGGCGCGATCGACCACCGCGGCCAGCGCCTTCGGCACCCAGGGCGCGACCGCGTGCAGCCGCGGCGCCGGAGCATTGACGATCTTGAGCAAGATCGCGGCCGGCGAAGTCGCTTCGTAGGGCCGCTGTCCGCGCAGACACTCGTGCAAAACCACGCCGAGCGCCCAGGTGTCGGTCGCTGGCAACACCTCGCCGTCGCAAGCCTGCTCCGGTGCCATGTAGTGCGGCGTGCCGACGACCGCCCCGCTCTCGGTCAGCGTGTCCTGACCCGCCGCCTTGGCGATCCCGAAGTCGAGCAGCTTCGGCACGACGGCCCCGCGCTTGCGCTCGCTCATGAACAGATTGCTCGGCTTGAGATCGCGATGCAGGATCCCGCTGTCGTGGGCGGTCGCGACAGCCCCGATGATCGGCAAGAGGAGCTCGAGCGTCGTGAACGGTTCGAGGCGCCGTTCCGCCAAGAGTTCGCTCAGCGGCCTGCCCTCCAGGTATTCCATGGCCAGGTAGACGACTCCCGGCTCTACCTCTCCCATGTCGAGCACGTCGACGACGTTGGGGTGGTGGAGCTGAGTGGCGAGGCGGGCCTCGTTCAGAGCGCGCTGTGCCACGCGCGGCTCGGCGCCCTCGCGGCCGATCACCTTGACTGCTACGCGGCGGCCGGTCCAGGCATGCTCGGCTTCGTAAACTACGCCCATGCCGCCGCGGCCGAGCACGCTTCTCAGCCGATAGGTGCCTGCCAGTTCGGTACCGAGCCGCGCCGCTGCCCCGCTTGCCATCGCAGTCCTGCATACCACGCGGCAGGGGCAGTTCCCCCCCGAGCCGTGCGATATCGGCTCTGCGACGCGCGGCTCGGCCAGTCAACTAGCGGAATCGATGCGAACGCAGGCGTCTCGTCCTCTGCAGTCGGCCGAGGCGGCGCGAGTCATCGCGGACGGCAGGGCTCCCCGAGCTCGCCCTCGAGGCGGCCAGTCTGGCGCCGCCCAGCCCACCGTTCGCACGGTTGCTCTCCGCGCCGTCGCAGCCGTGATGCTCGCGCCCGCGTGAGCTCAGAAGGCTGCGGCTCGGATGCGGATCTCGCTACACTGCTCCTGGGTCAAGAGTCCGCCATTCGATCGTTCATGCATCAGATTGTTCGTGTCCGGGGCGTGTCCCGACGAGCTCGTGAGCACGTGGCCGATCTCGTGAAAGACAGTCTGCATCCGGAAGGGGTTGCGGATGCTGGTGCTGCCGTCAATGAGCACGAACCGCGCCACGCTCTGGCAGGAAAGGCCTTTCACGAGGCCGCCGCAGAACTGGATGCCAGGCCAGATCTCGCCGCCGACAATGACGTGAATCCCCGGCAGCCCAGCCGCGTTGAACGCGTTCACCAGCTCGTTGCCCAGCCTCCCGGCCCGGCTAGTGGAGCAGAAGCCTAGATCGCGACAGCCCGACGGCACCTCATTCGTGTCGTTCAGCAGCGCGGTCTCGAGGCCCATGTTCTGGCGCAGATAGCTGACGCTTTCGAGGCGAAGTTGGACGCCGCACTGGCCGAAGATGTCGTCGCCGAACACCGGAACCTCGACGCTGCCCTCGGTTCTCGTGCGCTTGAGCAGCGGGTCGAACAGCTTCATGGGCGCTGCACTGACTGCCTCCGGTGTTTGAAAAATGGTGGTCGAACCGTTCTGGACGACGGACTGGTCGAAGTTTTGGCGAATCTTGGCCGCGATCTCTCCATCCGTCCCGAGCCGGAAGTTCGGCGAATAGCTCGCCGGAGCGCCCCCGCCGTTGTTTCGGAGCACATGCACGTGCACCGGGACTATGAGCACGTTGTCATCGAGCTTGATGTTGAAGCTGTGCACGTTCTCGTCCGAGAAAGCGGGCGGGTTCACGTTCTGCATCGTGACCCGGACGGTCGCGTGGTTACGCGGCAAGCTGATGCCGGGTGACCAGTACGGCAGTACGCCGGAACGGGCGCAGCCGTTCGACGAGGCGCATGGAAACTCGATCCACGGCGGCGCGCGGGTTACCAGGCGCGGGGTCAAGGTCGATGCTACGGCGTTCGCGACGCTAGGTACGAAACTCGAGCTTCCGAAGCTGCCAATGATCGACGGCGGGTTGGTGCTGACCGCGGGAACGAAGGAACCGAAGTAGTCTTGCTGCTGGCCCGTCACGCTGAAGGTGCCCGGCCAGTGTGCGTAGCCGCGCAGGCGCGGATTGTCCTCCGTCTGGATTCGCCGCGGGTGAACGAGATGCTGAAACGTCGCGCACGGCGGAGTCACACACTCGCTCTCTTGCTGAATGTACATCGCGCTGAAAGTCGAGTTCACGACGTTGCCCGCGCTGTTGAAGCAGTTCACCTGCATGTCGGTGCTGCCCGCGTTGTTGGACCAGCGGGCCGGCTTGCAGTAGGCCGCATCATTGCCCACTGCCGTGATCATGGCCGCCGAGGGAGCGTTCATCAGCTCGCTGTGCGTGACCACGTAACTGCCGAGCGCGGTGCGCTTGGCCGTATTCGCAGTGTTGCTCTGCACCAGCTGGTTGAAGTTGTGCACCGCGCTGGGCGTGTAGGGAGTATTGATCGCCTGGTCGAGGCGTTCGGCCCATACGTACGAGCGATTCCATACCTCGTTCGGCGCTTGTTGCCCCACGAATTGCAGCGAGAAGCGGCTGTCCTTTGCCGCGCCTTTCGCGTCGAAACAAAGCACCCCGACGAGCGTGCTGTTCTGGGACGAAACCCAGCCGTTCATCTTGCAATACGTGTCGTCGGTTCCGTATGCCGTGACCTGAGCGTTGCCGCGGTCGGTATTCAGGCCCTTGAACTCCGCGACGTACGCGCCGGTGCCGAAGTAGTGGACGAAGTTGGCGCCGCCCACCGAGTTGAATGAAAATCCGCTGCTCGGCGTGTGCGAGACGGTCGGCTGGTCCGCCCACATGAAGCCCGCGATCGATCCGGGTTGGTTCTTGAAGTCGTTGGTGTAGTTGACCAAGAAGCGCGAGTTCGCTGGCCGGCCTGCGGCGTCGTGACACTGCACATTCACGAGTAAGGTGCCCGCGGTAGTGCTCCAACCCAGGACTTTGCAGCGCTTGTTGTCGTCGCCGTAGGCAACCACCTGCGCGTTACCGGCGTTGGAAGTAAACCCCCCGAAGGCGACCCTGTACTGCCCCGGGGTCGCTGGATTCACACTGACG
>Ga0193706_1000720_pt1 | contig 17242 bp, 14 predicted proteins | sample U3c1metaG_FD_160130 | JGI IMG/M metagenome (GOLD analysis project Ga0193706, IMG submission 160130) | Soil microbial communities from a riparian zone of the East river system, Colorado, United States - U3c1 | ecosystem: Environmental > Terrestrial > Soil > Riparian zone | place: USA: East River... | reverse complement strand
GCCGGGGCTCGTTCGTCTCCACTTATGGCGGGAACGGGCGCGGGGCCGTCATCATCAATGGTCCGCGTCTGGCGGAGTTGTCGTCCTCAAACATCGGGCCGTATCGCGAGGATGGCGCGAGGCCATCGACAACGGAACTGCGCGTGACCGGCGAAGGCTACATGCCGGTGACAAAAAGCGCGCCCGCGACGGACGATTGGCCGTTTGTTTACCTGCCGCACAAATCGTTTCCGGCAATATACATTCGCGGCCTGGCGGTGGTGGCAGCGATCTCGCTCGCCGCGATTTGGTTCCTCGCGCCTCGCCAAACGCTGCGGCGTTTTGATTGGCACATGTTCTTTCTCGGGGTGGCGTTCGCGTTGCTCGAAGTGAAGGCGCTAACCACGTTCGCGCTGCTTTTCGGAAGCACGTGGCTGGTGAACTCGCTCGTCTTTTTCGCCATCCTGGCCAGCGTCCTCGTCGCGGTGCAGGTCAATGCGCGCTTCACCGTTCGGCGGATTTGGATTTTCTATCTCCTCCTCTTCGCCACCCTCGCGCTCAACTTCGCCGTCCGGCCGGAAGCGCTCCTTTTCGACAACGTGCTCGCGCGTTATCTCGTGGCCAGCTGCCTCGCCTTCGCCCCCGTCTTTCTCGCCAACGTGATCTTCTCGCATTCTTTCCGCGAGAGCGAGCTGGCTGATGTCGCGTTCGCTTCCAATCTCTTCGGCATCATGGCCGGCGGGATGCTCGAATACTTCAGCATGCTCTTTGGCTACCGCATGCTGCTGCTGTTCGTGATTGCGTTCTACGCGCTGGCCATGCTCTTGCGTCAGAAAGAAGGACGCGTTCGCGCCGTGGTCTCATTTTGAGCCGCGCAACGCTTTCAGGAGCGGGGCGCGCGTGCGCGGCAACTTCCCGAAAAGATTGGCGAGCGCGAGGGCCGGGTCGTGTTTGATCGCGTTCACGTCATGCACTCCGGCGATGCGCGCGAGCTCCGTTTCGAAATGCGTCACCGCGCGCAACGTCGGCTGGTTTGCGCTCAGATAACCGAACGCGCGATGCAGGAGCGCGAAGAGTTCCGGTTCATCGTGATCGGATTCGGTGCAGAGCTCGATCAGCTCGACGAAATAGGAGGCGGCTTGCATGCGCGGGTAGGTTTCCCGGATACCGGCGAAGACATTCGTTAGGGCGACCTCCCGCAAGGCGTGCAAATTCGAACGCCTGCTTCGCGCGATCTGGATTTCCGCCTCATAAAAGAGATCGAGTTTGCCGGCAAACGGACTCTTCGCTCCGCGCGCCCCTTTCGCCACGGTCTGGATGCAGCCTAACGAGCTGGTGCACCAGGAGACGATCAGGCTGGTGTCGCTCAGCTTGCGTTTGCGCAGTAAAATCGCGGTGGTGCTTTCCATGCCAGGGCCGCGTCACCATCGCCGGGCGCGCGCCCCGCGACAAACCAATGGCGAAGCCGGCTCATCCGGGGAAGTTCAGTGATGGAGAAGCGCAAGATTGGATCGCTCGAAGTCTCGGTCGTTGGTTTGGGTTGCAACAACTTCGGCTGGCGCATCAATGCCAGCGCCACGGCCAAGGTCGTCCATGCAGCCTTCGACGCGGGAGTGAATTTCTTCGATACCGCGGATCGGTACGCGACCGGGCAGAGCGAAGAGTATCTCGGACGCGCGGTGCGGGGCCACCGCCAGGAAGTTTTGCTCGCGACCAAGTTCGGAATGGAGATGGAATTGCATGAGGAAAAAGGCGCCAGCCCGGCCTACGTGAGAAGCGCGGTCGACGCCAGCCTGCGGCGGCTCGGCACGGATTACATCGACCTCTATCAATTGCATCAGCCCGATCCCGAGACGCCAATCGCGGAGACGCTGGGCGCTTTGCATGAGCTGGTCCGGGCCGGGAAGGTGCGCGAGATCGGCTGCTCGAATTTCTCCGTCGCTCAACTGCGGGAAGCCGAAGAAACCGCCCAAGGCCGAACGTCATTCGTCTCCGTGCAAAACGAATTCAGCCTCTTCGAGCGCGCCGCGGAGGCCGATGTTCTGTCGGAATGCGAGCGGGCCGGGCTGACATTTCTGCCCTTCTTCCCGCTCGCCAATGGCCTTCTCACGGGAAAATATCGCGCGGGCCAAAAAGCGCCGAAAGGAAGCCGCGCGACCGAAGATTGGGGACCGAAAGTTTTCACGGAGGAAAACCTGGCGACGGTGGAGAAGCTGATTGCGTTCGCTGAGACGCGCGGGCACACCATTCTGGAATTGGCGTTCGCCTGGTTGCTGGCACATCGGCCGGTTGCTTCCGTCATCGCCGGGGCGAGTAAACCGGAGCAAGTGCGCGCCAACGGGCAGGCGGCCGGCTGGCAACTGACGGCCGACGATCTGGCAGAGATCGATCACATCGTTCCGGCGCGGTCTTGAGCGACCGGCAGAGCAACGCCAGCGCCGGATACGCGCGGAAGTTGGCGAGATGCGTATCTTGGTCGCTCCCCACCGCGATGGATCAGACGAAGCGAAGCCGACTCGGAGAAACTCGACTTGCGGAAGCAAGTTCCTCCGGAGCGACCTGCTTCTGCAGGTCCAGGATCCGCCGCAGCGGATGGTGGTTTCGATTCCAGTGATACACTGCCCTTGCAGCGCATGCCGACCACGACGAAGACCGCACAAATCCCGGAAGGCGTAACCGGCCGGCACCGGCGGATACCGGTCGGGAAAATCAGTTTCCGGCAAACCTTCCGCGCGCTGCGACATCGGAATTACCGCCTGTTCTTTTACGGACAGCTCGTCTCGCTCATCGGCTCCTGGATGGAACAGACCGCGATGAGCTGGCTCGTGTATCAAATTACCGGCTCCAAACTTTTGCTCGGTGTGGTCGCGGCGTTTGGTTCGGCGCCGATGATGTTTTTTTCCCTTTGGGGCGGATCGCTCGCGGACCGTTATCCGAAACGGACCATCCTTATCTGCACGCAGACGGCGCAGATGCTTCCGTCGTTCCTCCTCGCCCTGGTCGCGTGGCAGGGGCTGGCGACGCCGTGGTTGCTCGTGCTGATCGCGGGGGTGAACGGCGTCGCCATGGGTTTCGATATGCCAACGCGTCAGGCCTTCACCGTGGAAATGACCAGCCGCGAAGATCTCTTGAACGCGATTTCTTTGAACAGCTCGATCTTCAACGGCGCGCGCGTCATCGGTCCCTCCCTCGCCGGCCTTGTCATCGGCAGTCTCGGCACGGCTACCTGTTTTCTTATCAATGGCTTCAGCTACATCGCGGTCATCATCGGCCTTCTCATGATGCGTTTGCCGCCGCATGTGCCGCTCGCGCCGGAAGTGGCCGCGCGCAACAGCGTCTTCAGCGGCCTGACCTATGTCCTGCACCATCGGCGCGTGCGCACGATCCTGGCCTTGCTCGGGATCGTGGGAATTTTCGGCTGGTCCTATTCGGTGCTCATGCCGGCATTCGCGCGCGAAGTGTTCCACCTCGGCGCCAACGGCTACGGCATCCTGCTTTCGGCGAGCGGGGTAGGCGCATTGATTGGCGCGCTAACCGTGGCCACGGCCGGACATGCTTTCCCACAGCGCACCATCGCGCTGGGGGGCGTCTGGTTTTTCGCGGGCGCGCTACTCGGTTTTTCGCTCACGACCAATTTCTATCTCGCGCTCGTTTTCCTGACCCTGGCCGGCTTCGGGCTGCTCCTCTTTTTCTCAACTTCGAACACGGTTTTGCAAACCATCGTGCCGGATGAAATGCGCGGACGCGTCATGGGCGTATGGGGTCTTGTTTTTGGCGGCATGATCCCTCTCGGTAGTCTGGAAGCTGGATCGCTCGCCAGCTGGTTAGGCGCGCCCATCGCGCTCGCCTTCGGGGCGGTCGTGTGCGCCATCGCGGGTCTGGTCGCGCTCATCGTGATTCGCCGGCGGGAAGCGGAAGTGGCCGAAACGGTTGAATCCGAGTCCGGGTAGCGCAGGCTGCCAGTCTGCAGGTCGCGCCAGCTTGCCGCGACCGGTGGTGGCTGGTGAGGTTTACGGGCGTCGTTCGTCCCCGAATGTTTCCGGCAGGCTGCCGGAAACTGCAGGCTGGCAGCCTGCGCTACCCGGAAGCAGATTCGGCCCGGTGGCCTAACGATTGCCGATATGGATGGCGGCCTTGTTCACCGCGAGGGCGGCTTCTTTCACCGCTTCGCTGTGCGTGGGGTGCGAATGGACGGTGCGGCCTAAGTCCTCGGCGCTGCCCCCGAACTCCATGACCGCGACACATTCCGCCATCAAATCGGAGGCAACATGCGACATGATATGCGCGCCGATGATGCGATCGGTTTTTGCATCCGCCACAAACTTGACGAAACCGGTCGCGTCATCCGCCGCGAGGGCGCGGCCATTGGCGGCAAAGGGGAATTTCCCGATGCGCACTTCCATCCCTTTCTCCTTCGCGAAATCCTCCGTGATGCCAACGCCAGCCACCTCGGGGTTGGTGTAAATGATTCCGGGAATGACGTCGTAGTTCACGTGGCCGGCCTTGCCCGCGATCATCTCGACGCAGGCGATGCCTTCCTCTTCCGCTTTGTGCGCCAGCATCGGACCAGCAATGACGTCGCCGATCGCGTAGATGCCTTTGATGTTGGTGCGGAAATGGTCGTCGACTTTGATCCGCTTCCGGTCGTCCAGCTCGACGCCAACCTTGTCCGCGCCGACGCCTTCCAGAAACGCGCGCCGACCGACGGAAACGAGCACCTTGTCGGCGTCGAAGGTTAGCTGCTCTTCACCTTTGGTGGCCTTGGCGATGGCGCGGCCGTTCTCCACTTTCACCTCGCTCACTTTGGTCTCGAGATGGAATTTCATCCCCTGCGCGGTCAGCACTTTTTGCAGCGCATTCGCCACTTCGAGGTCGAAGCCGAGGGCGATGCGCGGGAGGAATTCGAGAACCGTGACCTCGGAACCAAGCCGGCTCCAGACCGAACCCATTTCCAAACCGATCGCGCCACCACCGATGACAAGCAGCTTCTTTGGCACTTCGGAAAAGGAAAGCGCTTCCGTGCTGCTGACGATGACTTTGCCGTCGAACTTCATCGAGGGGAGTTCGACCGGCACGCTGCCGGTGGCGATGATGATGTGATCGGCCTCGATTTCCTGCGCTTCGCCTTCGGCCGGCGTGATCGAAACTTTGTTCGTCCCAGTGATGAAACCGATGCCTTGAAAGGTCGTGACCTTGTTCAGCTTCATCAAGCCGCGGACACCGCCGGTGAGTTGCTTCACGACCTTGTCTTTGCGCTGGAGCATGGTCGGCAAATCGAGCTCGACCTTGTCGATCTTGATGCCGTGTTTGCCCGCTTCCTTTTTCGCGAAGGCGTAATGATCGCTGGAAGAGAGCAAGGCCTTGCTCGGGATGCAGCCGATGTTGAGACAGGTGCCGCCGAGTTCCTTATCCTTCTCGATGATCGCGGTGCGGAGGCCGAGCTGGGCCGAACGAATCGCAGCCACGTATCCGCCCGGGCCGGAGCCGATGATAACAACGTCGAATTTGTCCATAATTTGGGGCGCAAGTTTCCAACTTGCTCACTTCAGAAGACTGCAAGCTGGAAGCTTGCGCTACCTTAAAAATCGAGCGGCAGCTTGGTCGGATCCTCGATGCAATTTTTCACCGTGATGAGGAAGGTGACCGCTTCCTTGCCGTCGACCGCGCGGTGATCATAGCTGAGCGCGAGATACATCATCGGCCGGATAACCACCTTCCCGTCGATCGCCATCGGACGCTGCTGAATGGTGTGCATTCCGAGAATTCCGCTCTGGGGCGGATTGAGAATGGGCGTGCCGAGGAGCGAACCATAGACGCCCCCATTCGAGATGGTGAAGGTGCCGCCTTGCAGCTCCTCAATCTTGATTTTGCCTTCGCGCGCCTTCTTTGCGTAGTCCGCAATATCGCGCTCGATCTCGGCGAAAGTTTTCGTGTCGGCATCCCGCACCACGGGGACGACGAGGCCGCGTTCGGTGCCGACCGCCACGCCGATATCGAAGAAATGGTTCTGAATGAAGTCGTCGCCTTCGATCCGGCCGTTGATCGCAGGCACGGCTTTCAGCGCTTCGACCACAGCTTTAATGAAAAACGACATGAAGCCGAGTTTGACGTCGTTCTTTTTTGTAAAGGCATCCTGCGATTTCTTGCGCAGATCCTGCACTGCCCCCATATCGCACTCGTTAAAGGTCGTGAGGATGGCGGCGGTATGTTGCGCCATGACCAGCTGGGCCGCGATCTTGCGGCGGAGCGGCGACATTTTTTTGCGGGTAAAACGCCCGCTTTCGGAAGGCACCGCTACTTCCGTTTCTGCCGGAGCCGACTTCGGCATTGCTGGCTGGCTCTCGGTCGCAGTCGCGGGCGTCCCGCGATTTTCAACCGCGGCGAGCACATCGCCTTTCGTCAGCCGTCCGCCTTTGCCGGTGCCGCTGATGCCGGCGGTTTGCAACTTCTCTTCTTCGACGATGCGGCGCACCGCGGGCGATAAGACTTCCGCATTGGGTGATTTCTTTTCGCCGCTCACGGGCGCTTCGGAACGGTTCGGGTCCGGCTTTTCTTTGGCCTGAGCCGGAGTCGCAACCGACGTGGGCGCGGCGGCGGCGGCGGATTCGTCGATCGTCGCGACCACTTCGCCGATTTTCACTTCCTGTCCTTCGGCCGCGATGGTGCGCAAAACCCCCGCGGTTTCGGCCGCGATCTCAGTCGAAACCTTATCTGTGTCCAGAGTGAAGAGCAGATCGCCGGCCTTGACCTGTTCGCCATCTTTTTTGTGCCAAACCGAAACAACACCACTGGAGATGGATTCGCCGACTGCCGGGATTTTAACTTCGATGCTCATGCGCGACCTACAGTATGCGTAAACGCGGCTCGCGGTCGAACTGAACGTGCAAGGCGCGCTTTAAATCGTCTCGTTAGCCGACGGGCTCGATAGCTTACAAGCTCAACGCTTCCCAAATCAGCTGCGCCTGCTCGGCTTTGTGCAAGGTCAGGGCGCCGACCGCCGGACTCGCACTCGCGTTGCGCCCAGCGTAGGCGATCTCGCGTCCGAACATGGCCCGCAGCCGCGGCTCGATGAAAGTCCACGCGCCCATGTTTTGCGGCTCTTCCTGACACCAGATGAGATTGGCTTCGCGCGGATAGGCTTCGACAAGGGCCCGCAGTTTTTCTTCGTGGAAAGGAAAGAGCTGTTCCATGCGAATCAATGCGGCCTCACTGATCTTCTGCGCTGCGCGATGTTTGAGCAGGTCGTAGTAAACCTTGCCGGAACAAAGGATGACGCGTTTGATCTGATCGGCCGGGCCAAGGGTGGGCGCGCCCAAGATTTCCTCGAAGCCGCCTTCAACGAAATCCTCCGTGCGCGAAGTGGCGTGTTCCGCGCGCAAAAGGCTCTTCGGCGTCATGATGATGAGCGGCTTGAGAAAATCGCGTTTCATCTGCCGGCGCAGGACGTGAAAATATTGCGCGGGCGTGGTCAGGTTACAGACCTGGATGTTGTCCTCGGCCGCGAGTTGCAGGAAACGCTCTACCCGTCCGCTGGAATGCTCCGGTCCCTGCCCTTCGTAACCGTGCGGCAGCAGCAAAACGATGCCGCTCGGGCGCTGCCATTTCGTTTCGGCGGAGACGATGAACTGGTCGATGATGTTTTGCGCGCCGTTCGCGAAATCGCCGAACTGCGCTTCCCACAAGCAGAGCATCTCCGGGAAATCGAGCGAGTAGCCGTAATCAAAGGCGAGGACGGCCGCTTCCGAGAGCAGACTGTTATAAATGCAAATACGCGCCTGCTCCGGTGCGAGATGGCGCAACGGCACATACGGCTCGCCCGTTTCCGCGTCGTAAAAAACGGCGTGCCGATGACTGAAGGTTCCGCGCCGGCTATCCTGACCGGAAAGCCGCACCGGTGTGCCTTCGAGCAGGAGTGAGCCAAAGGCCAGGGCTTCGGCAAAACCCCAATCGTACGGCCCGCCCGCCTCGAAGTTCTTGCGGCGTCGATCGAGCACGGTCGACTTCACTTTCGGCAGAATCTTGAAGGCTTCCGGGAGGCGCGTCATTCCCTCCACGATCAGGCGTAACGTTTCCGCGCTGATCGCGGTCGGCGGAGAGCCAAAAGAAAACTCCGGCTGAAAAATGGCGGTCGATTCGTTGAATTGCTCTTTGCGATCGGCGGGCTCGGTCGCGTGCGCTCTCACGTCGTCCAGCGCGGCCTGCAGCTTCTTCCCAAACTCATCTTCCAGCGCGGCCGCCTCCTCCTCACTTAGCCGGCCGGCCGCAATCAGCTCTTTCTTGTAGAGTTTCCCGACCGAGGGCCGCCGATCGATTTTGGCGTAGAGATCCGGCTGCGTGAACGATGGCTCATCGCCCTCGTTATGGCCGTAGCGTCGGTAGCAATACATGTCGATGACGACATCGCGGCCGAACTCCTGGCGGAAATCGAGCGCCAATTCGGTCACGAACATGGTCGCGAGCGGATCATCGCCGTTCACGTGGAAAATCGGCACTTCGATCGTCTTAGCGATATCCGTCGCGTACATCGATGAGCGCGCATCTTCGGGCAAGGTGGTGAAGCCGATCTGGTTATTGACCACCACGTGCACCGTCCCGCCGGTCGAGTAACCAGGCAGCTGCGACATGTTCAGCGTTTCGTAAACGATCCCCTGCCCCGCAAAAGCGGCGTCGCCATGAATGAGCAGCGGGAGAACTTTGCGCCGATGCTCGGTGTCGCCGCGGCGACGTTGGCGCGCGCGCGCCGTCCCTTCCACCACCGGATCGACCGCTTCGAGATGACTTGGGTTGGCGGCGAGTTTGATCTCCACCTTCGCGCCCGAAGCCAGGGTCCGAATGGTGCGATAACCGAGGTGATACTTCACGTCGCCATCGCCGCCGACCAGATTCGGGACGTAGTTCTCGGTAAATTCAGTGAAGATCACCCGGAACGATTTCTGGAGGAAATTCGCCAGCACATTCAGGCGCCCGCGATGCGCCATGCCCATGCAAATCTCCTCGATGCCGCTGCCCGGACACTTGTGCAGAATGGTGTCGAGAATGACCATGAGCGACTCGGCCCCTTGCAGGGAAAAGCGCTTCTGTCCGACGTAACGCGTGTGCAGAAACGTCTCGAAAAGTTCGGATTCCAGAAGCGCACGCAAGAGCGCGACCTGCACCGGGCGGGAAGCGTTGTGCTTGGGCGGGCGGGATTCGAGACGATGCCGCACCCAGTTCCGGATGCGCGTGTTCTGGATGTGTTGGAACTCGGCGCCAATGGAATCGGCGTAAATTGATTCCAGTTTGGAAATCATCTCGCGCAACGTCATGCGCGCGTTATCGAGGAAGAACTTCGACGAAACCTGGAGATCCAGATCCTTCTCGCTAAAGCCCAGCTCCCGCAGCGTGAGCAGTGGATTCTCCGGGCGTTTTTCCGCCAGGGGATCCAGCTGCGCGATGGTGTGACCGAGGGTCCGATAGGCGTAAACGAGACCGTCGATGCGCGTCTGCAACGGGCTTTCCGCCGGAGTGGCGCGCGTCTGCGCCGGGGCCGCCGCGCCATTGCGCTTCTCCAGATTCCCGAGCTCAAACCCTTCGAAAAATGCGGACCAGCCGGAATCGACCGCCTCCGGATTTTCCTGCCAGCGGCGGTAATTTTCCTCGAGCAGATCGAGGTTGAAATGAGTCGCAAAGGAGGGGCGCATCGGAGGTGCAATCTGCAAGCCCTGCCTGCGCAGGGCAAGTTGACAGTGCGGAAGCGGCCCCGTTACTTCATCGGCAATGCGCGGCCGAGGACAACGAGAGTGGAGGAGAGCGGCGATGAGCGCCACGGCCTTGCTGCTCGGCTTCGTGGCCGCCGCGGAGGCGCAGACGCAAGTCGACCCCGCCTCAGAACCGACCGTGCTGGCGGTGGCGAAGGTCCTGCCGGCCGTGGTCAACATCAACACCGAACGTGTCGTTAGGCGGCGGGTGCGGGATCCGTTTGAGGATTTCGCGGCCCAATATTTTGGCAATTACCGCTCCCGCCCGCGCGAGATTCGACAGACGCTGCAAAGTCTCGGCTCCGGCTTCCTCGTTGATCCCTCCGGTTACATCGTGACCAACCAGCACGTGGTGGAACGGGCCGCCGACCTCAAGATCGAAGTAACGTTGAGCGACGGGAAGACGCTGGGCGCGCGCTACATCACGGGCGATGACAAGAAGGATCTGGCCCTGATCAAGATCGACACGAAGGATCCGCTCCCGTTTATCAATCTCAACGATCCCTCGCCCAATCTTCTCGGCCAATCGGTCATCGTGGTCGGGAACGCGCTCGGTTACAGCGGCTCGATCAGCCGCGGGGTGTTGAGTGGAATGAAGCGCGACATCACGGTGGAAAACATCGATTACAAAAACCTTCTCCAGACCGACGCGGCGATTAATCCCGGAAATAGCGGCGGCCCTCTCATCGATCTTTCGGGACGGCTCGTTGGAGTCAGCTCCGCGAAGATGGCATTCACCCCGCAGGGCGTCCCAGCCCAGGGCCTGGGCTTCGCCATTCCAGCCGACGTCGTCCGCGACACCGTCGTCCAGTTCCGGAAAGTGGCGGAGAATGCGCCGACCTCGGCCGCGTCGCCGCCGGACGAAACCAGTCAGCCGTCCAATGCGGAACGCCTCTTCGGCCTTCAGCTTCAGGATCTCACGTCGGAACTAAGCGATGCCCTTCGTCTCCAACCCGGCAAAGGCGTTCTCGTCAGCGCGGTCGAACCCGGAAGTCCCGCGGAAAGTGTGGGCATTGAGCGCGGCCTGGTGGTTTATCGCATTGGCAAATATGACGTGCGCAATCTGGCGCAAGTGGAGAAGTTGCTGGCGCGTGCCGGTCCCGGAACGACGGTCGATTTCACGGTCGGGATCGTGCGGAACGGCGGCCAGGCGCCACGAGTGGCGCGGGTCACATTGACGGCGCGTTGAGCGGAAAAAAATCTGCAACGCCGGGTTGGTTCGGTTGTCTCAAGGAATTATCGCATGATCAAAGTCGAACACCTGACGAAACGCTACGCCGGCCACACCGCGGTGCAGGATCTGAGTTTTGAAGTCGGCCAGGGCGAGATCATGGGCTTCCTCGGACCGAATGGCGCGGGTAAGAGCACGACGATGCGGATTCTTTCCAGCTTCATGCCGCCCACCTCGGGGCGCGCCTCGATCGCGGGCTACGACATTTTCGAACAATCGCTTCAGGCTCGTTCGCACCTCGGTTACATGCCCGAGAATGTGCCGCTCTATGGCGACATGCGGGTGACGGAATATCTGAATTATCGCGCCGCGCTGAAAGGCGTGCCGCATCGGCGGGTGCCGGAGCGCGTGGGCGACGTGAAAGAATTATGCGGCTTGAAAGAAGTCGAGAAGAAGCTCATCGGCGCCCTCTCCAAAGGATTTCGCCAGCGCGTGGGACTGGCCGATGCCCTGGTGCACGAGCCCGATTTGTTAATCCTCGATGAACCAACGAGCGGCCTCGATCCCAATCAAATCCGCCAGGTGCGCGACCTGATCAAAAACCTGGGCAAGCAGCACACCATTCTGCTCTCGACGCACATCCTGCCCGAAGTGGAGATGACTTGCAGCCGCGTCATCATTATCAACAAAGGCCGGATTCAGGCCTGCGACACGCCGGAGAATTTGCTCGGTGGAATTCGCACTGCGACCGGCATCGTGCTGGAAGCCAAAGTGGGAACCGACAACGGCGCGGAGCAGCTCAAACAAATCACTGGCGTGCGCGACGTGACGACGGCGACGGAGGGCGATTGGCAGACTTTTTCCCTGCGCGTCGAGTCCGGCGCGGACGTGCGCGAGCAGGTGTTTCAAATGGCGATGATGAGACGCTGGTCCGTGCGCGAACTCTCGCAGCGCAAGGCCACGCTCGAGGATGTTTTCGTCGAACTGACCCACGCGGAATGATGGCTCATGCGTAAATTTTTCACTCTCTTCGGGCGCGAGGTGCGGAGTTATTTCTACTCCCCCATCGCTTACATCGTCCTCGTTTTCTTTCTTCTGCTCAGTGGGGCCGATATTTATTTCCAGCTTTCCTTCATGAACGGGAAACCGGTCGGCTATTCCGTTCAGGAAGCCTTTTTTAATTCCATCTTCTTCTGGTTCGCCTTCGTTCTGGTTTTTCCTCTCATCACGATGCGGCTCTTTTCGGAGGAGTTTAAGCTCGGCACGATCGAGCCTTTGATGACCGCGCCGGTGCGCGACTGGCAGGTCGTGCTGGCAAAATTCTTCGGCGCGCTCTTTTTCTACATCGTCCTTTGGCTGCCGACGCTGCTGTATTTCGCCATCTTCCAGTTCGTGACCAAACAACCCGCGGCTTCCTCAACCGGCGCCTACCTGGGCAGTTATCTGATGCTGCTCTTGCTCGGCATGTTTTACATCTCGGTCGGTTGTCTGGCCTCGGTCCTGACCAAGAACCAGATCGTGGCTGCGATCATTTCGTTCTGCGTCATCACTCTCCTTTTCTTCCTCGGACTGGTTTCATTCATCGTCCTTGATGTCGACGCGACCACGCGGCAACTGCTCGGTTATTTTTCCGCGATCGAGCAAATGGGTACGCTCTCGCGCGGCGAAATCGATACTCGACCGATGGTCCTCTACACGAGCATGACGATCGTGATGCTCTCGCTCACTCATCTCGCGTTTCAAACCCGGAAATGGAGGCTCTGACGATGGCGACCGAGACCAATCCGCCCTCCCAATCGTCCCCGCGCAAGATTCACCGCGTCCGCATCGGGCTGAACGTGATCGTGCAGATCGCGCTTATTTTGTTCCTCGCCCTCATGGTCAACTACCTTGGGCTGGAGCACTACAAGCGCTGGGATCTTTCCCGGGACAAAAAGTATGAGCTTTCCGATAAGTCGAAGCGCTTCCTCGAGACCGTTAAAGGCAAGGTTCGACTGACCGTTTTCTTCGATGCCAACAACGCGCTCTTTCAGGACGTGCAGAATCTGCTCACGGAATATCAATACGCCGCGAAAGGGAAGATCGACGTCGAGTTTATCGATCCGACGCGCAGTCTGTCGCGGGCAAAGGAGGTCTTCGACAAGTACAAAGTGGTCAGTGATGAGAGCCTCGTCATCGTCGATTACGAAAATCGGAACAAGGCCGTAAAAGCTTCGGAAATGGCGGAGATCGATCAAGGCAATGCCATGTTCGGCGAAGGGTCGCGCGTGACGGCATTCAAAGGCGAACAGGCGCTCACGAGCGCGATGATGGACCTCGTGGAGGGAAAGAAAAACGTCGTCGGATACGTGCTCGGGCACAAGGAGCCGCCGCTGACGGAGGCGCCCTCCTCGATCAGCCCGTCGTTCACTCCGGAAGCGGGCGCGCCCAGCCCGGTCTCGGTCTTGAAGACGTTCATCGAGAACGACAACATCAAACTTCAGGAGCTCAATCTCTTCGAAGTGCCGGCCATCCCCGCGGATTTGAAGACGATCATGATCGTCGGCCCGCAATATGACTTCTCCGAGCGGGAGATGAAGCTCCTGCGCGATTTCTGGGATCAACACGGGCGCATTTTACTCCTGCTCGACCCGACGGCGCAGACGCCGAACCTCCGCGGCTTCCTGGCCTCACTCGGGGTTAAGGTGAATGACGACCGCTTGATGGCGAACGTGAAAACCGGCATCCAGGAAGTGGCTCGCGTGCGGGACGTGATCGCCCGCTTTCTGCCAGAAAGTCCGATCACCAAGCGCCTCGCCAGTGTGCAGGCGCCGTTCCTCGGCGCCACGTCCTCGATCGATCTCCTCTGGCCCAGGCGGAGAAGGGTTATTGGGGCGAAGTCGATTACAATTCCAACGATGACGCCATCCTCCAATATACGCCGGGCCGCGATCACGATGTGCCACTCAACCTCGCGGTCTCGATCGAGAAAGGTGGCAACGAAGATGAGCGGGTGCAGGCGAACTCATCGCGCATGGTGGTGGTAAGCAATTCGATCTTTGTCCAGGACAGTGCTCTTTCGCAAGGGCAGCAGGGTCTCGATTTCGTTTCCGGCAGCATCAACTGGCTGCTCAACCGCGAGCAACTCATCGGGATCGCGCCGAAGGTGCCGCAAACGCTCACCTTCAATCTCAACGAACACGCTTTGAGCAACCTGCGCTGGTTGATCCTCGTCCTGATTCCACTCGTGCCGGCCATGATCGGTCTCGCAGTCTGGTGGCAGCGGCGCGCCTGACCTTTCGAGCATGAAAAGCAAGACGACCCTGATCCTCCTGGGCCTCGCCCTCGCACTCGGTTTGTGGATTAAATTCTACGAGAGCAAACAGCCGAACACCGAAGAAGCGAAACGGCGCGCCGGCAAGGTGGTGCAGTTCGAGCAGGAGAAGCTGGAAGGAATCCAGATCCAAAACGGCGAGGATACGATCGAGCTCAAACGCGCGAACGGAAAGTGGCGTTTGGAAACCCCGATCAAGGATCAGGCCGATGCGACCGCGGTTGAGAGTCTTCTGACCGATCTGGAAAGCTGGGAAAAAGACGAGACCATCCCCGCGTCCGAGATTGCAGCCGACAAGAACCGGCTCGCGGAGTACGATCTTGTGAAGCCCAAGCTTACTTTGAAACTGCTTGGAAAAGATCAGCCGCCGGAAATTTTGTTCGGCAAAGAGGCCGCGCTCGAAGGCCGCATGTATGTGCGTTTTGCCGATGCCAAGGACGTCTTCCTTGTCCGGCAAAAGGTCAGAAACGACATCGCGAAAAAGCCGGAAGATTTCCGGGATCGGAAGCTGACCGAAGTCACCACCGCGCAAGTGACGCGCGCAATTTTGAAAACACCCGCGGGCGAAATGGAAATGCAAAAGCAGGGTGACTTCTGGGAGATCGTGAAACCGCTGCGAGCGCGTGCGGACAGTCAAAAAGTCGGCGATCTCGTGGCGCAGGTCACGAGCGCGCGGATCGAGCAATTTGTGGCCGACGATCGCGGGGACCTGCAACCGTATGGATTGGCGCAGCCGCGGGGTTCAATCACCCTTTTCACCGCCGATGACAAAGAGGGCCGGACCCTGCTCTTCGGGGCAACGCCGGAGAAAGAGAAGAACCAGGTTTACGTTCGCTTTTCCGCGCGCAGTTTTGTTTATACCCTGCCGAAGAAGACCGACAGCATTCTCGGTTTCACCCCGGCCGACCTGCGCGATCGTCACCTTGTCCGGGTCGATTCGAATCTGCTCGACCGGATCACGATCGACGCCCCAGGCAAAGCCAGGACCGTGCTCGCACGCAAAGACCAGGCCTGGACCATCCCCAATTTAAATAACCAACCGGCGAACACGGCTGAGGTGACGCGCCTGCTCGAGACCTTGAAAACGGAGGAGGTGACGAAATTCGTCGAAGACGTGGCTTCCGATCTCCCGAAGTACGGGCTCGATCGACCCCAGCTGCAGCTGACGTTCAGCTCGTTCGCTTCCGAGAATACGTCCGAGTCGCAAGCCGGTGAACAACCTTTCACGACCGTGGCTTTTGGCCGCAACGAAGATGGCAACGTCTTTGCGCGCGTGGGCGAGGAACCCTTTATCGTCGCGGTGCGGAGCGGCCTGCTCGACCAGATTTTTGCCGACCCATTGCAATGGCAGGCCTTGCCGATCTTCACTTTCAAACCCGAGCAGGTGCATCATCTCACGGTCACGACCGACCACGAAACGAGCCTGACCCGCGGCGCGAACGGCGAATGGACGAGCGCGAAAGCCAATGAACCGACGAATAAAATTCACGTCGAATCAATGTTGAACACCCTGACCAAACTGCGCGCCGTACGCTGGCTCGGCGGGGCCCCGCCGCCGCCGCAAGCCTTTGAGAAAGCGCAGATCACCATTGCATTCACCACCTCACCTGATGATAAAACGACGCACAAGCTCGTCGTGGGCGGGCCGGCTGGTGACGCGATGTGGTATGGGCGGGTGGAAGGCCGCGCCGGCGTCTTCATTCTCAGCAACCCGGATTTCAACGCTCTCCGCCTCCCGTTGGTGAAGGAACCATCTCCGGCCCCGAGCGCGTCTCCCGCGCTGAGCCCGTCTCCCGCGCTCAGTCCGTCGCCGGCGCTCGTGCCCAGAGCCTAGCCGTTGTTAAAAAAAATGCGCGGAGCCGGCGAATAGCCGTTCGGCGGCAGAGTTCGCCCTGTTATGAATTCGGCGCCGCCGGCAACTGCTAGAATTGCGCGCAGTAGATCGTCGCGATTCCACTCGTTAGTGGCGTCGCGCTCACGACGCGAAACCCGCTTTCGCGCATTAACGACATCATCGCCGAACCACTGGGGAAGTTCTCGATCGACGCTCCGAGGTAATCGTAGGCGTCCTTTTTTCCAGTGACGAGGGCGGCCAGGACGGGAAGGCAATGGTGCAGGTAAAATCGATAGAGGTGTCGCAACGCGCCGTCGGGCATCGAAAAATCGAGCACCAGAAGATGCCCGTGAGGCGTGAGCACGCGCGCTATTTCGCGCAGGGCCGCGCTCCAGTCGGCCATGTTCCGCAGCCCGAACGCGACCGTGACGCAGTCAAACGATCCATCGGCAAAAGGAAGATGAAGCGCATCTGCCAACACGGTGCGTGGCACCCCTTTTCGCCGCGCCACGGCGAGCATCTCCGAGGAAAAATCCGCGGCCGTGATCTCCGCCCCGGGGCATTTCCGCGCCAGCGTCAACGCCAGGTCGCCCGTCCCTGTTGCGAGATCCAGGATGCGCGCCGGCTTCCACGTGCGCACGAGATTCGCCGCGCGCCGCCGCCACCAAAAATCGACCCCGCCGCTGAGAAGATGATTGGCCAGATCGTACCGGCGCGCGATCCCGTCGAACATCGCGCGCACCGCCGCAGGCACCCGGGAAGCGGCGGCCGCGGGGGCGGTGGCGACATCGACTGGGTCCGGCCTTTGCTTCATCGGCCGAACTCTACCATCCATCGAAATTAGCGAGCATGAAAAAGCCCGGCCTTGCCCGCGCGGTCGAGCGTCGTTTCTTTCCATCCGGAGATGAATCCGTACACCCAGCCGGGAGAAAAAAAGATCGGAGCAAAGCGGCCGAAAATTCAGCACTTGGCCGAAGATCCTACGAATCGCCGGACACCGAGCGAACGCCAGGCGGAGAAGAGCGGCGTATTTGCGGAACGCCGCGCGATCAAGAAGTCGGCCCGGCGCCACCTGCAGAAACAGTTGCTGGCCGATCTGTCCGAAAGCGAATGAAAGTGCCGCGACGGGCCCCGCGCGCGGATCTGCTCACGACATCAGCCGCTCAAACAGCGCTCGTTTTATGCACGCCGAAGGGCAGCACAGAAAG
>Ga0193706_1000719_pt1 | contig 17252 bp, 14 predicted proteins | sample U3c1metaG_FD_160130 | JGI IMG/M metagenome (GOLD analysis project Ga0193706, IMG submission 160130) | Soil microbial communities from a riparian zone of the East river system, Colorado, United States - U3c1 | ecosystem: Environmental > Terrestrial > Soil > Riparian zone | place: USA: East River... | reverse complement strand
GCGAGACTTCCTCGAGTTGCTCCAACCCCTGCGCGAGCAACTCGAGGAAGTCTCGCTCGCGCGCAGCGCGGTGGGGGACGCCAGCCTTGCCATGTTCGCGAAGTTCGACGCTCTGCGCAGGCTCGACGTGCGAGCGACGGCGATCGGCGACGCGGGAATCGCCGCGCTCGCCGCGCATGGAAAGCTCGCCCTGCTGGTGCTCGCGCAGAACAAGCTCACGGACGCCAGCGTCGACAGCCTGATCGCGATGACGGGTCTGCGCAGCGTGCACCTGTGGCGCAGCGGAATCTCCGCCGAGGGAATCGCTCGCTTGCGCGGAAAGCGGCCCGAGCTCGCGGTCGACGACGGCGCGAAGTCTGCCAGCGTCGCCCTCGAGGCCGAGACCACCATCTCGCTCACCAAGGCCACTCCGCCACAGGCCGCGCCAGCGTCGGCGACCGCCGCGCCGTCCTTCGCGCCGGTCAATTCCAAATGCCCGGTCACGGGCGCGCCGGTGAAACAGGCCTACACGATCGTTCATGAAGGCAAGCTGATCGGTTTCTGCTGCCCCGAATGCCCGAAGGAATTCTGGGCCGACCCCGCGAAGTACGCGGATCGTCTGCAGTAGAAGGAGCGCATTGACCGGAAAAGCAAGTGCGGCTAGCGTCTCGATTGCGCCGCTCGCAACGGCATCCACAGGCATGAGTGACATTTCCGGAGCGACGTCGCGGGCCGGCGACGGCGCGGAGCCGTCCGCCGCGCAAGCGGGCGCAGGGACGCCCGCCGCTTCGTGCGAGTTCCGGCGGGCTCGAGCTTCAGCCGAGAACCCCGACGGCAGCGAGCGCAGCTCGAGCCCCTTGCTCGCCTGGACCGGACGCACCCTGCTTCGGGCTTCCTCGCACGTGCCGTTGCGCCTCCTGCACGCGGTCGCCAGGGGCGGTGCGCGCGCCGCGAGCCGATTGCCGACCCGCGAAGCGCGATTGACGCGCATCAACGTGGCGCTCTGCTTCCCGGAATTGTCGGCGGCCGAGCGCGAGCGATTCGTGCGCGCGAGCCTGGTGCAGACGGCCTGCATGGCGGTCGAGCTCGGCCACCTGTGGCTGCGACCGGTGCCAGAGGTCCTCGCTCGCATCGTCGAGGTGCGCGGCGAGGAACATCTGATCCGCGCCATGGAGCGCGGGCGCGGAGCGATTTTCGCGGGCCCGCATCTCGGAGCCTGGGAGCTCGCGGGGCTGTGGATCGGCTCGCGCTATCCGATCACGACCCTGTACCGCGCTCCACGCGTGCGCGAGATGGAGGAGTTCTATTCGCAGGCGCGCCGGCGCAGCGGAGCCAAGCTCTGCCCCGCCGACGCATCCGGCGTGCGCGCCGTTTTCCAGGCCCTCGGCCGCGGGGAAGTCGCGGCGATCCTGCCCGACCAGGATCCCGGCCGCGGAGCGGGCGTGTTCGTGCCCTTCTTCGGCGTCGCGGCGAACACCACCACGCTGCTCTCGCGCATCGCGGCGCGCAGCAAGGCCAGCGTGCTCTTGATGTTCGCCGAGCGCCTGTCCCACGGCCGCTACCGCATCCACATCCACCAGGGCTCGGACGAGATTTCCGGCGACGATCTCGAGCGCGGCGCGCGCGCGCTCAACGCCGACATCGAGACCTGCGTGCGGATGTGTCCCGAGCAATACCTGTGGAGCTACAAGCGCTTCAAGTTCCAGCCGACGGGTTCGCCGGACCTGTATTCTTGACGCTCAAAGCAGCCGCTTGAGGTCGCGCAGCGCGATCAGCGCGTCGATCGGAGTCAGCCGATCGGGATCGAGCTTCTTCAAGGCGCTCTCGAGCCGCGTCGGCGGGGCTTCGAAGAGCGAGAGCTGAGCCGCGGGAATCGCGGGGGGCGTCCTGCTGCCCGCGATGCGCGGTCCGAGTCCCTCCGCGTCGGACTCCAGGCCGGCGAGGATTTCCTTCGCGCGCAAGAGCAGCTCTCCCGGCACTCCCGCGAGGCGCGCGACGTGGATTCCGTAGCTGCGGTCCGTGCCTCCGTCGACGATCTTGTGCAGGAAGACGATCTGGTCCTCCCACTCGCGCACGGCGACGCTCTGGTTGAAGACTCCCGGCAAGCTTTCCGACAAGGCCGTCAGCTGGTGGTAGTGGGTCGCGAACATCGCGCGGGCGCCGACCTTGTGGAACAGGTGCTCGACGATCGCCCAGGCGAGGGCGAGGCCGTCGAACGTGCTCGTCCCGCGGCCGACTTCGTCGAGCACGACCAGCGAGCGCGCCGTCGCGTTGTTCAGGATGTTCGCGACCTCGACCATCTCGACCATGAAGGTCGACTGGTGCCGCGCGATGTCGTCGCTCGAGCCGACGCGCGTGAAAATTCGATCGACGAGACCGATCTTCGCTTCGCGCGCGGGCACGAAGGATCCGATCTGCGCCAAGAGAACGATCAGCGCGGTCTGGCGGATGTACGTGGATTTTCCGGCCATGTTCGGGCCGGTCAGGATCGTGATGCGCCGCGCGCCGCGGTCGAGCAGGCTGTCGTTGGGCACGAAGGTCTCGCCCGAGAGGGTGCGCTCGATCACCGGATGGCGGCCGTCCAGGATGCGGATCACGTCGCCTTGATCGATGTCGGGCGCGCAATAGCGGCTCTCGGCCGCGCGCTGCGCGAGGGCCGCGAGCACGTCGATCGTGGCCAGCGCGTTCGCCGTGTCGAGGATCCGCCCGACGTGCCGCGCCACTTCGTCGCGCAGCTCGCAGAAGAGCTTGTATTCCAGGTCGAACGAGAGCTCCTCGCTCTTGAGCACCTTGGTCTCGAACTCCTTCAGCTCCGGCGTGATGTAGCGCTCCGCGTTCTTGACCGTCTGCTTGCGGATGTATTGCGGCGGAACACGATCGGTCTGACCGTGCGGGATCTCGATGAAGTATCCGAAGACCGAATTGAATCCGATCTTCAAGTTGTTCATGCCCGTGCGCGCGATCTCGTCGGCCTGGAAGCCCGCCATCCACGACTTGCCGTCGCCGGCGATCTGGCGCAACTCGTCGAGCTGCGCGTCGCGTCCGGGACGCACCAGGCCGCCCTCGCGCAGGCCGAGCGGCGGCGCGTCGACCAGGGTCGCGCGGATTTTCAGGGCCACGTCCTCCAGGGGATCGAGGGCGCCGAGCAGCTCGCCCAGGATCTTCGAGTACACGCTCTCGAGCTTGGCGCGCAGGCGCGGCACGATCTCGAGCGAAGCGGCGAGCCCGACGAGATCGCGAGCGTTGGCGCGGGCCGTCGACAGCTTCGCGACCAGGCGCTCGATGTCGAGCACGTCGCCGAGCAATTCGCGCACGTCGCCGCGCAGGAAGGGGCTCGCGACGAACTCCGCGACACCGCGCTGGCGCAGGAGGATCGGCTCCGGCCGGCGCAGCGGCGAGAGCAGCCATTCGCGCACCATGCGACCGCCCATCGGCGTGACGCTCGCGTCGATCACCTCGAGCACGCTGCCGTCGCGGCGCGCGTCGCGCTGCGTGGCCACCAGCTCGAGGCAGGAGCGCGTCGCGCGGTCCAGGGCCAGGAACTCGCTCGAATCGACGCGCTCGATCCTCCGCACGTGATCGCAAGCCGACTTCTGCGTCTCCTGCAGATATTCCACCAGGGCGCCGGCGGCCGGGATGATCAGCGAATCGTCCTCGATGCCGAAGCCCTCGAGCGTCGCGAGCTTGAAATGCCTCTCGAGGGCGCGGCGCATGCCTTCGCGCTCGAAGCGCCACTCCTCGCGCTGCGTCTGGCGCGGACCGCAGACCCGCTCGACTTCGGCTGCCAACAGCGGCGCGCGCTCGGCCAGGGTCGTCGCGCACAGGAGCTCCGCCGGCGCGATGCGCGCCAGCTCGTCGCAGGCGCGCGCGTGGTCGGTCTCGGTCGCGCTGCAGCGGCCGGTCGACAAATCGACCCAGGCGATTCCGACGCGATCTCCCGCGACGGCGATCGAGGCCAGATAATTGTTCGCGCGCGCGTCGAGGGCCTCCTCCTCCGTGAGCGTGCCCGCGCTGACGACGCGCACGATCGCGCGATCGACGATGCCCTTGACGTCGCGCGGATCCTGCATCTGCTCGCAGATCGCGACCTTGAAGCCCTTGTGGACCAGGCGCAGCAGATAGCTCTCGACGGCGCGCACAGGAACGCCCGCCATCGGCAAGGCGTCCAGGCCCTTCGAGCGCGACGTCAAGGTGATGCCCAGCTCGCGCGCGGCGACCACCGCGTCCTCGCCGAACATCTCGTAGAAGTCGCCCATGCGGAAAAAGAGCAGCGCATCAGGCGCTTCTTTTTTCGCCGCGTGGAATTGACGCATCATCGGCGTCAGGGCGCTGGCCGAGCTCTCCAGCCCTGTTGTTTCGCGCGGGGCCGGCGCGGGACGCTCGGCAGCGGCGCCGCTGGAGGCCAGATAGCTGCTGCGGCGCATGGGGGGAGCGTGGCGGCGGAAAGAGGGCCCGGACCTCGGGCCGGACCCAGGCGGGTGCGACGCACCGCGACAACGAAGGGTCCTTTCCCGTACAGTTCGTGCAGTTTATAGAGGACACTCCCTCTCACCAAGCCGGCCGCCGTGCATCGCCGGGCCGCTTCGCCTCGACACGCCGGCCTGGCCTGGCGTTTGCTTTGCCGCCGGCACCCTCGCCCGACCGAACCCATCCTTTCGTGTCAGCCGTCCATCGTCCCTTGTCTTTTGCCCTGCCTCTGCTGCTGGCGGCCTGCGCCAGCTATCCGCAGCGAACCGCCGAGGCCTACACGGCCTTCGAAAGCGGTCGCCTCGAGGCTGCGGTGAAGCTCTACTCGGACCCCAGGACCACGGGGTCCGATTTTCTTGGCGGAGCGGAAGCCGGCTCGGTGGCCTTCGCGGCGGGGGATTGGGACGGCGCGCTGGCGCATTTCAGGGCGGCTCACGCGGCCGTCAAGTCCTTCGAGGATCGAGCCCTGGTCTCTCCGACCGACGCTGGCGAATCGCTGCTCAGCTGGACGATCAACGAGTCCATGTCGAGCTACCGCGGCGAGGGCTTCGAGCGCGTGATGCTCCACGCCTGCATGGGCCTGGTCTACCTGGGCCAGGGCAAGCCCGAAGACGCCGGCGTCGAAGCGCGGCTCGCGAACAAGCTCCTGGAGAGCGAAGAGGCTCTTTACGAGAAGAAGTACAAGGCTGGCGGGTTGGGCCATTTCCTCTCCGCCGTCATGTACGAGCTGCTGGGCCAGCCGGACAATGCGTACATCGACTACAAGCGCATGCTCGAGAAGGAAATCGGCACCGAGCTCGCCGGTCGCGCGGCCTTGCGTCTGTCGAAGAAGCTCGGCTACCGCGATGACTACGACCAGCTGAAGTCGCGCTTCGGCGACGACCTGGAGCGCCCGGATGGAGCTGCCTCGATCGTGGTGATCGCCGGTGTCGGATCCGGCCCCTTCAAGGAAGAGTTCACCCTGCCGATCCCGACTCCCTCGGGGATTCTTCAGTGGTCCGTGCCGCACCTCGTCCCCCGATTCCAGACGATCGACGCCCTCGAGCTCTCGCTGGAGGGCGCCTCCGCCCGCGTGCGGACCGACGTGATCGAGGACGTCGTACGCGTCACCAGCGAGAACCTCGACGATCGCATCGCCTGGCTCGCCGCGAAATCCGCGGTGCGCGCCGTGCTCAAGCGCGAGCTGACGAAGAGCCTCCAGAAGGACCACGGTTTGATCGGCGCGGTCGCCGGGACTGTGTTCACCCTGGCCACTGAGCACGCGGATCTGCGCGCCTGGCAGACCCTGCCCTCCACTTGGCAGGCCGCCCGCGTGTTCGTCCCGGCCGGAGAGCACACCCTGCGCCTCACCGCCATCGGCGGAGAAAGCCGCGTCCTCGGCCGTTTCGAGCTGGAACGCGGCGAGACCATGTTCGTGATGGCCCGCGCCATCGGTCCCAGGCTCTATGCCTACCCTCTGGGCGGCAAGCGCATCGATCCACCGCTTCCGGATCCCGCCAGCGGAGAAGCAAGCACGGACGGGAAGCCGCCGCCGCCGTCCCCGGAGAACCCGATCGTTCCTTCCAAGGAGACTCTATGAAGAACTCATTCCAATCCCTGCTCGCGCCGCTTCTCTCGAGCAGCGCCCTGGTCCTGGGCTTCAGCGCCTGCATCTTCACACCCTCGGGCTCGCAGAACAGCTACCAGTCGTCGAAGGGAAAACTCGAGGTCGAGCGCATCGAGGGCAACAAGCTGCTGGCGAACAATCTGCAGATCCTCAACCCGATCGAGAAGACCGTCGACGGCCGAAAAATCGCTCAATTCGAGATCAAGAACAAGCTCTCGAACACCCAGCGCTTCGCCTGGGCCGTCGACTGGTTCGACGAGGACGGATTTCGCATCAACGACAACCAACGCGTGTTCGAGCCGGTCTCCCTCGGAGGCTTCGGCTCGACGTTCAAGACGATCACGGCGCCGAAGACCGGAAACTTATCCTGGAGACTCACGGTCACGAGCCCCGACGAAGTTCACTAACCGCCAACACCCCACTCATGAAACTCACACTCCCGATCTTCGCCGTCCTTCCGCTCCTCGCCCTCGCTGCCTGCAGCTCCGTCAAGTACGACGATCCCGACAAGGTCGAGACCTTGACGATCGACTTCGGCTCGACCGACCTGCAGTCGATGGCGAGCGACATGGTGACCTCGCTGAATGGCGCGCCGCAGCTCGCCTACCTCGACAATCCGAGCAAGGGGACCGACAAGCGCATCATCATGCTGATGGGTGGCGTCAACAACCGCACCAGCGAGCACATCGACACCGAAGGCATCACCGACGGAATCCGCTCGGCGCTGCTGCAAGGCGGCCGTTTCCGCTTCGTCGCCGGAGAGCAGGGCCAGGGCGAGATCGGCGATCAGGTCAGGTTCCAGCAAGGCTCGGGTCGCGTCGACCCCACCCAGGCGCGGGCCTTCGGCAAGCAGCTCGGCGCCGAGGTGATCCTGACCGGCAACCTGCGCTCGATCGAGAAGACCAAGGGCCGCAGCCTCGAGAGCGGGCTGCAGAAAAAAGAGGACGTCTGGTACCAGTTCACTCTGGAGTGCGTGAACGTCGAGACCGGCGAGATCATCTGGTCGAACATCAAAGAGATCCGCAAGGGCGAGAAACGCAGCGTCTTCGGCTGATCCGCGCGACTTTCGGCAACCCGATGCCGCACGGGGGGTAGCTGGGAAGCCTTCCTGGCTATTCTCCCCGGGAACGCAGCTCTTACCCCGCATGAGCCCTGCTCGCGGGCACAATAGAAGCGGATCGTCGTCTCTGCCCTGCGCCAGGAGCCGATTGGAAAAGCCGCCTTTTCCAACCGGCTCCCAGGTCGACCTCCCTCCCACATCCCTGCGCCGGTGAAGCTCCCCAACGCCGTCCTGCTCTGCGCAGCCCTGGCTGCCTGCCAGAGCGCTGATCAACTCGAGTCCTCCGCGGATCGGGTCTCGGCGGAGATTCTGCGCGAGAAGAGTGCCGATTCCGTGGATCGCCGTCCCGAGACGGTCGTGCTGCCCGCGCACCAGTCGGAGGTCGCGCCTCCCGCGCCACCTTCGGCTTCCGTCCCCGCCGCTGCCGCGCCGACCGAGACTCCGCTGCGCGTTCTCTCCCTGCACCAGGCCCTGGAGATCGCGGTGACCACGGGTCGGGACTATCTGTCGCGCAAGGAATCGCTGTACCTGGTGGCGCTCGGCTTGACGGGCACACGCTACGACTTCGGGCCGCGATTGACCGCGGCCTTGTCGTACACCTTCGCCGGTGCCGACGACGTCGATCCCAGCCATTCCGTGGGAGGGACCGCCGGGGTTTCGCAGCGGCTGCCCTGGGGCGGCAACGTCTCGCTCAATGCCAGCCACAACTTCGCGGACAATGGGATTTCGCCCAATCCGCGCAACTTCAGTTCCGGCGTGGCAATCCAGCTGACGCAACCCTTGTTGCGCGGCTTCGGATCCGAGGTCGCCAACGAGGCCCTGACCCAGGCTGAGCGCGACACTCTCTACGCGATCCGCGACTTCGAGCTGTTCCGCGAGGACTATTCGATCCGCGTCGCATCGAGCTACTACGACCTGGTCCAGCAGAAGCAGACCGTCGAGAACCAGCGGCGTAACATGGAGAACCTGGCCGAGGAGCGGCGCAAGGCCGAGGCCCTGTTCCAGGTCGGCCGCAAGCCGGAGCTGGAGCTCCTGCGCGCGAAACGCAGCGAGCTGACTTCCAAGAACGACCTGATCGAAGCCGAGGAGAGCCTGCGGCTTGCTCTCGACCGCTTCCGGATCTTCCTGGGCCTGCCGGCCTCCGACCGTGTCGACGTGCAGCCGGAGGAACCTTCGTTCGTTCCGATCGATTACGACGTCAATTCCGCGATCCAATGCGCCCTGGCGAATCGGCTCGACTTCTTGAACCAGCGCGAGCAGCTCGAGGACGCCGAGCGCTCCTTGCGCATCTCGAGGAACGGTCTCTTGCCCGATCTGACCTTGAGCGCCGGCTACAACGTCAACGCCGATGCAGACCCGGCCTTCTCCCACCAGCAGCTGGATGACCAGTCGTACTCGGCGAGCCTGACGCTCGACCTGCCGATCGATCGCACCCTCGATCGCAACGCCTGGAAGACCGCGCGCATCCGCTACCAGCAGATCCTGCGCAGTTTCGTCCTGTTCAAGGACGAGCTGGTGGTCAACGTGCAGAGCACCTTCCGCCAGCTCGAGCGCCGCAAGCAGTCGGTCGAGATCCAGAAGGAACTGATCGTCGACCAGGAAAAGAACGTGCGCATCGCGCAGCTGCTCTTCGAGCAGGGCGACAACTCCAACCGCGACGTGGTCGAGGCCCAACAGTCCTTGCTCGACGCGAAAAACAGCCTGATCCGTGAACAGGTCAGCTACGAGATCGCGCGGCTCGGATTGCTGCGCGACCTCGGTATCCTGTTCATCGACGAACACGGAGTCTGGAAAGAATGAAGCCCATTTTGATTCTGCTCGCGCTTGCCGGCGCGGGTTACGGCGGCTGGCACTGGTTCGGACCTGGCGCGCAGCCGGGTCTGTCCGTGGCTTTCGCCAGCGAAGCCATCGCCACCGTCGCTCTGAAGCCGATCGAGATCAAGATCACGGAGGACGGCTACTTGAAGGCCAAGAACTCCATCGAGGTGAAACCGGAGTTCGAAGGCCAGGGCAAGCTGACCTGGCTCCTGGAAGAGGGCAAGGCGGTGGTCAAGGGCGACAAGCTCGCGGAATTCGACAAGACGGAGATCCAGCAACGGCTCGACGACGTGACCAACGACCTGACCGTGCTCGAGACCCAGGCCGAGACGGCGCGCGCGGAACTCGAGATCGAGAAGCGCGACGGCAACGCCCAGGTCGAGGCGGCGGAATTCACGCGCTCGATGGCGAAGATGAAGATCGACAAGCACCGCCAGGGCGAAGGCCCCAACGATCTGCGCAAGAGCCGGCTCGCCGCGGAAAAGGCGGCGTCGGAATTCGGGCGGGCCACCGAGCGCTACCGCCAGGTTCCCGAGCTGGAGCGCGAGGGTTACCTCACGAAAACCCAGGCCGAGGAGGAGAAGATCCGCCTGCGCGAAGCCGAGATCAACAAGGAGAACGCCGAGAAGGAGCTCGAGCTCTACCTTGCCTACACCGAGCCGATGGCGATCGCCGAGCTCGAGAATTCGATCAAGGACACCGAGCGCGTCCTGACCAACGCGCGCGAGAAGGCGCAGATCAGCCTCAAGGAGCACGAGGCGAAGGTCACCAACGCGGATCGGCAGGTGAGCTCGACCCGCAAGCGCATGGAGAAGCTCCAGGATCACATCACGAAGATGACGATCTACGCGCCGACCGCGGGAATTCTGCACTACGGCGATCCGCGCGAGCGCTGGTGGGGCGAGCAGATCAAGGTCGGCAACGACGTCTACTCCGGCAACACCCTGTTCACGCTGCCCGATCTGCGCGAGATGCAGGCCGTCGTGCGCGTGCACGAGGCCGACATCGACCAGGTCAAGCTGGAGATGCCTGTCAACGTCACGCTCGAATCCCTCAAGGGCCGAGCCATGAAAGGCAAGGTCACCGAGATCGCGACCGTCGCGAATTCCGACTGGGGCGAGGCCAAGACCTTCGAGGTCGTGATCACCCTCGAATCCACGGAGGAGACGCTGCGCGCGGGAGTCACCGCGAAGGCCGAGATCCTGGTCGAGACCGTGCCCGATTGCCTGGTGATCCCGATCCACGCCGCCTTCGCGGAGAACGGCAAGCACTACGGATTCGTGCTCGGAGGCAAGGGCTACGAGAAGCGCGAGCTCGAGCTCGGCAAGAACAACGTCTACCTCGTCAACGTCGCCAAGGGCCTGGTCGAGGGGGACCGCGTGCTGCTGTTCGACCCGCGCGTCAGCGGCAGCGGCGGAGAATCCTCGGGCGACAAGGAGCCTGCGAGCGAAGGCGACAAGGTCGCTGAAGCGAGCCCCGTGCTCTCCGCCTCGGGCGCGGGGAACTAAGAACCTTGACCAGAGAATCGCCCATGAGGTCCAGCACCGCGCGCGGCGCTTTCGCGCCGATGAAGTCGCGCCGAATACCGCGCGACTGGCCTGCGGCGCACGGCGCGGCGGAGCGCGCCGGGCCCGGCCCTTGGGCCGGGCAGTGTCCTGTTCCCTCGGTCCGAGTACGAACCTCGGAAACAGGAAACTAGTGGTCGAGTCGATCGTCGAGCTTTCCGGAATCGAGAAGGACTATCGCTCCGGCGACGGCGCGCTGACGGTCCTGAAGCAAGTCGACCTGCAGATCCTGCGCGGCGAGTTCGTCGGCATCGTCGGAGCCTCGGGATCGGGCAAGACGACCCTGATGAACATCCTCGGTTGTCTCGATCGGCCGACGCGCGGCCGCTACGTGCTCAACGGCGAGGACGTGTCCAGCCTGAACGACGACCGCCTGTCGAGCGTGCGCAACCGCAGCATCGGTTTCGTGTTCCAGTCATTCAACCTGATCTCGCAGTTCACCGTGCTCGAGAACGTCGAAGTCCCGCTGTTCTACGCGCGCCTGCCGCGGCGCGAGCGCCATCGCCGAGCGATGGCGGTGATCGAATCCGTGGGACTGGGACATCGCGTCAGCCACCAGCCCGCGAAACTGTCGGGCGGCGAATGCCAGCGCGTGGCGATCGCGCGCGCCCTGGTCACCGAGCCCGCCCTGCTGCTCACCGACGAGCCCACCGGCAACCTGGATTCGAAGAACGGCGAGGAGGTGCTGCGCCTGTTCTACGAGCTGCACGCGAGCGGTCGGACCCTGATCATGGTCACGCACAACCCCGAGATCGCCCGTGCTCTGCCCCGCGTGGTCGAGATGAAGGACGGCTTCCTGGGCGAGCAGGTTCGCCAGGGAGTCGCCGGATGACCTCGACGCTGACCGGCCTGGGCGAAGTCTTCGTCCTGGGCGTGCGCAACCTGACGCGCAACAAGCTGCGCTCCTTCTTGACCATGCTGGGCATGATCTTCGGCGTCGGGAGCGTGATCGCCATGCTCGCCGTGGGCGCCGGCGCGAAGGCCGAGATCCTCGCCCGCATCTCGGAGCTCGGAGTCCAGAACATCATCGTCAACTCGGTCAAGCCGCCCGAGGAGAGCAAGCCCAAGACCACGAACCGGCGCTGGATCGACCGCTACGGCCTGACCTTCAAGGATCGCAAGATCATCGAGCAGGTCTGCCCGGGCGTCGAGCGCATCCTGCCGGTCAACGCCGTGCGCCAGCGGCTGTGGCACCAGAGTCACGGCATCGACTGCTCGGTTCTCGGCGTCGATCCCGAGCACCTGCGCATGTTCGGTCTCGAGGTGCGCCGCGGCCGCACGTTCAACGAGATCGACTCGAGCGAAGGCGCCAAGGTGTGCATCGTGCGGCCGAGTCTGGTGCACGAGCTGGAGACCCTCGCCGACCCGATCGGATTGAGCGTGCGCATCGGCAACGAGCCTTACGTGATCATCGGCGTGCTCGACGACGCGCGCTTCTCCTCGCACACGAAGAAGGCCCTGGCGATCGACGGGCAACACCAGGAGGTCTACATCCCGTACACCTCGTCGATGCGCGACTTCGGCACGATGACGATCCTGCGCCGCGCCGGCAGCGAGGAACGTTCGATCGTCGAGCTCGACCAGATCGTCGTGCGCGCCACGAACTCCGACGCGGTCGCGCCGACAGCACGCGTGCTCGGCTCGCTGCTCGCACGGTTCCACGAGAAGAAGGACTACGAGATCGTCGTCCCGCTCGAGCTGCTGCGTCAAAAGGAGCAGACGCAAGCCGTGTTCAACATCGTCATGGTGTTGATCGCCGCGATCTCTCTGCTCGTCGGCGGGATCGGCATCGCGAACATCATGCTGGCCACGATCACCGAGCGGACCAAGGAGATCGGCATCCGCCGCGCGATGGGTGCCCGCCGCCTGGACATCCTGCTGCAATTCCTCACGGAGACCGCCGCCATCGGCGTCGTCGGAGGCCTGTTCGGTTGCCTGTTCGGCCTCGGCGCCATCTGGGCCCTGGTGCACCTGGCCAACTGGCAAGCGGTGGTCGCCTGGTCGTCCTTCGCCCTGGCCCTGTCGATCTCCCTGGGCGTGGCCATCGTTTCAGGCATCTACCCGGCGCGCCGCGCCGCCCGGATGGACCCGATCGCCGCCCTGCGCTTCGAGTGAAAGGCATCTGGGGCCCCGGAATGGCGAATCCGACAGATTCCGCTTTTTTGGGGTATGTGCCCGTTCGGGACGGAGCCAGGCCCGGCTTCCTTTGCCTGTGAGTAGTTCGCTCCCGCCCTCGGGCGCCTGCGGATGACTCAAGGGGTGATGGGACCCTGATCTGAAGAGAGACAACCTGAGCTGAACGACTTCTGCTGATACCTTCCTGAGTACCGAGCCCGCCCTCCTGGCGGGCTCGGTGCTTTGTGTCGATCACTCCTATGGATTGGCCGCGGGGGCCTTGCCCAGAATCCCCAGCTCGGCGGCGTGGGGGCGCAGGGCTTCGATCACGAAGGCGATGTGGACGCCAGGCTCGACACCGAGCAGATCGACGCCCGCCTGGACTTCGCCGCGCTCGACTTTCGCGGCAAAGCCCTTGTCCTTGAGCTTCTTGAGCACGCTCTTCGGCTCGAGCGAGAGGATCCCGCCTTCGCGCACATGGCAGCAGGCGCCGATGAAGCCGGTCAATTCATCGCAGGCGAGCAGCGCCTTGTCGAGTGCGCTCTCGTAAGCCACGCCCCACTTCGTGTAGTGCGCCGACACGGCGTGGGCAACTTCAGCTTCGCCCTGCTCGCGCAGCCAGGCCACGATCCGCCGCAAATGGTCTTCGGGCCAGGCCTCGTAGTCCGCGTCGTGCAGCATGCCGGCCAGCCCGAATCGCTCGACGTCGGCCGCTCCCGCGCCGTAGCGCAGTGCAGCGGCGCGCATCACCACTTCGACCGCGCGCGCATGCTTGCGCAAGGCGTCGGTCTTCGTCCATTCGCAGAGATGCGTCCAGGCTTGCTCGCGTTGGATCGCCATGGTGTGAGCAGGAGTCTCAGGCCTTAGGCCAGAGCCAGCCGAATGCTCCCGCGGTCAGGCATGCGTACACCAGTCCGTCGAACATCGCGCGGAAAGTCACGTTCCAAGGTTTGCCGGCCCAGATCGAATCCGAAGGACCTTGCCAGGCGTAGGCCAGCCAGGTCGCGGTGCCGACGACGCGGAACACCGCGAGATAATGATCGCCTGGATGCAGCAAGGCACGGGCGAGGTAGGCGGCGACCGTCGAGACGACGAGCGTGTAGAGGAACCACTTCAACAGGAATCCGCCCATCTGGACTTTGCCCGCCGGGCGCACGTACATCAGGAAGTTCGGGCCTTCCTCGAATTTTTTCGTCGTTTCCGGTGTCGGCTTGCCTTCGTGGCAATGCGGAACCATGTACATCGCCGGCGCAGGCGAGCCCTTGCGGATCACGGCGCGAACTTCTTCCTCGTTGCTGAGCTTGTGGTATTCGGAGTTGTGCAGCTTGAGCACCGCGTGGATCAAGGAACTTGCGACGAAGATCAACGCGGCTGAGAGCAGGATCGGGAGAATCAGATCAGACCAAGCGACCATGAATACCTCCGGGGAAAGGGACTGGCCGCTAGCTCGCGATTCCCGCTGTTCCATGTCAAGCCTCGATCACCTCCGGGCCTTCGAGGGGATCCGCTGAGAATCGATTCCCGACCCTGGCCGGAGCCGGGGCCGGGAATCGAAATACAGCAGGATTCCACGCCTTTTCAGCCGCGGCTCATGCCTCCGTCCACGAGCAGTGCGGCTCCGTGGACGAACGAAGCTTCCTCGGAGGAGAGGAACAGCACGACCGAGGCGATCTCTTCGGGGTTGGCCATCCGTCCCAGCGGCACCTGCGACTGGATGCCGGCGAGCATCTTCTTGGTGTTGTCGGCGTCGAGCCCCATGCGGCCGAAAATCGGTGTCTCGACCGGGCCCGGGTTGACGACATTGATGCGCACGCCGCGCGGCGCGAGCTCGCTGGTCAGCGACCTGGCGAGTGAATTCGCGGCGGCCTTGCTCGCGGTGTAGACCGAGGAGGCCGGCATGCCCATCTCGACCACGCTCGAGGCATTGATCACGATCGACGACCCGCGTGGCATCAAGGGCAGGGCCTTCTGGATCGTGAAGAACGCGCCTTTGACGTTGACGCCGAAGGTCAGGTCGAAATTCGCCTCGTCGACGGTCTCGATCGGCAGGAAATTGCCCACGCCGGCGTTGACGAACAAGGCGTCGATGCGGCCAGCCTTCTTGTTCACCTCTCGGATCAAGCGCTCCACGTCGTCGAGTTTCGCGACGTCGCCTTGGACCGCGATCGTCGCCGGGCCGATCTCCTTGGCTGCTGCGGCGAGTGTCTGTGCATCCCGACCGAGGATTGCGACGCGGGCGCCCTCGGCCGCGAAGGCCTTCGCCGCGGCGAGCCCGATGCCGCTGTTGCCTCCGGTGACGACCGCGACCTTGCCTTGGAAACGTTGAGCTGTGGAACTGGACATGGCTGGATCCTTTCTATCGTGAAACTGATGTGGTTACGGAATGGGCCGCGCGCAGGCGGTGTTCGGTGGGAGGGGTGGTCTAGGTCCTCGCGCGGGTCTGCCCGACCAGGTCGGCGATGCTCGTGCGGCGCAGGCGCTGCTCGAAAGCCCTCTGGGCGCCGTCGAACACGGTCCCGAGCAGTCCCTTGATCTGGCAGCTGACCTCGCAGGCGCGGTTGGTCGGATTCTCGTGCAGGGCGAGCACGCCCTCGGGCTCGATGGCCTTGAAAACCAGCTCGAGGGTGATGCGGCCGGGCGCGCGCGCCAGGGTGTAGCCGCCGCTGCGACCGCCGCGGCCGCTGACCAGGCCCGCCTTCGCGAGGGCTCCCAGCAGGCGGCGCACCACGACCGCATTGGTGTTCACGCTCCTCGCGAGCTCTTCGCTCGTGGCGCCCTGCTCGCCCAGGTAGGCGAGGGCGACGAGCACGTGCACGGCGACGGCGAAACGGGTGCTGGCGGCCATTGAGTAACCAAGATAGATACGGAAAACGCGCCGGTCAAGTGGCCAGCGGAGATTTTCCTTGGGTCCCGTGCGTCCGCGTGGACCGCGCTCCTGGCATCGCGATGGATGGCGAAGCCCTGGTTCACCCGATCAGCTGCCTCGGGAATTGGCCGGAAGATTCAGGTTGCGGGGGCGTCCGACCGAACCACCAGTCCGTGCTTGTTCCCTCGGGCCCTTCGCCGCATCCTTACCGGTCTGCATGAGTCTCTACCTGATCACTGGCGGCGCCGGATTCATCGGTTCACACATCGCGACGGCCCTGGTGCAACGCGGCGACAGCGTGCGCGTGCTCGACAACCTGTCCACGGGCAAGCACGAGAACCTGGGCGAGGTCGCGGGACGCGTCGATTTCCAGAAGGGCGACATCACCGATCCCACGGCGGTGCGCCAGGCCTGCCGGGGGGTGAGCGCGATCTTCCACGAGGCTGCCCAGGTGTCGGTGCCGCAGAGCGTCAAGGATCCGTTCAAGAGCTACGAGGTCAACGTCACGGGCACGCTGCGCATGCTCGAGGCAGCGCGCGAGGCGGGCGTGAAGCGCTTCGTCTTCGCCGCGTCCTCCGCCGCCTATGGCAACTCGACCGAGCTGCCCAAGGTGGAGACGATGCTGCCGACTCCGCTCTCGCCCTACGCGTCGGGCAAGGTCGCCGGCGAGCATCTGTGCCAGGTGTGGGGCAACTGCCACGGCATCCGCACCGTGGCCCTACGCTATTTCAATATCTTCGGGCCGCGCCAGGCCGACGACTCGCCCTACACGGGCGTGATCGCGATCTTCGCCAAGGTGCTGCTCGAGGGCCGGCAGGCGACGATCTACGGCGACGGCGAGCAGACGCGCGATTTCACGTACATCGACAACGTCGTCGCGGCCAATCTGCTCGCGGTCGATCGCGACCTGGCTCCGGGCACGATCGTCAACGTAGGTACGGGTCAGAGCATCTCGGTCAACAAGCTCTACCGCGCGGTGTGCGAGCGCCTGGGCGTGGCCTGCGAGCCGCGCTACGAGGAGCCGCGCAACGCGGACGTGTTGCATTCGGTGGCCTCGATCGAGCGCGCGCGGCGCGTGCTCGGCTATGAACCTAAGATCGACTGGCGTACGGGATTCGGGACCACCGTGGACTGGTACAAGGCCCGTTTCGCGGGTTCGCGGACCTGAGCTTTCGGCGCGACTCCCAAGCGCCATGCTCGCGAAGAATTCCCAGCGCCTGCCGAGTCTGCTCGCGACGCTGGAGAAGCACTACGGCGCGCCCTCGCCGCCGCGCGGAGTCCGCACCGCTTTCGAGTGGATCCTGTGGGAGAAAGTCGCTTACCTCGCCGATGACGAGCGCCGCGCGGCTGCGTTCCGCGCCCTGTCGACGGAGTTCGGTACGACTCCGCGAGCGATCCTGGCCGCACCGAAAGCCGGCCTGGCACGCGTTGCTTGTGGAATGCACCCCGAGCGAAGCGCTGCGGAGATGCGACTCGCCGCCGACATCGCCGAGCGCGAGCATGGCGGGGACCTCGATCAGTTCCTCGATCGCAATCCGAAGCGGGCGCTCGCGGCCTTGAAGAAATACCCCGGCATCGGCGCGCCGGGAGCCGAGAAGATCCTGCTGTTCACCAGACGTCTCGCGGTCCCGGCCCTCGAATCGAACGGCGTGCGAGCCCTGGTGCGGCTCGGCTTCGCTCGCGAGGGGGGATCCTACGCCGCGACCTACAAGGCGTTGCGTGCGGCGATCCTTCCTGAATGCCGAATGGAGTGTGATTGGCTCGCGCGGATGCACC
>Ga0193706_1000718_pt1 | contig 17293 bp, 13 predicted proteins | sample U3c1metaG_FD_160130 | JGI IMG/M metagenome (GOLD analysis project Ga0193706, IMG submission 160130) | Soil microbial communities from a riparian zone of the East river system, Colorado, United States - U3c1 | ecosystem: Environmental > Terrestrial > Soil > Riparian zone | place: USA: East River... | reverse complement strand
TGTCGACCAGCCGGGGCAGACCGCGTTGACCAGCACGTTTTCCGGCGCGAGCTCGACCGCCATCGAGCGCACCAGGCCGAGCAGCCCGGCTTTCGAAGCGCAGTAGCCGCTGTAGTAGGCGATTCCGATGCGCGCCAGGACCGAGCCGATCACGATCAGGTGGCGCGCCTCGGGTCCAGGTGCGAGGTGCGTCTGGGCCGCGCGCAGGCAGTTGTAATTGCCGATCAGATTGGTCGCGACGATCTCCTCGAAGCGATCCTTCTCGCCCGGGATGTTGACTCCGGCGATGCCGGAATTGGCGACCAGTGCGTGGAGCGGCCCGTGCTCGCGCGCGAACTCGGCGAAGCTGCGCTCGACCTGATCCTTCTTCGTGATGTCGCAGCCGCGGATGGACACGCTCGCCGCGCCCATGTCGCTGCAGGCGCGCGCCGTCTCAGCCAGGCGCTTTTCATCGCGCGCGAAGAGCGACAGGCGCGCTCCGGTCTTCGCCAGCCGCAGCGCGATCGCCTTGCCGATTCCGGTGCCGGCGCCGGAGATCGCGAGGTGCGCGGCAGGGCGGGTCATGGCTCAGTGGGCTTCCTGGAGCTCGAGCCAGCGCTCCGCGTCGATCGCGGCCATGCAACCCATGCCCGCCGCCGTCACCGCCTGGCGGTAGACCTTGTCGGCCACGTCGCCGGCGGCGAACACGCCCTCGATCGAGGTGTACGAGCCGTTGTGGACGCGGATGTAGCCGACCTCGTCCATGTCGAGCAGGCCCTTGAAGATGTCGGAATTCGGCCGGTGACCGATCGCGATGAAGATGCCCTCGGTCGGGACCTCGTTGTAGTCCTTGGTCCTCGTGTTGAGCAGCTTGACCGCGCGCACCTTGCCCTTGTCCCCGGCGAGGATGTCGATCACCTCGCGGTTGAGCAGCCATTCGATCTTCGGATTCTTGCGCGCGCGCTCGAGCATGATCTTCGAGGCGCGGAAACTCTCGCTGCGGTGCACGACGGTGACCTTGGCCGCGTGACGCGTCAGGAACATCGCCTCTTCCATCGCCGTGTCGCCCGCGCCGACGATCATGACCTCGCGATTCTTGAAGAAGGCTCCGTCGCAGGTGGCGCAGGCGGACACGCCGTGGCCCATCAAGAGCGATTCATTGGGCAGGCCGAGCAGCTTGGCGCTGGCGCCGGTCGCGATGATCACCGCGTTCGCGTGGAACGTGTCGAAGTCGCTCTTCAGCTCGAAAGGCCGCTTGGAGAAATCGACCGAGACGATCTGCTCGAACTTGATCTCGGTGCCGAAGCGCTCCGCCTGGGCCTTGAAGTCCTCCATCATCCGCGGCCCGAGCACGCCGTCGCGGTAGCCCGGATAGTTCTCGACGTCGGTCGTGATCGTCAGCTGCCCGCCGGGCTGCATGCCCTCGAACAGCAGCGGCGAGAGGTTGGCGCGCGCCGCGTAGATCGCCGCGGTGTAGCCGGCGGGACCCGAGCCGATGATGATGAGGTCGCGGACGTTGGTCATGGGGAACGTGGAAGGCATGCGCCTTCTCTAGCCGACGTGTCGTGAATTCGCGAGTGTAGCCTCAGAGTTCCGCAGCCGTCCAACCTCCCGCAGCTTCGCGCGAGTTGCTAGCGTGAGCCCGTGAAAAGCGAGGTCGAAATCCGCTGGCAGGCACGTCTCGAAGAGCTGTGCGCGCAGCTTCGAACGGCCGCGCGCGAGCGCATCGAGCAGGCCCTCGCGGGCGACGGCCTGGCGGAGCTCGCGCGGCCCCTGCGCGCCGGAGCTGGCGATGTGACCTTCGGAATCGATCAATGCGCCGAGGACGTGCTCGAGCGCTGGCTCGCGAGCACCGCCCGCCACGAGAACATTTCGCTCTTGACCGAGGACACGGGCTGGCTGCACCGCGGCCCGGGCGGCGGCGGAGTGCGCGAGCTTCCCGACTTCGATCACGGCGGCCCGCGCATCGCGATCGATCCGATCGACGGGACGCGCCACTTGATGACCGATATGCGCTCGGCCTGGAGCATCGTGTCCTTCGCGCCGCCGGGAAACCGCGAGCCGCGCATGGCCGATCTGACCTTGGGAATCGTGTCCGAGATTCCCGATTCGCGCGCCGCCCGCTGGCGCGCGCTCTCCGCGATCCGCGGCCGCGGCGCGACGTTCCATGAGCGCGCGCTCGATTCGCAGGCGCTCTTTTCCGAGCGACGTCTGGACACGGGAGCCGACCAGCGCGCGGATCAGGGCTACTTCTCTTTTTTCCGCTACCTGCCCGCGCAGCGTCCCGCCCTGGCCGCGATCGAAGCGCGCTTCTTCGAGCGCCTCGCGGAACACGAGAGCGCCGACGTGCGCGCCTGCTACGACGACCAGTACATCAGCTCCGGCGGCCAGCTCGCCCTCGTGAGCCTGGGCGTGTATCGCATGTGCACCGACCTGCGCGCTTTCCTGGGAGCGCGTCATCCCGAGATCCCGTCGGTCCCCACCCACCCCTACGACCTCGCCGGCGCCGTGCTCGTGGCGCGCGAGGCGGGCGCCGTGGTCGACGGGATCGGCGGCGAGACTTTGGACTTCCCGATCGACTGCACCACGCCGGTCAGCTTCGTTGCCTGGACCAACGCAGCGACCAAGCGGCGCCTCGAACCCCACTTCCGGGCCGCCCTGGGAAACTGACCCGCATGATTGTGCTTTTTCCCGGCCCGGGCCGCGGAACAGGCTGGAAAAGCAGGGGCGGCGGCCGCGCGCGATCGCGCCTGACACAAGTCCGGCCGGGTCAAGGACTAGCGCGGTTCCTGCACAGCGATGCGGGGCAGTTTCGTCAGCGATCCCGCGCGACGTCGAAGCGCGAGAGCGCCCTGCCGCCGAGGTAGACCAGGAGAGCGCACTCCCCGAGCAGGACTGCGAGCGCCGCGCTGCTCGCGATCATGATCGCCATCTGCTCGGAGTACCCGATCCACTTCCGCGCATACCAGGCAAGGGCCACACCCGCGACGACCACACCTCCGACGATCAAGGTCGCCAGCACGCGCAGCAGCATCAGCACCATCGAGCGGCCGACCTGCTGGAGCATGCCCTCCTGTCCCGGCGTCAGGCGCACCGGCCAGACCAGGAACACGGCGTTGTCGATCGCGACCCAGCCGAGCACGGTCGGGATCACCAACGCGAGCACGCCGAGGACTTCGACCGGGAAACTGCCGGCGTAGGCTATGCGCGCGAGGATGGCGAGGATCACGAAGCCCGCGACGAGCACGACTTCCGGCAGGATCGTGGCGAGGAACACCTGCCAGCTGGCGATCGGCCAGGACTTCACGACGTCCATGCGGTCGAGGTCCTCGCGGAAATCGAAGCGCAGGCCCGCGCACAGGTAAATCGTCCCGAAGGCGCCGATGATGATGCTCGCGCCGAGTGGGCTCGAGCGCGGATCGTTCTCGAACAGCTTGATCGTGGCCAGCACGAGCAGCAGCACCACCGCGCCCGAGATCATCAAGGTGCCGCGAGCCTTGCGCAGGATCGTGCCGGTCTTGCGCCAGGCGAGCGCGCCGAAGGGGCTGCGCCCGAACAACCACGGGACGCGCCAACCCGCGGCGCTGGAATCGGCCTTGCCCGCGGCGGCTCCGCCGGTTCCGCGGCGCAGGCGCGACAGGCGCCGCGCGACGTCGGCCGAGGTCTCGAGCGACAGCTCGCGGTAATCGATCGGGATGCGCACGCAGGCCTGGTAGAGGAGCCACCAGATCACGACGCACAAAGGCAGCAGCGCGAAGAACTGCGATGGGGAGGCGGAAGTGGCGAGAGTCGCCCAGGGCCACATCGGCAGGGTCAGAACGGAGATCACCGGCATCGTGGGGACGCGCTTGAACAGGTCCTGGGTCGATCCCGTTTCGAACGAGGACCCACCGCCGCTCGATGGCGAGAATACGAAAGCCAGGATCAGAACGATTCCGAGCAGATTGACCGTGCGCAGCGCGCCCTTGGGAAGGCGCTGGATCCACCGATTCTCGACGTCGCCCGCGAACAGCGAGACCATCTGCGCGGCGAGCGGCAGCGTCATCCCGAGCAGGAACACGCCGACGAATCCGAAGGCCGGCACGGGCACGGAACGCGTCGCGACCAGCGCCATGAACACCGAGCCGAACAGGGATTTGCACAGCGAGATCCACAGCCTGTAGCGGATCACGTCGGAGCGCGAGACCGGCGCGGAGAACAGCAGCTCGATCTCCTCGCGCGGCAGGTACAGGCCGCGGAACGACAGGGCGCTGACCAGCGACATCACCGAGATCACCATGCCGAAGAAGCGCGCGGTCTCCGCGCTCATGACCGTGCGCGCTCCGCGCATGGAGCCGATGGAATTGCGCGCCAGGATGCTCCAGATCCACAGGGCGATCGCGCCGAAGCCGATCAGCGCCAGCACCACGCCCTGGCTCGTTTTCAAGCGCCGGACCTGCTTGCGCAGGATCCCGATGAACTTGCGCCGCGCGAGCAGTCGCAGCGCGGGGTGGCCGCCGATCACGGGCCGCTCGCTCCGCCGCCGCCATCCGGGCCGCGGGTCCGTGGAGTCGAAGCGCCGAACATGCCGGCCTCGGGCCCGGCCTCGGTGACCTTGAGGAAGATTTCTTCCAGCGAGCCGCCCTCGATGCCGGTGATCGTCTCGCGCGCGTGCTGCAGCGTGCCGTCGAAGATCTTGCGGCCGCGGTCGAGGATCAGGATGCGTGAGGCGAGCTCCTCGATCATTTCCAAGAGGTGCGAGGAGAGGATCACCGTGCTGCCTTCCGCGGCGAGCTCGGCGATCGCGCGCTTGGCCGAGCGGATCCCGCGCGGGTCCAAACCCGTCAAGGGCTCGTCGAGCAGCACCAGCCTCGGTCGCATCAGCCAGGCGCAGGCCAGGGCGAGCTTCTGGCGCATGCCGCGCGAGAGCTCGCCGCCCAGGGCGCGGCGTTTCTCGACCAGCTCGAAGCGCTCCAACAGGGCCTCGGAACGCACGCGCCAATCCGGAACCGAATACAGCGAGGCCGTGAACTCCATGTGCTCCTCGACCGTCAACGCGTCGAAGGGCTGGGGATCGTCGGGCACCCAGCACAGGCAGGACTTCGCCTGGGCCTCGTGGGTCATCACGTCGAAGCCGCAGACCAAGACGCGGCCTTCCTTCACCGGCAGGATCCCGACGATCGAGCGCAGGGTCGTGGTCTTGCCCGCCCCGTTGGGCCCGACGAGGCCGAGAATCTCTCCGCGCTGGGCTTCGAAGGAGAGCCGATCGACCGCGGTGTGGTCGTCGTAGGCCTTGGTCAGGCCCTCGATGCGCAGCACCGGCGGCGGCGTCTCCCATGCGTTGGGCTCATTCACCTGGCCAGTGTCTCAAATCGAAGCGATCGATGGGAGTCACAGATGCGCGCAGGCCCGCGAGCGCTGAACGCTCGCGGGCCTGCGCCGGGCGTGGCGGGCCGTGTGGTGACCCGCCGCGCGAAACTGCGCTCGCGCGGTCTACCAGCAGACCACGTCGACCGCGACCACGGTCATCGGCGTGAAGGGCGGCAGGTTGGCGACCTGGTTGAACAGCGGGTCGTAACCCCAGAAGCGGTTCGGCGCCGAGTAGACGCCCGGCAGGCCCCACTGGCCCGTCGCGAAGCGCGAAGGCCAGAAGTTGACGAACGATCCGTTGATCGTGCAGTTGACGCCCGCCCAGTTCTCGTGGAAGCGCGGGAAGTTCTCGAAGCCGCCCGAGTAGGTCGAGCCCGGAACCGTGTCCGTGTTGCCGGTGACGATCGCCATGTTGAAGGTCGTCGGCGCCGCGTTCGGGATCGAGCCCTTGGTCTTGGTTCCGTCCCAGTTGTTCGAGAGCAGGTTCACGGAGTCACCGATCACCGCGCAGCCCTTCTTGTTGACGATGTTGTAGTCGCCCTGGACGTAGATCGGGCCGTCGCTGACCGCCGTGAGCTTCGTCGACAGGGCGCCGCCGTTGGTCATGTGCACGCCCTTGGCGTTCGTGCCCGTGCCCTTGCCGGCGCAGCCGAAGTACAAGAGCCCGTTGGCCGGCCACGAGCCGCTCATGTCGAGCAGGCCCATGTCGACGTGCAAGGTCTTCACCTTGGTCGTCGAGCCCGAGCTCCCGCCCGCCTGGCGCGCGTCGTAGATCCGCGACAGGGTCACGGCGCCAGCCGGGATGGTCGAGGTCACGTCGTTGTCGTTCGCGTCGTAGGCCTTCCACGAAGTGTGCGCCGCGTTGGCGATGATCGAGAGGTCGGCTTTCTCGTGGTAGAAGCCCTTGTCGTAGGTGCCCATGCCCGGCGTGAGCACGAAGTCGCTGCCGACCTTCGTCCAGTTGCCGGTGCCCGAAGCCGCCGGCTCGAACATGTCGACCGATCCCAGGGGCGGAGGCGTCGCCGAGGACACGCCGTGCGCGGAATCCTTGACGGTGCCGCCGCTTCCGTTCGCGTAGCCCGCGGGCTCCGACCAGTAATCCAGCGCGCCCGGTCCCCAGGGCAGCCAGTCGCCCGGGTCCAAGAAATCGTTGTCGTTGTTGCTGTCGTATCCGAGCGCGAAGTCCGAGTCGTATCCGCCGGTCGACGGCGCGCCGCCCATCTGCGACACCGAGCTCATCACGAAGTAGTTGTTGGGCTCGGTCGGATCGAAGGGATTCGCCACCCAGTTGCGGATCGTGACCGTGCCCGTCGAAGCCGACGGAACGTCCTTGCGGTGGCGGAAGATGCTGCCCGCCGAGTGCACGAAGTTCGAGTCGAGGGTCAGCGTGTGGCCGCAGCCCATGTACAAGTCCGAGTTGGTGTGGATACGGCCCGAGAGCGTCATCGACGGCCCCGGATTGACCTCGAGGTCGGAGTTGTAGAACACCGCGAACTGGAACACCGGCGTCGCTTCGGCGTGGATCAAGCGGTGCGCCGTCGCCGTGTTGCTCTGGATCGTCGCGCTGGCATCGAGCCGGTAGCTCGTGATGATCCTCTGCAGGCCGCTGCTGTCGGTCTTGATCAAGGGCGGATCGCCCGCGGTCCAGGCCTTGATGTTCGAGTTCACGCCATCCGGCGAGATCTGCGTGATCGTGTAGTCGACCGAAGTGCCGTTGATCGTCACGCTCCCCGTGGGAGGTGGCGTGCGCCAGGCAGCGACGTCGGTCTGCACGCGGTTCTTCGCGGCTTCGAGCGCGCCCTGCGCCAGGTACTCGGCTTGCCCGCCGTACTGCTTGACCACCGCGACCTTGGTCGAGGTCAAGGACATCGACAGGAGCATCGACACCAGGGTCGCGGCCGTGAAGGCTGCGAACACGGCGTAGAGCAGGGCCATACCGCGGCAACTTCGGCCGCACGGTTTCGATCGGATCAATTTCATTTCACACCCCGTTCCTGAGTTTGATGATCTGCTCCACGCTGTGGCGGTGCAGGACGCCCTGTGCGTCCAACTTGCGGAAGAAAAGACGAACACGCAGGGACTCGACGGGGAGGACGTTGCCCGAGCTTATCTGGTCGTCGAACACCACGCGCTCCACGTTGGAAGCGATGGTGACTGGGTTGGCGGCGTCGGTCCGCCGCTGGAGATAGTTGATGCCATCGGGCCCGGTGATCAGCACGTAGCTGAACTCGACCGCGTCCCAGATGAGATCGGCGTTGGCGTCGATGTCGGGAACGTCGTTGCCGTAGGATCCCGGCAAGTCGTTCTCCTGGGGCTGGGCGAAGACCAGCTCGGTGCTCGGACCGAAGTCCGAATCGCCCGCCACGGCATGGTGCTGCGCGGGAGCATGGGCGTGGTTCTGAAAGAATGTGATCGGATTCCCGTCGTCGAAACGGAAGGGCACGTTGCCGCCTGGCATGGCGATGGTGCCCGAGCGCGAAAGGTCGGCGGCGATGCGCTTCATCGCGCGCTCCGCGGACAATTGCAGCGTCGACTGCACGCTGCTCGACGAAGTCAAGTTGCGCATGTGCTTGATCGCCATGGTCAAGGAGCCGGCGAGGATCGACAGCAGCGTGACCGCGACCATCATCTCCAGCGCGGAGAATCCGCTTCGACGCGTCGTTCTTGAATGTTGCTTCACGGTGTTCAGCGCGTCCTCATCGTCGCCAGAGTCAGCGTGCGCCCGCGCTCGAGGTAGTCGTTCCACTGGATCGTCATCACCACCTGCAAGGGATCGGGCACCGCCGCGCCAGGCACGTAGCCCGGGTACGTCGCCGTGATCGTCTCGTTGCGCAGGTGCAGACCGTTGAAGCGCGCGATCGCCACGCCGTTCGCGAATTCACTGACGGGCAAGGGCAGGGTTCCAGCGTTCTGCAGGATCGCGAGCTCCATCGCGCCCTGCAGATCCGCCATCGCGATGTTGGTCTCGTTGCTGGTGCGCAGCAGATTGTGCGAGATCAATTGCGACGAGACTGCGGCGCTGATGGAAACCACCAGGATCACCACGCCCATCATCAGCTCGATCAGCGAAAAGCCGCCGAGCGCGGACCCGCCGCGCAACGATCGAACTCTCATCCCCGTTCTCCCAGTCCCACCCGTGCCTCCCCGGGCCGCGGGCGCGTTCTCCGCGCTGCCATGGCCAGCGGGTTGACACCAACTCCCCGCCGCGCCTGAGTTCGACGCGCGGCGGCAAAGAGCTGGAAAGAAAATGCGACTTCCTAAGTAAAGTCGCAGTTTCGCCGTTCGGAATCGTGGTCTGCGGCCTTTTTCGCGGTCCTGGCGAGCGTGGGCGGCCTGGGCCGCATCTCTATTTAAGGTAGAGGTCCGAACAGCGCCCGCTGGGCTGCTTGGAAGCGATGGGAAAGTTGTTCCATCGCCTGGGCGATGGAAGGATCGGGCCGCAGCACGCTCGCGCCGGCTTGCACCCACTGCTGCGCAATCGGGTCGCAAGCGAGGCCCGCATCCCGCTCCTTCGCCACGCTCCAGCAGGCCTGCAGGGCCGCGCCGAGCGCGCCCGATTCCGCCTCGGCCAGCGGCAGCACGCTCGCGCCGCAGGCATCGGCGAGGATCTGCAGCCAGAGTCGATTCTTCGCTCCCCCGCCTACCGCGCGCAGCTCGGTGCAGGGGATCCCAAGCGCGCGCATGCGCGCCACGCCGGCCGCGAGATTGAGCGCGATGCCCTCGATGCAGGCGCGGTACACGCGAGCGCGCGACAGCGAGCCCGGCCGCAAGCCGATCAGAGCCGCGCGCGCTTGCGGCAGATCGGGCACGCGCTCGCCGATGAAGTAGGGCAAGCACAGAGGCCCATCGGGATCGACTTCGAGCAGCGCGGCTTCGCGCTCCAGCTCTTCATGCGTCGAGGAGAAGGCCTTGCAGACTTCCTCGATCGCGCTGGTCGCGTTCATGACGCACAAGAGCGGCAGATACCCTCCCGTCGAATCGCAGAAAGGCGCGATCGCGCCCGAGGGATCGACGATCGCGCGCGCGCTGTAGGAAAAAACCGTCGCCGAAGTTCCGAGGCTCACGACGCACACGCCTTCGCGCGTCGCACCCGCGCCGATCGCGCTGGCCATGTTGTCGCCGGCGCCGGTCGAGATCGGCGTGCCCTCGAGCGACTTCGCAAGCCCGAGCAGGCGCGCGCCGTCCGCGGAGAGTCGTCCGGGGATCGAGCCGGGCGCAGCGAGCGGGGCCAGGCGCTCTTCGAGCCGCGGATCGATCGCGCGGCACGCGTTCGAATCGACGCTGCGCCGAGCAGGATCGAACCAGCCCGTGCCTGACGCGTCGCCTGCTTCGCTCCACGCCGAGCCGGTCAAACGCAGGTTCACGTAATCGTGCGGCAGCATCACGCTCTCCACGCGCGCCCACACTTGCGGCTCGTGGCGCGCGAGCCACAGGACTTTCGACGCGGTGAATCCAGCGGGGATCGCGCGGCCGAGTTTCTCTGAGAGCTCGCGTGCTTCCGCCGCCGTCGACGTGTCGCACCACAATTTCGCGGCGCGCAGTGGCCGCTGTTCGCGATCGAGGACGACCAGGCCGTGCTGCTGGCCGCTGATTCCGATCCCCGCGAGACGCGAAGCATCGACGCCGTCGCTCGAAAACAACTCGCGCGAGACTTTGTCCAGCCCCTGAATCCACGTGTCCGGATGTTGTTCCGCCGCGCCTGGTCCGAGTCCCTCGATCAATCCGTAGCTTGATTGCGCTCGCGCCACGACGCGTTTGGAAGCTGCGTCGATGAGCAGTCCCTTCAAGCCCTGCGTCCCGACGTCGAAACCAGCGAAGAGACTGCTCGTCTTCAAAGTGCGTTTTGCATGGGACTGCGTGAGCGGCCATGTCGGGCCAAGGACGAGAGGATAGCCTTCGACTATCCCACCGTCGGCGGGCTCCGGCCGATCTGCGGAGCGAGCCGGCCTGCCGTCGTACGCGCCGCGTGGCATGATGGAAGAGGCCGGGCAGGCTCTCGACGGCTCGCGACGGACCAAAATTCACGATGCAACCGCTGATCATCGAGGAAGAAGTCGAGCCCGACCCCAAGTCGGAGTCCGGATGGGGCTCGATCTTCCTGTTGTATGCCGTGCTCGCGCTGGTGATCGCCGTACCCTTCCTCTGGTTGAGGCACACTTACTCCGAACTCGATCCCTACTGGGGTCGCGGCAAGATCAGCTTCCATCGCGAAGCATGGTTGGCCGCGACCGAAGACTCCCCTACCTGGGGGGAGCGTTTCCTGATGCTCGATGATCTGCTCAAGGGCTCGCATCTCGAGGGCTGCACGCGCTCGAAAGTGAGCGAGCTGCTGGGCCCTCCATTCATGGAATGGCAAGGAATGTGGCGTTACTACCTCGGTCCCGAGCCGGGCATCGTCAGCGTGGACAGCATCTTGCTCTGCATTCGATTCGATTCGGCTGGAGTCGTCGAATCCACCTTCACCCATACGAATTGAGGATCTCGGTCTGTGGGGCTCCGAGTGCCCCGCGGTGAGCCAGCAGCGTCGATGAAGCATCGGACATGTCAGCCGGTTCGGGCTAGTCGGAATCTCGAGCCGCGCTTACGCTGAGTCGAAGGCAGACCGGCCTGGTCAGGAGAGGTCGGAGATCGAACTTCGGACTGAAGGAGCAACGGTGTCATGAAGCGCACGACTCGAGGATTCGGATTCTTTTTCGCTCACGCAATTCTGCTCGTCGCCACCGGCGCCAGCGCGAGTGCCCAGGAAGTCGCGGCGTATGGAGATCGCTCCTACGACAGCCGCTGGAACAGTGAGGCGTTCGTCGAGATCGCGACGGGATCGAACCACACCGTGGCGCGCCGCAGCAACGGAACGATCGTCGCGTGGGGAATCAACAACGCCCGCCAGTGCATCGCGCCGGCGCTTCCCGCTGGTCTCAGCTACGTCGAGATCGCGGCGGGTGGGTTCGTCAGCACGGCCCACACACTCGCCAGGCGCAGCGACGGCTCCGTCGTGGGCTGGGGTGACAATGAGTGGGGCGAGCTGAACGTTCCCGCGCTGCCGGCCGGACTGAGCTCCGTCGACATCGAGACCGGTATTGGCTACTCGCTTGGCCGTCGCAGCGACGGCTCGGTCATCGCATGGGGATACAACGGAGACGGCCAGAGCAACGTGCCGGCGCTCCCCGCTGGCCAGAGCTACACGGCGATCATCGCCGCTTGGAATCACTCGCTCGCGCTGCGCAGCGACGGCTCGGTCGTGGCCTTTGGTTCGAACGCAAGCGGCCAGCTCAACGTGCCGGTGCTCCCGGCCGGTCTGAGTTACGTCGAGATTGCAGCGGGAAACGTTCACAGCCTGGCGAGGCGCAGCGATGGATCCGTGGTGGCCTGGGGAGGAAATCCCTGGGGGCAGTGCAACGTGCCCGCGCTTCCGCTCGGAGTGACCTACGTCGAGATCGCCGCCGCCGGACACTACTCCCTCGCCCGGCGCAGCGATGGGACCGTCGCGGCCTGGGGACTCAGCACCGGTGGCCTGCTCAACGTGGTCCCGCTCCCGGCCGGGCTGACCTACGTCGAAATCTCAGCCGGAGGCAACCACTCGGCGGCGCGGCGCTCCGACGGCACCGTGGTGACCTGGAGTGGCAACATGGCGAGCCAGTGCAACGTGCCCGCGGTGGCGAGCCCGATCGCCAACGTCGACATCTCTGCCGGGGGCATGGCCCTCGATGGCGCCCACAACATCGCTCGACGCAGCGATGGAACCCTGGCGGCCTGGGGAGCCAACCGTGATGGCCAATGCAATGTGCCCCCGCCGCCCGCCGGACTTCAATATGTGGAGGCCGTGGCGGGAGGCGGATTCTCGTTGAGCGTCTTCTCGCAGATCGGTCACACGCTCGCCCGGCTCAGCGACGGGACGCTGGTCTGCGTCGGGAACAACGAGTACGGCCAGCGCAACGTGCCGCCGCTCCCCGCTGGCCTGACCTACGTCCAGATCGCGTCGAGAGATGCGTTCAACGCCGCGTTGCGCAGCGACGGAGCGGTGGTGGCCTGGGGTCAGAACAATTTCGGTCAATGCAACGTTCTGGCGCTCCCGCCCGGGTTGACCTACGTCGAAGTCGATTGCGGCGGCGCGCACATCGTCGCGCGGCGCTCCGACGGATCGGTCGTAGCTTGGGGCGCCAACTCGAGCGGCGCCTGCAACGTCCCGGCGCTTCCCGCCGGGCTCAGCTACGTCGAGATCGCCGCGGGCGCGGGCCATACGGTCCTGCGCCGCTCGGACGGGTCGGTAGTGGCGTTTGGAAGCAACCCGTTCGGTGCGTGCAATGTTCCGACGCTTCCGGGCGGCGTCTCCTACGTCGAAATCGCCGCGGGCTCGCTCCACACGATTGCACGTCGCAGCGATGGCGTGGTCTTGGGCTGGGGATCCAATTCCAGCGGCCAGTGCGATCTTCCGCCGCCTCCTGCCGGATTCCGCTATTCGAAGATCGGGGCGGGCCAGAGCATCAGCCTGCTCGTCCTGGATAAGTGCCTCGGCCCGGTTTCGTATTGCACGGCGAAGACGAATTCGATCGGGTGCGTGCCGACGATCAGCTCGAGCGGTGCTTCGAGCACCTCGGCGAGCTCGGGCTTTACGATCAGCGCGAGCAATGTCCTCAACAACAAGCCCGGCCTGTTGATCTACACGAATGGCGGGCGAGCAGCGGTTCCGTTCGCAGGCGGTTTGCGCTGCATCAACGTGCCGGTGCACCGCTCGACACCACTGAGCTCCGGCGGCAATCCGCCGCCGAACGATTGCTCGGGCGTCTACTCGATCGACATGAACACCTTCGCCTCTGGCGCGCTCGGTGGCCTGCCCCAGGCATTCATGCGCGTTCCCGGCACGCTCGTCGACACGCAATTCTGGGGACGCGACAACGGCTTCGCCCCTCCCAACAACTCCACGCTGTCGGACAGCTTGGAGTTCACGGTCTGCCTTTGATCGGTACCCGGTAAAGCACCACCATCCTGAACACTGCGGATACCGGGCGCGGCGCCCGGTATCCGCAGTGTTCAGGATGGTGGTGCTTTACCGGGTACCGAAGCCGAGCATGTGCTCGACCATCAGCTGGTCGAGGCGCTCGTAGCCGAGGCCTTCTTTCGCGATCGCGGCGGTATCGATCGCTTCGGCCTTGAGGGCGGTGGCTTTGGCGCGAGTGTGGCCAGTGGACAGGCTTTCGAGGCGCGCGTCGCGGCGTTCGGCGGTCCATTCCTTGACGCGCGGGTCGGAGTCGAAGCTCTGGGCGCGAGCTTTGAGCATCTTGTAGGTGCGCATCGAGCCGCGCGCGAATTCCCACACGCCTTCGTCGTCCTCGGTGCGGTAGGCGTGGCTGTCGAAGTGCAGCGGACCTTCGTAGCGCGCGCCGCCCGCGGTGCCCTCGAGCAGGCGCACGAGCAGGAACGCCTGGCGCAGGTCCTCCGAGCCGAAACGGAAATCCTGGTCGTAACGCCCGATGCGCTGAGCATTGAGGTCGATGTGGAACAGCTTCCCTGCCTCCATCGCTTGCGCGACACCGTGTGCCATCGACAAGCCCGACATGGTCTCGTGCGCGACCTCCGGATTGACGCCGACCATCTCCGGCCTCGCCAGCGTCGAGATGAAATGCAGCATGTGGCCCGTCGTCGGTAAATAAATGTCCCCGCGCGGCTCGTTCGGCTTGGCCTCGAGCGCGAAACGCAGGTCGTACTTCTGGTCGCGCACGTACTCGCACAGGTAATCCAGGGCCTCGCGCATCCGCACGATCGCCGTCCTCGGATCGCGGCAGGCGTCGGCCTCGCTGCCCTCGCGGCCGCCCCAGAAGACGTAGATGCTCGCGCCGAGCTCGACGCCGAGGTCGATCGCGCGCATGGTCTTGGCCAGGGCGAAGGCGCGCACCCGCGGGTCGTTGGAGGAGAAGGCCCCGTCCTTGAACACCGGGTTCGAGAACAGATTCGTGGTCGCCATCGGCACGCGCATGCCGTGCTCGGCCAGGGCCTTCTTGAAGCTCGCCACGATCCCGTCGCGGGTCTTGGCGGAGGAGCCGAAGGGCACCAGGTCGTCGTCGTGGAGGTTGACGCCCATCGCCCCGCACTCGGCGAGCTTGGCCACGATCCGCTCGGGCGCCTGGACGGCGCGCACGGCTTCGCCGAAGGGGTCGCGGCCGGGGTTGCCCACCGTCCACAGGCCAAAGGTAAAGCGGTCCTGGGCAGTCGGCGCGTAGGGGTCCATCGTGGGGCCAAGTATACTGGCCGCGACGATGGCTACCCCCCATCTGATCGCCCACCGCGGCCACACGGTGGTGTGTCCCGAGAACACGCGCGCGTCGATCGCCTCGGCGCTCGACGCCGGCGCGAGCTTCGTCGAGGTCGACGTGCAGCTCTCGAAGGATCGCGAGCCCTTCCTGTTCCACGATCGAACGCTCGGACGGGTTTGCGGACGCCAGGGCGCGCTCGGCGACCTGACGGCGGAGGAAGTGCGCGCTTTGCGAGCTTGCGAAGCCGGGCGCTTCGGCTCGCGCTTCGCCGAGGAGCCGGTGGCGCATCTCGCGGACCTGGTCGAGCTCTTCGCGCGCCGCCGCGACGCCTTCGCCTTCGTCGAGATCAAGCGCAACACCCTCGACCAGCACGGAGTCCGCGCGGTGCTCAAGGCGATCCTTCCGGTGCTCGAGCCGATCCAGTCGCGCTGCGCGCTCATTTCGTTCAATTTGCCCGCGCTGCTGGAAGCGCGCCGCACCTGCGCCTTGCCGCTGGGCGCGGTGTTCGACTCGTTCACCGAGACGCGCAACGAGGTGCTCGCGGCGCTGCGGCCCGAATACGTGTTCACCGATCTGCACGGCTTGCCCTTGAGCGGTCCCTTGACCGTTCCCGGCGCGCAGGTCGCGGTGTACGAAGTGGCCGATCCCGCGATGGCGCGCTCGCTCGCGGCGCGCGGCGTGCGCTTCGTCGAGACCTTCGACTACGCGGAGATGTCCGCCGCGCTCGGCCCCGCCACGGTCTCCACCGGCGAGGCCCGGCATTGAGCGAAGTCGACCTGGTCGTCGTCGGCGCAGGAATTCATGGAGCGGGGGTGGCCCAGGCCGCGGCTGCCGCTGGAGCGAGCGTGCTGCTGCTCGAGGAGCGCGACATCGCCTGGGGGACTTCGAGTCGCTCCAGCAAGCTGATCCACGGCGGCTTGCGCTACCTCGAGAGCGCGCAATGGGGACTGGTCCGCGAGTCGCTCGCCGAGCGCGAGATCCTGCTGCGCGTCGCGCCGCACCTGGTGCGCCTCGTCGATTTCCACGTGCCGATCTACCGCCACACTTCGCGCCGGCCCTGGCAATTGCGCGCGGGGCTTTCGCTGTACTCGATGCTCGGCGGATTCGGGAAGGATTCGCGTTTCGAATCGCTGCCGCGCGATCAGTGGTCAGGCCTCGACGGGCTTTCGAGCGTCGATCTGCAGGCGGTGTTCCGCTACCGCGACGGCCAGACCGACGACGCGGCCTTGACGCGGGCGGTGGTGCGCTCGGCGGTCGAGCTGGGCTGTGAATTGCGCCTGCCCGCGCGTTGGCTCTCGGCGCAGCGCGATGGCGAGAGCTACACGGTGCACTGGAGCGAGGCGGACAAGGTCCAGGAGTGTCAGGCGGCCGCGATCGTGCTCGCCGGCGGTGCCTGGAACAGCGCGATGCAGGCGCGCTGCTCGCCAGTCGGGCCGCAGCCCGCGGTCGAGCTGATCTGCGGCACGCACATCGAGGTCGAGGGCAGTGTTGCTCGCGGCATCTACTACGTCGAGGCGCCCCAGGATCGACGGGCCGTGTTCGTGATGCCCTGGCGCGGGCACACGCTGGTCGGCACCACCGAGCGGCCGTGGTCAGGACCTCCGGAAGCGGTCGAGCCCAGCGCGGAAGAGGTCGGCTACCTCGGCGAATGCCTCGAGCGCTATTTCCCCGACCATCCCGCGACGTTCATCGCGGCCTGGGCCGGGCTGCGCGTCCTGCCGCGCGCCGAAACCAGCGCTTTTTCTCGCTCGCGCGAAGTCCAGCTGGCGGTCGACGATCCGGCGGATGCGCGCCGCATCGCGATCTACGGCGGCAAGCTGACCGGCTACCGCGCCACGGCGATCAAGGTCCTCGAGCGCCTGGGGTCCGCGCTGCCGGCTCGCGCGCGCAAGGCGGACACGGCGAGCTTGAAATTGCCCGTGCTGGCTTGACGCTCGGGCGTGCGCGACCGCTAGACTCCGACTCCGTGGACCGGCGCATCACCCTGGTGAATCCTCCGTACGAGCGCATCGCTCGCGGATACGAGTTCGTCCGCCACGTCACCAACCGCTCGCCTTCGCTGGGCCTGTTGCACCTCGCTTCGGTCGCTCGCGAGCACGGTTGGAAGCCCTTGATCCTCGAGAGCGACGCCCAGGCCCTCGACGAGGCCGAGGTCGTGCGCAGGGTGACCCTGAGCGAGCCCGAAGTGGTCGGCATCACGTTGTTCACGGTCGGCGTGTGGTCGGCGGTCAACATCGCGCGCGGCATCCGGCGCGCTCTGCCCGACGCGAAGATCGTGGTCGGCGGGCCGCACATCTCCTCGATGGGCCGCGAGACGATGGAGCGCTTCCACGATTTCGATTTCGCCGTGGTCGGCGAAGGCGAATGGGCGCTGATCGAATTGCTCGACGCGCTGGGCACGGACGCCGATCTCGGCGCGATCGCGGGTCTCATGTGGCGCGACGGCGAAGAGCTGCGCGTCAACGCGGCCCAGCCGATCCGCAAGGAGCTCGACGAGCTGCCGATGCCGGCCTGGGACCTCTTGCCGGATTTCCCCCACGCTTATCCGCCAGCGATCTTCGATTTCCCGCGCGGTCCCGTGGCGACCATCGCCGCTTCGCGCGGCTGCCCCTTCCACTGCAAGTTCTGCGACACCTCGACCTTCGGAGCTCGCGTGCGCGCCTACACGCCGCGCGCCGTGGTCCTGATGATCGCGCACCTGCAGAAGAACTGGGGCG
>Ga0193706_1000717_pt1 | contig 17301 bp, 13 predicted proteins | sample U3c1metaG_FD_160130 | JGI IMG/M metagenome (GOLD analysis project Ga0193706, IMG submission 160130) | Soil microbial communities from a riparian zone of the East river system, Colorado, United States - U3c1 | ecosystem: Environmental > Terrestrial > Soil > Riparian zone | place: USA: East River... | reverse complement strand
CTGGGGCCGTGACAACGGATTCGCTCCGCCCAACGACACGACGCTGACGGACGGAATCCGATTCGACGTCGGACCGTGATTGCCGATCGGCATGGACGACCCCGAGGAAGGCAATCCGGCAGGTGGAGATGGTGGAGGTGGCCGGAATCGAACCCGCGTGCCGGAATCCTTCCGCAACAGGCGTCTACGTGTGTAGCGCGGGTTTTGTTCTCGGCGGCCGAGCGCTCTCACTCGCCGGCCAGCTCAGGCCCCCACCCGGCGGACGGTGGAGGCCGGCCGCGTGCGATTCTGGACGGGTTTCCGCGACGGTTCCGTGCGAGGATCCACGCATGCTCCGCTACCTCGCATCGAAGCCGTTCCCGTTGCTCGTCCTCGTCCTCGTCCTCGCCTCTGCACCCGCCTGGAGGAAGCCCGAGTCGCCGGCGATCGAGCCCGTTCCGGCGGACGGATTCGACCTGATCGTCGTGAAGAAGGGCACGAACGAGCCGGTGGGCGATGTGGTCGTCTCCATCGTCGACATCACGACGATCACAACGGCCCAGTCGCTGACGTGGTTCGCCGACGGCGAAGTCGCCGACACGCACCAACGCCTGGGACGCTCATTCCGGACCGACGAGCACGGGCTGACGCGCCTGCCGTTCCCCGTCTGGCGCGCAGCCATCCGCGCAACGCACGGCGATCTCGTCGGCGAGCGCACGGTCGATGCCTGGAGCAGGGAGGAGCTGCCCCCCATCCGGCTCGAGCTCGAGCGCGACCTCGTCCAGCGCGTGAAGGTCGTCGACGCCCACGGTCGAGCGTGCGCCAACGTGTCCGTCGCCCTGAGGACGGGCGAGGAAAGCAACCGCGGCACCTTCACGACGGCGAGGACGGGACCGGACGGCATCGCCGGACTGATGCACGTGCAGCGCGTGTTCGAGAACAAGCGCTTCAACGTCGAGCCGCGCGTCGAGCTCGACATCCACTCGCTGCCCGGCACCAATCGTGGTATCGCGCTCGCGGCGCTCTCGAGCGAGCCGCTCGAGCTCGTGCTCCCGGACGCAGGCAGCGTCCGCGTGCGCGTGAAGGGACCGCACGGCAGCGCGCTCTCGGGCCCGTTGCAGGCGTACATCAACGTCCTTCCCACGGAAAAGAACGTGGAGCGCAGTGGCGATCACATGCCTCTCACGGTCGACGACGCAGGCGTCGGAACCGCACTCTTCACCAACGTCGGCATCGGGCTGGAGCTCAACGTCATGGCATTTCCGGGTGCGTCACGCACGCCGAGCTTCGGCAACACGCACTACGCGGCGCGCGACTTCGAGGGCCCCAAGCGCGCGGGAGAAGAAATCGTCGTCGACATCCAGTTCGACTCGTTCAAGCCCGATCGGGGGCAGCGCCTGGCTTGGCCAGGCGCGGACGAGGGCCCCCTGGTCGCGACCGGAATCGTACGCGATCCGGGAGGCAAGCCCGTTCCCGGCGCGACCATTCGTTACCTCCACCGCGAGAAGGTCAAAGGGCAGGAGCGCACCAAGTGGAACGCATCACCGAGCCAAGACCTGTCCTGGACGGACGACGACGGTCGGTTCGATCTGCACCTGATGAGCGACGCGCCCGTCGAGGAGATGGCCGTGTACTCCGTGTGCGAGGGCTACGTGGCGACGCTGCCGCTCCCGTTCGCGCGCGGCGCGAAGCTCGAGATGGTGCTTCTCCCGGAGGGAGTCGTCTGCGGAGCGCTGAAAGTGGATCCCGGCGCGAACCTCGACGGGTTGGAGATCGCGCTCGAGTACCCGGATCCGACCGAGCACACGCGATGGCTGCGCGACGTAAAGCCTTTCGGACGCTATCCGTTCGGCGTCGGATTGGATCGTCCACGGTTCGGTCTCGGCGAACGGTTCGAATGGGTCGGTCTGCCCGCGGGCGAGGTCGTCGTCCGCATCGGCATGAAGGGCGCGGTGCAGCCGCTGGCGGCGATCGCCGGCATCGAGGTCGTCGCGGGGCAGGTCACGCGCGATCCGCGCCTGCAGGCGATCGATTTGCGCGGGAAGCTCCCGAAGTAGCCGTACCGCCGGGAGAGGATGAGAGGATAGTCGGTCCAAGCGGATGACCTCCTCGAGGCGTCGCCCTCGCTCGCGCCGGCTCGGCGTCCGCCTGCGGCAGAGCGCGCCACGGGCACGGGTGGAAGTGGTGGAGGCGGCGGGAATCGAACCCGCGTGCCGGAATCCTTCCGCAACAGGCGTCTACGTGTGTAGCGCGGGTTTTGTTCTCGGCGTCCGAGCGCTCCCACGCTTGCTTTCGGACGACATGCCCCGGTACTTCTCGCTCGATCACCCCGGGTGGAGTTCTCGTGGCAGGCCCGCGGATCGCGAAGCTCGAGCACCGAACTAGCGACCCGATCCGCAAGGTCCTAGGCTATTCCACATGCCTCCGGCCCCTAACTCCCGCGACGAGGTGATTCGACGCCTGTCGTCCGCGGAAGTCCACATCAGGAGGCTCGGCGTGCGCCGCCTCGCCCTCTTCGGGTCGTTCGTCCGCGATCAGGCTCGGTCGGAGAGCGACGTGGACGTGCTTGTGGAATTCGATCCGGAGCAGGAGACCTTCGACAATTTCTTCGCGCTCTGCGACCTGCTTGAAAGCCTGCTGGAACGGAGAGTTGACGTGGTGACGACCAATTCACTCAGTCCATTCATCGGCCCTCACATCCTGGCGCAGGCGATCGATGTCATTCGGGCCGCGTGACTATCTGCAACATATCCTGACGGAGGCAGAGTTCCTCCTCGAGCAGAGCGCGCACATCTCGAAGGAAGACTACCTGTCGAGCGAGGTCTTGCGTCGCGCGTTCGTGAGGAGCCTCGAAGTGATGGGCGAGGCGGCCAAGAACGTCCCGATGGAATACAAGTCGCTTCATCCCGACCTCGAGTGGCGAGCACTGGCCGGAACTCGCGATCGGCTCATTCACGGCTATCTCGGAGTGAATCACGTGATCATCTGGGACATCGTCACGAAGAAGATCCCGGCCCTGCGATCACGCATCGAAGAACTCCTGCGGGAGGACCCGAGGCAAGGACCCTGAGATCCCAGGCGACGGCTCCTCGTTTGGGCAGGCAAGGGAGTGGTGGAGGCGGCGGGAATCGAACCCGCGTGCCGGAATCCTTCCGCAACAGGCGTCTACGTGTGTAGCGCGGGTTTTGTTCTCGGCGTCCGAGCGCTCCCACGCTTGCTTTCGGACGACATGCCCCGGTACTTCTCGCTCGATCACCCCAGGGTGGAGTTCTCGTGGCCAGCCCGCTGTTTTCGTCCGTGCACAGCCGCGGGCGTGCCGCGCACGGACGGCTACCTGTTTAGTTAGGCAGCGAGAGCAAAATCATTGGCTGTTAAGGCCGTCCCGAGCTGGATTTTACGGGGAGGCTCGAGATCCCCGACACGCAACCTGGAGCAGCTTGAAACCGGTCGAGACCGGTGCGCCCCCACGGAGGCGAGTGTAGTGCACAACTCGAAAAAATGCGAGCCGTGCGGTGCAGGGAAGGCAGGCTCAGCGCCGCCGCATCATCGCCCGCTCGATGTCGCGCTTGTCCGTGCGCTCCTTCTGCGTCTCGCGCTTGTCGTACTGCTTCTTGCCCTTCGCGAGCCCGAGCTTGAGCTTCACCCGCGAGCCCTTGAAGTACATCGTGAGCGGCACGATCGTCACCCCGCGCTCCTTGACCCGCTTGTCCCACAGCGCCAGCTCCCGCTTGTGCGCCAACAACTTCCGCTCGCGCGTCGGCGCGTGGTTGTGGACGTTCCCCGCCTTGTACTCGGGGATGGTCGCGTTCATCAGGAACAGCTCGCCGTTCCGAAAGTACGCATACGCCTCCGCCAGCGAGCACGACCCGTCGCGCAGGCTCTTGACCTCGGTCCCCTTGAGCGAGATCCCGAACTCGAGCTCGTCGAGGATCTCGTATTCGAAGCGCGCGCGGCGGTTGGTCGCGAGCGCGCGGATCTGGGGGTCGGGACCGGGTGCGGCCATTCGTGACGAAGGATAGCCCTCCCGCAGCAGGAATCCCGGTGGAGAGTTGACCGCGCGCGGGCCGCGGCCTACCCTCCCGCGCCTGACAACGAGATGCCCGGGTGGCGAAATTGGCAGACGCGCAAGGTTCAGGTCCTTGTTCCCCTTACCGGGAGTGGGGGTTCGACCCCCCCCTCGGGCACCATCTCGTCGGCGCGAACATGTGGGCACGGAGCTTGGCTCCACCCACAGGTTCACGTCAGAACGATCCGTCCTTGGGCCAGAAGAGGATCGAGACCAGGATCAGCAGGATGATCGCGACGACGGCGATCACGGCGATCCAGACGGTGACTCCCACGCTTCAATTCCCCTGACCGCCGGGGGCGCGATAGACCAGGATCGCGCGCGCGCCGAGGTCGCCCGGGAGCTTGTGCTCCCAGACCGTGTCGAGGCGGAAGCCCAGGCGTTCGGCTTCGCGTTCGGCGGCGCGCACTTCGCGCGACCATGAGGCGCCCTTGAGCATCAGCAGGTCCTTGTGCGAGTGCTTGACCTTGCGCAAGAGGCGCACGTTTTCGCGCACCGAGCTGACCGCGCGCATCAAGACCATGTCGTAGCGGTGGCGCGCCAGGTGGTCCTCGCCGCGCTCCCAGGTCGCGGTCGCGCGGGTCATGCCCAGGGCGGTCAGGGTTTCCTTGACGAAGTCGACGCGTTTGCGCGTGGAATCGAGCAGGACCAGCTTCGTCTGCGGCTCGGCGAGCGCGACGGGCATGCCGGGAAAACCCGCGCCCGTGCCCAGGTCGAGCACCGTGCGGCCGACCAGCGGCAGGAGCCTCGTCGCGCGCCAGGAGTCCAGGTAATGCTTCGCGGCCACTTCGCGCGGCTCGACGATCGCGGTCAGGTTCATGCGCTGGTTGCCCTGGAGCACCAGGCGCGCGTGCTGGGCGAACTGGTCGAGCACTCCGGGCGTGATGTCCTCGTTCTCGAAGGCCCACTGCATCGCGGCCCGCAGCTCGTCGAGGCTCGCCACCGGTGTGTGCTGGTGCACGAGCACGGCGTCGGGATCGTCGCTCGAAATGGCCTCGACCTCGTCGATCACGGGGTCCCCTGCGGCCTTGGCGGCCGGCGTGGACTCAGGCTGCTGGACGGGCGAATCGTCGCCCGGATCCGGCGTGGGTTGGCCCGCAGAAGGGCGCTTGGCTGCGCTCATGATCGATGGTATGGCAGGCCAGCAGGGATTCGAACCCTGAACCTACTGATTTGGAATCAGTCGCTCTAACCGTTGGAGCTACTGGCCTATCAGGCGCGGGAAGGTACTCGATGGAACAGGAGAGGAATAGTGCGCAGTCGGCACTTGGACGCTGAAAGGCGCCTGTGGCCTGCTAGAGTGTCGCATCGAATTGAAGCTTAGAAACGCATGGCACCGAGGGAAATGACCCGCGAGGAACCCGGCGGGCGGAGTCTCGAGCCGACCTTCTCGCCCAAGCTGCGCGTGGTCCCGGCGCAGGACATCCTGCCCGCGACACTCGACCAGGATGCGCTGCGCGTGGTCTCTCGCCTGCAGCGCCACGGCTATCAGGCCTACCTTGTCGGAGGCTGCGTGCGCGATCTCCTGCTCGGGCGGCGGCCCAAGGATTTCGACGTCGCGACGGCGGCGCACCCGCGCCAGGCCAAGCGGCTGTTCGCGAATGGGCGCATCATCGGCCGGCGCTTCCGGCTCGTGCACGTTTCCTACGGCCCGCACATCGTCGAGACGGCGACCTTCCGGCGCGCGCCCAGCGATCTCAAGGCCGAGGGCGACGATCTCTTGATCACCGAGGACAACGAGTTCGGCACGGCGGCCGAGGACGCGGTGCGCCGCGACTTCACGATCAACGCGCTGTTCCTCGATCCGGCGAGCCACGAGATCCTCGATTACGTCGACGGGCTCGCCGATCTGGAACGAGGCTGCCTGCGCACGATCGGCGATCCCTTCGTGCGCCTCGCCGAGGATCCGGTGCGCATCCTGCGCGCGGTGAAATTCGCGACGCGGCTGGGATTCCGCATCGACGAAGCGACCTGGGATGCGATGTGCGAGCTCTCGCCGGAGCTTTCGCGCTCGGCCAAGCCGCGGGTGCTCGAGGAAATCCTGCGACTGATGCGCTCGGGGACAGCGCTCGGCGCTTTTCGAATGTTGCGAGCCTGCGGCGCGCTCGGCGTGATCCTGCCGGAAGTCGACCAGTACCTCGGCCGCCGCGACGATCCCGATCCCTCGGCCCACGATCGCGCGGATCAGTTCTGGCGGCTGCTCGAAGCCCTCGATGCCTTCGTCCATTCGGGCCACGTGCCGACCACGGCGGTGTGCATCGCTTCCTTGTTCCTGCGCGTGATCGAATTCGAGGCCGACCCGGCGACGCGCACGCTTCCCGGCCCCGCACCCGAGGATATGTTCGCGGTCACCGGCGAGGTGCTCGAGCCCTTCGCACTGTCCGCGCGCCTGCCGCGGCGGGAATGCGCCAGCGCGCGGCGTCTGATCAGTCTGCAGCGGCGCTTCACCCAGGTGGCGTCGAAGCGCTTCCGACCGGCGCTGTTCGTGCGCAGCGAAGATTTCCCGGAGGCCCTCGACCTGTTCCGCCTGCGCTCGATGGCCTGGGGGCAGGGCTGGGACGTGTACGAGGCCTGGGTCCAGCGCTTCCATGCCGCGGACGATCTTCCCGGGGCGGCTGCCGCAGCGGGCGCGGCCGCGGAACCCCTGCTGCCCAAGAAACGCCGCCGGCGCCGCCGCAGGCGCGGTCCCGCGGAGGGCGACGGCGAGCCCGAGGGCGATTCCGAGGCGGGCGAGTAGTCGCCCGAGATTTCTGGAGGCCGCGCTTGTCGGCGCGGATCCTGGGGTAGATTTCCCATGTTCGCGGTGACGGGCCTTCTGAGGTCGCTGGCGGACGTGAGCGCGCGGGTTTCAGGCCCTGCGACAGCGAACGTCTCGACCGGCACCTCGCGCGGGAGGGCGACTGGCATCCACGAACGCCACGGCTGGACCGTCTTGTACCGGTCCGGCGCGATCGGTGCAGCGCTGCTGCACCGATCGCGCGGCTGTGGCATCTTGGGGCGATGAGAGCCCTGCCTCGCTCGAGCTTCGCGCTGGCCCTCGGTCTTGCCCTGGCGCTCGCGAGCTCGGGCGCGCTCTGGGCGCAACAGCCCAAGAAGCCCAAGGCTGCGCCGGTCGCACCGGTCGCGCCCGCCCCGGGGATCAGCGATCAGCGTCTGAAGGAAGCCTGGTCCTTCTTGACTCCCGAGGAGCAGGTCGGCGCCGCCGAATTGCTCGCCTACGAGCTCAAGCAGCTCGGCACTTTCCAGCAAGGCCTGATCGATTTCGCGCGCGCGCTCGAGCCGCGCGATCTGGGCCAGCTTCCCTTGCAGCCCGAGACGCCTTTCTACGCGCCCGAGATCCACGCGCCGCGGCAGCCGATCGATCGCAAGCGTCTCGCCGCCGACGATCCGCGCGCAATCAAGGAGCGCGAATCCAGGTTCGCCAAGGCGCCGAAGAACGTGGTCGACAGCGCCTGGCGCTACGACTGGGCGCTGCGCGAAGTGCAGCGCATCAAGGACGATCGCGATCCAACGCGCTTGTTCGACAACGCGATCGCGGGCTATCCGCCCGACCTCGATCTCGGCATCGCCTTGATCGAGCGCGCCTTCGACGACGGCAAGCAGCAGGCGGCGCTCACGGCCTTCGGCCATGCCTACACGGATCGTTCGGGCACGGTGTATCCCGGGATCACGCTCTATGACGCGTGGTCCTCCGGCGTCGAGATGGAGATGCCCGACGTCGACGTGCTCGGCGTGATCCACGACCTCGCGAACGATTGGAAGACCTGGATCGGACCGGTGCCCGATTCGCAGCACGAGCGGCTGTACGGCAAGGTCTACGAGTACTACCAGCTCGCCAGGGACCACCGCGGATTGCGCACTGCCCTGGCTCAGACATTTTTCAGCGGCAGCGTCGGATTGAGCCCCACGTTCTCCGGGCATCTCGATCGGCTGCACACCTGGTGGGACGAGCATTCGTCGACGCCCGAAGAGCTGCTCAAGGAACTTCCGGCGAGCGCGAAGTCCACGGCCTTCCTGAAACGCTGGTCCGAGCGCATCGACAAGGACGCCAAGCTGACGCAGCGCGGGCAGGTGCGGCGCGCGGTGCTCGACGGCGACGCCGCGCGCGTGCGCGCCAAGGCCGTGGCGATCCTCGAGGAATTCGGCGCCATGCAGCGCAAATCGCGGCCAGCGCCGCCGCCGCCCGTGCCCGCGCCCGAGGACAAGCGGGAGCACTGACCGGCGCGTCGTGGCCCTCGGTCTTGCCTCGCTCGGCCGCTATGATGCCTGCCTTGCCCGGCCTGTCCCGCCCACTCCCTCGCGCGCCCCGGCGGCGTGCCAACGAATCATGAGCTTTCACAAGGAACTCGAGACCACCGTCCGCCTGCTGACCGCGAGCGGCAAGGGCATCCTCGCGGCCGACGAATCGACGGGGACGATCGCGAAGCGCTTCAGCTCCAATGCGATCGAGAACGTCGAGGAGAATCGGCGCGCCTATCGGGAACTCCTGTTCACCACGCCGGGCATGGAGAACTCGATCAGCGGGGTGATCTTCTTCGAGGAAACCCTGGGACAGAAGGCGAAGGACGGCACTTCGTTCCCCGCGCTGCTGGCCAAGAAGGGCGTGGTGCCCGGCATCAAGGTCGACAAGGGAACGATCAACCTGCCCGGCGCGCCGGGCGAGCTGGTCACGCAAGGGCTCGACGGCCTCGGCGAGGCGCTCAAGCAGCACAAGGCGAATGGCGCGCGCTTCGCGAAGTGGCGCGGGGTGATCACGATCGGCGAAGGCATTCCGTCGAACTACTGCATCGATGCGAATGCGCATCTGCTGGCGCGCTACGCCGCCCTGTGCACCGAGGCCGGCATCGTGCCGATCGTCGAGCCGGAGGTCCTGATGGACGCCGACAACACGATCGAGCGCTGCTTCGAGGTCACGAGCAATACTTTGCAGTCGGTGTTCGATCAGCTGCACCGCCAGCGCGTGGTGCTCGAGCACATCCTGCTCAAGCCGAACATGGTCGTGTCGGGCAAGAAGTGCGCGACGCAGGCCGGAGTCAACCAGGTCGCGGAGCAGACCGTGCGCTGCTTCCGCAGCCACGTGCCCGCCGCCGTGCCCGGCATCGTGTTCCTCTCCGGCGGTCAGAGCGACGAGGACGCCACCGCGCACCTCGACGCGATCGTGCGCATGGGTCCGCACCCCTGGCCGATGTCGTTCTCGTATGGCCGCGCCCTGCAAGCCCCCGCGATCAAAGCCTGGGCCGGCAAGGTCGAGAACTGGAAAGCCGGCCAAGCCGCCTTCGCGCACCGCGCGCGCATGAACGGAGCCGCCCAGCTCGGCAAGTACAGCACTTCTATGGAACGCGAAGTCGCTGGAGTCAGGTGAATTCGTCCGGAGTCGTGCGGCCCCTGGGAGCGGCGCGAGGCGGCGCTCCCAGGGGCCGCACGACTCCGGACGAATTCACCTGACTCCGTACTGTCAACCCGCGTTCAACGCCGCTTCCCACGCCGCCAATTCTTCCGGCGAGGTCGGCCCGCGCGGCGGCAGGTCGTCGTCGCGAGTCGCTAGATAGCCCTCGGGCAGCGACACACGCTGCACCCGTGTGCCCTTGCCGCGGTGCGCGCGCAGCGCGTGCATCGGGAATTCTTCGCCCGCGTCCATCTCGGCGACGATGACGCGCAGCTCCGCCAGCGATTCGATCTGCATCATTTTCGCGCGCAGCGCCGACGAGCCGCGGAAACCCTTCGTGTACCAGGATGTCCACTTGCGCATCTGCACGATGCCCATGCGCTCGCCGAAGAACTCGACCATGCGCTCGCCGTGGTCGAGCATGATCGCGGCGATCTCGCCCAAACGCGGCGGCGGCGCGGGCTCGCGGCCCGCGAAAACGTCGCTGAGCTCCCGGAACAACCACGGCCGGCCCAGGCATCCGCGGCCGACGATCACCGCGTCGCAGCCGGTGCTGCGCATCATGCGCAGCGCGTCCCAGGGCTCCCAGATGTCGCCGTTGCCGAGCACCGGGATCGCGAGGTGGCCCTTCAAGTCCGCGATCGCGTCCCAGTCCGCTTCGCCGGCGTAGAGCTGCGCCGCGGTGCGCGCGTGCAAGCCCACAGCGCTTGCGCCTTCTTCCTGCGCGACTTTGCCCGCGTCCAGGTAGGTCGACAGCTCCTCGTCGATGCCCTTGCGCATCTTGATCGTCACCGGAATCTTCCCCGCGGAGCGCACCATCGCGCGCACCAGGCGGGCGACGAGGCGCGGCTTGAGCGGGATGGCGCTGCCGCCTCCGTGCGAAGTGACCTTGCGCACCGGACAGCCGAAGTTGATGTCGACGTGATCGACACCTTCCTCGACCAGGCGCTCGACCATCAGGCCGAGGTCCTTGGGATCGCTGCCGTAGATCTGGATCGAGCGCGGCGACTCGCCGGGTTGCGAGCTGGCGAGCAGCGCGGTCAGCGCATTGCCGTTGAGAAACCCGCGCGCGGTGATCATCTCCGACACGTAGAGCCCCGCGCCGAATTCGCGGCACAGGGCGCGGAAGGGAAAGTTCGTCACCCCCGCCATCGGCGCGAGCACCAGGGGCCGGAACTCGCCCGGTCGGGCGGCGGGCACTTGCGCGTTGAGCTCGGTGCAGAAGCGCGGCGGCGCGCTCATTTCTCCCCGCCCGACTTCGGCGGCTCGGTCGCGGGCGGCGCGTTCTTCTTCGCTTCCTCGAGCCGCACGCGCGCGCGCTCGATCTCTTTCAACTTCGAAGCGCTGAACGGCAGGCCCGGTCGCTCCTTGGCCAGCGTATTGGTGCCCAGGGTCTCATCGGTGCCGCTGCCGATCTGCTCGCGGATGCCCCGGATCCCTCCGCGCTCGTCGAAGACCGCGATTTTCGGGCCCTCCGGCGTGCGCAGGTAGTGCGCACCGTCGGCTCCCATGCTCAATTCCCAGCGCACGACTTCCATTTCCAATCCTTCGTGGAAAGTCATCACGGGGAAAGTGCCGGAGTCCTTGGTCGCTTCGATCACGAGCATGGTGGTCACGCTGCCGACGTCGACGACCGAGATCGGCTCCGGCGAAGTCTGCAGGTCGATGTGCACGCCGTCGGCCTTGCGCTCGACGCGCGTCTGGTTCGCGGTCGCGGTCAGGAAGCCTTCGACGGACAGCTCGTGCTTGGGCGTCTTGAGCTTGATCAGGAAGTACTCGAGCTTGCCTTCGGCGACGCGCATCAGGCTCTCGATCTGCACCGGCGCCCCTTCGGCTTGCGGCACGACGCGCAGGCCGCAGAAGGACAGCTTGCCGTCCGCCGAGCGCACGGCCGTGTAGCGTTCCGCGGCGGTGCGCACGCCCAGGGCCGAGGTCTGGCAGTAGCCCGCGAGCACCAGCTCGCCCTCGACTTTCGGCGGGCTGCCGACCTCGATCTGGATGCTCGCCTGGGCTTGCGCTTTCATCTGCCGCTCGCGCAGCGCGGCCAGCGCCGTGTCGAGCGTCGCGCGCGAGTTGGCGCTGCCGCGCAGCACCACCCATTCCGGCTTGCGCAGCGCCGCGATGTCCTTGGTGGGATCGTCGCGCAGCAGAACGAGGTCGGCGAGTTTTCCGGCCTCGATCGAGCCGCGATCCTTGTCGATTCCAAGGGCCTGGGCAGCTCCCAGCGTCGCCATGCGCAGGACTTCGCGCGGCGCGAGGCCCGCTGCCTGCCACAGGGCGAGCTCGTCGTGCAAGCCTTCGCCCGGAAACAGCCAGGGGTGCGGCGCGCCGCTGCCGGGGATCAAGGGCACTCCCCCATCGTGCAGTCGCAGGAGCAGGCCGCGCTGCAGCTCGAGCACCCTCGCGCCGGTCGTCAGGAACAGTTTCTTTTTCTCGGGGTCCGCGATCGCCGTCTGCAAGGACGTGAGCTCGCCGCGCCAGTAGTTCGCGAACTGGGGCGAGAGCAGCTCCAGCTCCGGAGCCTTCATGCTGCGCTCGCCGAGCAACCGTGCATTGCCGTTCAGGAAAGGCACCATCCGCGCGCGCGCCTTGATCAGAGCTGCGATCGGCGCATCGAGGTCAGCGGCCTGGACGTTGCTCCAGGCCTGACCCGGTTGCAGCAGCACGTCGAGGAACAGGAATCCATCCTGTCCAGCTTCCAGCGCTTCGGCGAGGCTCACCCCATGGGGCAGGGGTCCCCAGACCTGCCGCTCGTGCTTGTGCGCGACCTCGATCAGCTTGCGCCAGGGATCCTTGGCCAGATTCGACTGGAAGGCGACGAAGTCGATGCCCTCCTCGAGCATCGGCGTGATCTGGGTTTCCGCTTCCAGAGGCGTGCGCGCGACCGAGGCCTCGTTCGTCGAGGGCGGAAATCCGTCGATCACCGGGCCGGCGATGCGCAGAGCCGGCAAGCCACCGCGCTCGTTCGAGGCCTTGGCGGCGAGGATCGCCAGCACGTTGTTGCCGTGGTCGGTGAGCAGCGAGATGCCGGCCGAGGCGTAGAGCAGGTCGTGCCCCTGGTCCCAGTAAGCGAATCCGTCGATCGGCGCGGCGCACAGGAACAGGCCCTGGCCGTCGATTTTGCGCGCGTCCTCAGGGATGGCCAGGTTCTCCCCGACCTCGGTGATCCGCTCCCCGTCGATCAGCACGGTGACGACGCGCAGCTCGGCTTGCGGGTCCGCGGGCACCAGGCGGGCGCCCGTGATCGCGAGAATTTCGGCCAGAACGAGGCTCAGCATGCGCTGCAGGATCGCACGCTGGCGCGCGTGCCGCAAACGAAGCCATTTGAGCTCACGCAAAGGCCTGTGCTTCTCGTATCCTCTTCGCCCCCATGACTCCGCGGAACGATGACGATCGCGGGGGTCCGCTGCGGCCCGATCGAGGCCGGCGCCCCTATTCCGATCGCGGCCAGGCCGGCCGCGGCGGCAACCCGGGCTACGGGCGAGGCGGTCCTGCGCGCCCGCGGCGCGAGGATGAACGCAGCGATCCGTCCTGGCCCGCGCCCTTCGACCCGACGCGCGAAGGCGGAAGCTCTGCGCCCCAGGAAACTCGTGGCGCGCCGACTCGCGAGGCCCGAGGCGATCCGACGCGCGACACGCGCGGCGATCCCGCTCGCGCGCCGACGGGCGAGGAGATTCTCGGCGAGGATCCGGAGGACCGCGACGAAGCGGAAGCTGGAGCGGCGGAACGTGGCATTGCACGACCCGGCCAGGCGTCGGCGGACGTGCGCTCTGTGCAGCTCGATTCCGACGAGGAAGTTACAGCCGGTCCGTGGATCTTCGCGCGCCAGGTGCGCGATTTCATCGCCCGGCCGCTCGATGGAACGATCGTCGAGGTGCTCGATCGCTCCGGTCGCTTCCTTGGCCACGGCCTGTACAACTCGGCCTCGGACATCCGCGTGCGCATGCTCTCGCGCGGACGGCGCACCGACCTCGACAAGCCGCGCCAGTTCCTGCTCAAGCGCCTGAAGTCCGCCGACGATCTGCGCCGCAAGTGGCTGCGCCTGCCGGACGTGACCGATGCCTACCGCGTGGCCCACGCCGAGGGCGACGACCTTCCCGGATTGATCGTCGATCGTCTGGGTCAGGTCCTGGTCTGCGAGTACCACTCGCTCGGTTTCTTCCAGCTGCGCGAGGACATCGAGTGGGCGCTCGGGCAGCTGTATCCGGGCCTCTCCACCCTGCACCGCGTGCCCAACAACGCCGCGCGCGCCGAGGGATTCCAACCACCCGAGGATCCGCGCGATCCCGGCGAGCAGACGATCCGCGAGCACGGCGTCGAATACACGGTGCGCCCGAGCGGCGGACACAAGACAGGCTTCTTCTGCGACCAGCGCGACAACCGTCTGCTCGTCGCGCAACACTCCGCCGGCCGCGACGTGCTCGATCTGTGCTGCAACCAGGGTGGCTTCGCGCTGCAAGCGAAGAAGCACGGCGCGCGCCGCGTGCGCGGTGTCGATCTCGACGAAGTGGTGCTCGAGCGCGCCGAAGCTTCCGCGCAGAAGAATCGACTCGAGGTCGCTTTCATCCACGCCGATGCATTCCCCTTCCTGCGCTACGAGCGCAGCCGGCCCGAGAACGAGCGCGCCCAGGTCGTGATCGTCGATCCGCACAAGATGATCGGCAGCCGCCAGGGCATGGAGGACGGCATGAAGAAGTACCACGACCTCAACGCCCTGGCCTTCGAAAGCGTGCGCGGCGGCGGTCTGGTCGCGAGCTTCTCCTGCTCGGGCCTGCTGACCGAGGCCGGTTTCATCGGGATGTTGTTCCAGAGCGCGCGGCGCGCCAATCGCTCGGTGCGCCTGATCCAGCAGCTCGGCGCGGCGCCCGACCACCCGCAGCGGCCTGATTTCGCGCGTTCCCGCTATCTCAAAGGCGCTCTGCTCCACGTCGAGTAGAGATCACACCACCGATTTTGCTAAGCTCTTCACAGCCAGGTACACCCGCCCTTGCCTCGGAGGCCCCCGCCTCCGGAGTGAGGGCGCGTCCGTCCCTGGCGCGCGCTGAAAATTCGTCCCCGCTCCCTAACAGGCTGGTACCGATGACCCTCTCGATCTTCGCCAACGAGGAAAACTGGCAAGCCTTCGACGACGCATGGACCGATCTGATGGCCCAGGAGGGCCCGATCGATGACCTGCTCGCGGCGCTCGAGATCGCAGGGAGCAAGCGCCGGCTGACGCGCTGCTTGCCGATGCTGCGCGAGCACGCCGAGCAGCTGGGCGCGCAATCGCGCCACTCCGACGCCGCGCGCCTGTTCGGTGCCGCGGTGCGCGGCGGCGGGCCGATCAGCGAGCTCGGACCGCTGCTCCTGAGCCACGCCAAGGCCGCCTGGGGCAACGAGCCCTGGTGGAATGCCTTCGTCGAGCACGCCGAGCTGCGCGAAGGCGCGCTCGACCTGCGCAAGTCCTGGCTGCGCTTCGAGGAGATGCGCGGCTACGCCGTCGGCAGCGTGGTCTTCCACCCCGCGGGCTGGGGCTGCGGCGAAGTCGTCGCCTTGAACTCGAACGACCTCGAAGTCGACATCAAGTTCGCCAACGGCCGCAAGGACCGCTTCCCGCTGCGCACCGCGGTCGAGATCTTCGAACGACTTCCGGAGACCGATCTGCGCGTGCAGTCCCTGCACGATCCCGCCGCGCTGAAAAAGAAGATCAAGAACGAGCCGCTGGAGATCCTGCGCTCGGTGCTGTTGCGCTACGAGGGCAAGGCCTCGACGCCGGCGATCAAGAACGCGCTGTTCCACATCGGCGTCGACGGCAGCGCCTGGACCAACTGGTGGCGCAAGGCGCGGCTCGCGGCCGAGAACAGCGAGTGGTTCCGCGTGTCGGGCAATGCGACGCGCGCCGAGGTCGAGCTGCTGCGCCGCGCCGTCGACCCCGTGGAAGGCCTCAAGCGCCAATTGATGCACGCGCAGGATCTGTCCGACGCGCTGTCGCGCGTGCGCGACCTGCTCGGAGGCCAGAAGCTCGAGCAATCGGCGCGCATCGGCGCCCTGGCGACGCTCGAGGAGCTCGCCAACGACACCAAGCAGACCGTCGAGAGCCGCCTCGCCGCCTGGATGCTCTTGCGCGAGCACCGCGAAGGCAAGACGCCCGCCGAGCTGTCGCACATGCTGGCGATCGCTTCGGGCAAGCCCACGCCGACCGATCCCTCGATCGCGCCGGAATTGTGGAAGCTCCTCGCACGCATCCCCGGCGCCCGCGAGCAGGAAAAAACCGTCGAGCTGCTCGAGGAAATCTACGGGAACGAGTGGATCGGCGAAGCGCTGAAGCATCTGCCCCACGCTTCGCCCGGCGCCGTCAAGCCCTTGATCGACGGGTTGATCGCGGCCGGCCACCAGGCCGAGCTCGGCGCGCACTACGCGTCGCTGCTCGCCCGTCCGCTGCGCGCGCCCTTCGTGCTGATCGGCCTGGCGCGCTGGGCCGAGGAAGACAAGCTCGCGGGCAAGCTGCCGACCGGAGTGCAGCGCGCCCAGGCCTTGATCGAGCTCGCCGTGCACCTCGAGGCCGAGCGCAAGGGCAACACCTTGATGACTCGCGCGCACCAGCGCCTCAGCGACCTGCTGGTCAAGGGCAAGCCTTCGCGTCTGGAGACCTTGCTCACCGATGCCGACGCAGCCTCGCTGCGCAGTCTGCGCACGATGCTCGCCCGCGGCGTCGACGACCGCATTGAAACCGCGCTGACGGAAATCCTCTTCGCGAAGGGGCCCGAGCTGTTCCGCGAAGAAGCCATCGCCTTCTGGGAGCAACCCGATCGGATCTGGACCACGCGCGCCGGCCTGGAGCGGCGTGACGCGGAATTGCGCGAGATCACCGAGCGCAAGATTCCGGCCAACGCCGAAGCGATCGCGCGTGCCGCTTCCTACGGCGACCTCTCCGAGAACTCCGAATGGGAGAACGCGATCTCCGAGCAACGCATGCTGACCGACTCCGCCGGCGCGATCGAAAAAGAATTGCGCCAGGCGACCCTGCTCGAGAACGCCACCATCCCCGAGGACACCGTCGCGCCGGGCACGCGCGTTCGCTACCGCGAGACCCGCTCGGGCGAGATCCACGAGATCGAGCTGCTCGGTCCCTGGGACAGCGCCCGCACGAAGGCGGTCTCCTACCGCGCCCCGCTTGCCGGTGGCATGCTCGGCCTGCACAAGGGTTCCAAGGCCACCATCGAGCTGCCCTCGGGCAAGCTGGAGATCGAGATTCTCGAGATCCAGATGGCGCAGTTATAAGGAGGACCGGCCCCACCGGCCGTCTGCCGCTCCCTCTCCAGGCCCTCCAGGCCTCCCAGAAGGCCTTTTTTGCCGACATCGTGTTGAACAACACGATGTCATGATGTAGTGTAGAGGCGTGCTGCTCAACGACCCCCTCGCCGGCCTGCTCAAGCTCCTTGGCGACGCGACCCGCCTGAGGATCCTGGCCCTCTGCGAGCGCGCCGAGCTGTCTGTCGGCGAGCTCTCGCGCGCCCTGGACATGTCGCAGAGCCGCGTCTCGAACCACCTGCGGGTCCTGCGCGATTCCGGCCTGCTCGCCGAACGCCACGTCGGCACGAGCACGTTCCTGCAGCTCTCGACGAGCGCCGCGAGCCCGACGCACGAGCGCGGCTCGCTCGCCTTCGAGCTATGGCGCACGGTCAGCGGCGAGCTCGCGCAAATCCCTGATCACAGCGCCGACCTCGTTCGCCTCGAGCGCGTGCTCGCCGAGCGCGACTCCTCCCAGCGCGAGTTCTTCGACCGCGTCGCGGGCGAGTGGGACAAGATCGGCGTCGAGTTCGAAACCGGCCAGGCTCGCCACCGCGCAGCCGCGAGCCTTTTGCCGCCCGGACTGGTCTTCGCCGACCTC
>Ga0193706_1000716_pt1 | contig 17331 bp, 16 predicted proteins | sample U3c1metaG_FD_160130 | JGI IMG/M metagenome (GOLD analysis project Ga0193706, IMG submission 160130) | Soil microbial communities from a riparian zone of the East river system, Colorado, United States - U3c1 | ecosystem: Environmental > Terrestrial > Soil > Riparian zone | place: USA: East River... | reverse complement strand
ACGTCGGGGCCGTGGTCGAGCTGGAGCACGGCCGAGACCGAGGGCAGCGTGTGGGTGAGGGCGGCGACGAGCCGCAGGGCGTCGGATCCGAGCACGGCGGTCCTCCGTCGGGGGAAGGTGGTGAGCAACCGGTGTTAGGCATGCTTACCACAGCCCGCCGGAGATGTCGGCAGTAGGGTGGGAGGAATCTGACGGACCGTCAGATCTGTCGTCCCAGGAGCTGCGATGCCCGCCCTCACCCCCGCCCCGGCCCTCGGGGCCGACGGCTGGTTCACCACCGAGCCCGAGCCCGCCCTGCTCGGCCACCGCTGCCCGGCCTGCGGCACCATCGCCTTCCCTCGGCCCCCGCTCGGCTGTCCCAACCCGGCGTGCGACGGCGACGAGCTCGAGCCCACCCCGCTCTCTCGCATCGGCCGCATCTGGTCCTACACCGACGCCCGCTACCAGCCCCCGCCGCCCTACGTGGTGCCCACCGACGAGCACGTGCCCTTCTGCCTCGCCGCCGTCGAGCTGGCCGCCGAGAAGCTGATCGTCCTGGGCCAGGTGGTGGCGGGCGTGACCGTCGACGACCTCACCCTGGGCCAGGAGGTCGAGCTGGTGGTCGACACCCTCTTCACCGACGACGAGACCGAGCACCAGATCTACAAGTGGCAGCCCGTCACCGAGGAGGCATCGTGAGCTTCAGCACGCCGGATCCGGTCGCCGTCGTCGGGGTGGGGATGCACCCCTGGGGCAAGTGGGGCCGCAACTTCGTCGAGTACGGCCGCGTCGCGGCCCGCGCCGCCCTGGCCGACGCCGGCATCGAGTGGACCGACGTCGACTTCGTCGCCGGGGCCGACACCATGCGCAACGGCTATCCCGGCTACGTCTCGGGGGCGACCTTCGCCCAGGCCCTCGGGTGGAACGGCACCCGCGTCGCCTCGTGCTACGCCGCCTGCGCCTCGGGCTCGACCGCCCGCGCGGCCGCCCGCACCCGCATCCTCGCCGGGCTGTCCGACATCGCCCTGGTGGTCGGGGCCGACACCACGCCGAAGGGCTTCCTCGCCCCCAACGCCGGCGACCGCCCCGACGACCCGGACTGGCTCCGGTTCCGCCTCCTCGGCGCCACCAACCCGACCTACTTCGGCCTCTACGCCCGCCGCCGCATGGACATGTGGGGCGCCACCGACGAGGACTTCGCCCGCATCAAGGTCAAGAACGCCCGCCACGGCGTGGCCAACGCCAACGCCCGCTACCGCAAGGAGGTGACGGTCGACGAGGTGCTGGCCTCCCCGATGGTGGCCAGCCCGCTGCGGCTGCTGGAGATCTGCGCCACCTCCGACGGTGCCGCCGCCATCGTGTTGGCCTCGGAGTCGGCCGCCCGCCGGCTGGGTCTCGACCACGTCACCGTGCGGGCCGTCTCGACGGTCACGCCGACGTACCCCAACACCATCCCCGACCTGCCCGACATCGCCGCCGACGCGGCCGTGGTCGTGCCCGCCCCCGACGCCCACTTCAAGGCGTCGATCGCGGCGGCCGCCTACGAGGAGGCCGGCATCGGCCCCGACGAGCTGTCGCTGGCCGAGGTCTACGACCTGTCCACGGCCATGGAGCTCGACTGGTACGAGGACATCGGGCTGTGCGGGCCGGGCGAGGCCGAGAAGCTGCTGCGGGACGGCGCCACCGAGATCGGCGGCCGCATCCCGGTGAACACCTCGGGCGGGCTGGCCTCGTTCGGCGAGGCCGTCCCGGCCCAGGCCCTGGCCCAGGTGTGCGAGCTCACCTGGCAGCTCCGGGGCCAGGCCGGCGACCGCCAGGTCGAGGGGGCCCGGGTCGGCATCACCGCCAACCAGGGGCTCTTCGGCCACGGCTCCAGCGTTCTCCTGGCACGATGAGTTAGGGCACCTTCATTTGATGTGCCAGGCTGGCTCACCATGCGCGCCCGCCTGGTTCCCGTCGTCCTCCTCCTCGGCCTGGTGCTCAGCGCTTGCAGCGGGTCGTCCGAGGCCGAGGAGCCGGCGAGCAGCTCCGAGGACGGCGACGCCGCGGCATCGGACGCGGCGGGTGGGGCCACCGCCCCCGACGGGCCGTGGAGCTTCACCGACGACTTCGACGTCACCCACGAGCTCGACGAGGTGCCCGAGACCATCGTGGCCGAGGTGAGCATGGCGGGTGCCCTGTGGGACCTGGGCATCCAGGTCGATGCCACCTTCGGCCAGCGCGAGCTGCCCGACGGCACGACCGACCCCGTGGGCCTGGCCGACCCCGACGCCATGGAGTCGCTGGGCGAGGAGTACGGCAAGGTCAACGTCGAGCAGCTCCAGATCCTCGACCCCGACATCATCGTCGTCCCCTCCTACGAGGAAGGGGAGTACTGGGGCGTCGACGAGGCCCTGGTCGACGATGTCGAGCGCGTCGCCCCGGTGGTGTCGATCACGATCCCCGGCAAGGACCTGCGGGCCATGGCCGATCGCGTGCTGGACCTGGCCGAGACCCTCGGCGTCGACCCCGAGGGCGAGCCGGTCACCGAGGCCGTGGCGGCCTACGAGACGGCCGAGGCCGACCTGCGGGCCGCCTTCGAGGCCAAGCCGGGCCTCACGTTCATGGCCGCCAGCGGCACCGTCGACCAGCTCTACGTCGCCGTCCCCTCGGGCTACGCCGACCTGCTCACCTACCAGGAGCTGGGCATGGACATCGTCGACCCCGACACCGACGAGGAGTTCTGGGAGACCCTCAGCTGGGAGGAGATCGACACCTACGAGGCCGACGTCCTCCTGGGCGACTCTCGCGGCGGCACGGTCGAGCAGATCGTCGAGGCCATCCCCGAGGCGGCGCGCGACATCCCCGCCATCGAGGCCGACCAGCTGGCCCGCTGGGAGGTCATGCTCTCCCCCGGCTACGCCAACCTGGCTCGCATCCTCACCGACCTCACCGAGGTCGTCGAGGCCTCCGATCCCGACGTCGTCTGATCGGGCCCGGGTGACCGTCGCCCTCGACAAGGACCCCGCCGGCGCCCCCGGCGCGGCGGCGATGGCCGGCGCGGCGCGGCCCTCACGGCGCGGGCTCCTCCAGGGCGGGTGGTCGCGCTCGCTCGGGCTGGTCGTGGCGCTGGCCGTCCTGGCGCTCGTCGTCGGGTGCTCGCTCGCCCTCGGCGCCCGGCCGGTGTCGTTCGGACGGGTGTGGGACTCGCTGATCGCGGCCCGGCCGACCGACCCCGATGCCGCCCGTGACTGGTCCGTCGTCCGCAGCCTCCGCGTCCCCCGCACCGTCCTCGGCGTCCTCGTCGGGGGCGCCCTGGGGATGGCCGGCACCCTGATCCAGGGGCTGACCCGCAACCCGCTGGCCGACCCCGGCATCCTCGGCGTCCAGGCCGGCGCCGCCCTGGCCGTCGTCATCGGGATCAACTCGCTCCGCGTCCAGGACCCGATCTCGTTCGTGTGGTTCGGCTTCGCCGGGGCCGCCGTGGCCGGAGCGGTGGTCTACGCCCTGGGCTCGCTGGGCCGGGGTGGGGCGTCGCCGGTGAAGCTGGCGCTGGCCGGGGCGGCCATGAGCGCCCTGCTGGTCGCCCTCACCCAGGCCGTCCTCCTCTCCGACCAGGCCACCCTGAACGAGTACCGCTTCTGGGCCGTCGGCTCGCTGGCCGGGCGGGAGGACGACGTGGTCCGGGCGGTGGCACCGTTCATCGTCGTCGGTGCCCTGTTCGGGCTGAATCGGGGGCGCTCGCTCAACGGGCTGGCCCTGGGCGATGACGTGGCCCGGGGTCTGGGGCTCGGCCTGGTGTGGGCCCGGATCAGCACCGCCCTGGCCATCATCCTCCTGTGCGGGGCGGCCGTGGCCGGGGCCGGCCCGATCGTGTTCGTCGGGCTGGTGATCCCCCACCTGGCCCGGTCGATCTGCGGGCCCGACTACCGCTGGATCCTGGCCTGGTCGCTGGTGCTGGCCCCGTCGCTGCTGCTGGGGGCCGACACCGTGGGCCGGCTGATCGCCCGTCCCGGCGAGGTCCAGGTCGGCATCATGACCGCCGTCATCGGCACGCCCGTCTTCATCGCCCTCATCCGCCGTCGCACCCTGGCCGAGCTGTGAGCGAGCGCAGCGAGCGATCCAGACAGCACAGCTCTCTCTCCGGCGGTGGAGCGAGCGCGGCCGTCGGCGTTCATCGGCGCCATGCTCCGACCAACGGGCCGGATGTGCCCTTCGGACCGAGGCGGCGCCGATGAGCGCCGCTCCCCGGGTGCCGTTGGCCGTCCGCCCCCGAGGGGCGATGGTCCTCCGGCTGGGACCGGCGTCGGCCCGCATCGACCTCCGCGCCGTCGGGGTGACGGTGGTGCTGGCGGCGCTGGCGTTCCTCGTCGTGTGCTGGTCGGTCTCGGTGGGCGACTACCCGATCGCCCTCTCCGAGGTGCTGCGGACGATGGCCGGCCACGGCGTCGAGCCCGAGCGGCTGGTGATCCACGAGATCCGCCTGCCCCGGGCTGCCCTGGCCGCCTCGGTCGGCGCCGCCTTCGGGCTGTCCGGCGGCATCTTCCAGCGCATCACCGGGAACCCCCTCGCCAGCCCCGACCTCATCGGGGTCAACGCCGGGGCCGCGGCCAGCGCGGTGGCCGTCATCGTCCTCTTCTCGGGCTCGCCCACCCAGGTGGCCCTGGGCGCGCTGGTCGGCGCCATCGGCTCGGCCCTGGCCGTCTACCTGCTCGCCTGGAAGGCGGGGGTGTCGACCTACCGGCTCATCCTCATCGGGATCGCCATCGGCGCCTTCATGTCCTCGATCACGGCGTGGCTCCTCACCAAGGCCGACATCTTCGACGCCTCCCGCGCCGCGGTGTGGCTGGCCGGCGACGTGAGCGGAGCGGGGTGGAACGACGTCCAGCCGTTGTGGGTCGCGCTCCTCGTCCTGGCCCCGGCGGCGCTCCTGTTGGCCCGCCAGCTGCGGATGCTCGAGCTGGGCGACGACGCCGCCCTCGCCCTCGGCACCCGCGTCGAGCGGGTGCGGGGCCTGCTGCTGCTCGTCGGCGTGGGCCTGGCCGCGGTGGCGGTGTCCGCCAGCGGTCCCATCGCCTTCGTGGCCCTGGCCACCCCCCAGATCGCCCGCCGCCTCACCGGGGGCCGCACCGTCGGCCTCATCCCCGCCGCCGCCTTCGGTGCCCTGCTCCTGGGGCTCTCGGACCTGGCCGCCAAGCGCATCATCGCCCCCTCGGAGCTGCCCGTGGGCATCGTCACCGCCATCTTCGGCGCGCCCTACCTCCTCGTCCTGCTGGCCCTGTCGAACCGCGTCGGGAGGGGCGGATGAGCGACCACATCGGGGCCTCCGAGCTGGCGCCGCCGGCCGCGCCCACGACCTCGGGCGCGACCGACCTGCGGGCCGAAGGGGTGTCGCTGGCCTATGGCAGCCGGGTCGTCGTGCCCGACATCGACGTCTCCATCCCGACGGGGAAGATCACCGTCATCGTGGGGGCCAACGCCTGTGGCAAGTCGACCCTGCTGCGCGGGCTGGGTCGGCTGCTCGAGCCGACCGCCGGCTCGGTGCTGCTCGACGGGCGCGACATCCACTCGCTCCCCACCCGCGAGGTCGCCACCCGTCTCGGTCTCCTGCCCCAGACGCCCACCGCCCCCGACGGCATCACCGTCGCCGACCTGGTCGGCCGGGGCCGCTTCCCCCACCAGCGCTGGTACCGCCAGTGGTCACCCGACGACGCCTCGGCCGTCGCCCGCGCCCTCGCCGTCACCGGGACGACCGACCTGGCCGACCGGGCCGTCGACGAGCTGTCAGGCGGCCAGCGCCAGCGGGTGTGGATCGCCATGACCCTCGCCCAGGGCACCCCGCTCCTGCTCCTCGACGAGCCGACCACCTACCTCGACCTGGCCCACCAGGTCGAGGTCCTCGACCTGCTGGCCGACCTGAACGAGGACGAGGGCCGGACGATCGTCATCGTCCTCCACGACCTCAACCTCGCCGCCCGCTACGCCCACCACCTGATCGCCATGAGCGACGGCCGGATCGTGGCCGAGGGGCCGCCGACCTCGGTCGTGACCGCCGAGATGGTCGAGCAGGTGTTCGGGCTGCCCTGCCGGGTCATCCCCGACCCGCTGACCGGCACCCCCCTCGTGCTCCCCCGCCCCGCTCGCGCTGATCGGGCCGGACGGACGTCACACCGTGCCGCGCCGGTCTTTGCGCGGGGACCGCTCAAGCGCCCGGCGGCGGTCGGCCCCAGAGTGAGGGTCACAAACACGACGCTGCACGCGGTGCGGAGAAGGAAAGGGCGAGCCATGGGGCTGTTCGACTCCATCAGAGGGTTCACCGGCGGGGTCGACAGCGATCTCGTCAACCGGGGGATCCCGGCCCGGGGGATCATCGTCGGGGTCGACGTGAACGGCGCCGGCGTCGCCTTCGGGCCCGACCAGTACCGGGTCTGCGACCTGGCCGTCCAGGTCTTCCTCGACGGGGCCCAGCCCTACGTCGCCCAGTGCCGCCAGCGGGTGCACGAGGTCGTGCTGCCCCAGCTGGGTGGCGGCGTGGCCGTCTCGCTGCGGGTCGACCCGCAGGACGGCAGCCGCATCGCCATCGTGTTCGGCGAGGAGCCGCCGGTGGTGACCCTCGGCCCGTCGCCCGACGGCGGCTCGGCCGCCATCCTCGCCGGCGGCGCCCCCGCCGAGGCCGTCGTCGTGGCCAACACCCCCCTCGGCGTCCGCAACCACGAGGGCCACGACCTCCACGTCTTCACCCTGACGGTCATCCCCTCGGGCAGCGACCCGTACCAGGTCCAGGTGGGCAACCCGTTCCCCGCCTCGGCCCTGCCGCTGGTCTTCCCCGGCGCCCGGGTCCCGGTCAAGATCGGACCCGACGGCCCCCACGCCGTCGCCATCGACTGGGCCGCCGCCCAAGGCCCCAACCTCACCAAGTCCTAGCCGTCCGGCGGTCCGGCCGGTCTCGTCCCCAACCGTGGGCGGAAAGCCCCGTATACGGCGGCTTTCCGCCCACAGTTCGAGAGCCGCGCTACTCCAGCCAGCGGCTGAGGGACTCGACCTCGACGAGAGGGTGAGGGCCGGCTTCGGACTCGACCTGGATGTGGATCACGGTCTGGACGCCGCCCTTGGCGTCGGCGGCGGCGGTGATCTGGGCTCTGGCTCGGACCCTCGTGCCGGGGGCGAGGTCGGCCGAGGCGAAGCGGACCTCGCCGGTGCCGAGGTTGAGGCCGGCGGACACACCGGTGACCTGGACCATCTCGGGCATGAAGAGGTTGGTCATCGCCAGCAGCAGGTAGCCGGCGGGCGCGCCGGGGCAGGCCGCCGCGAACCGGTCGAGACGCTCCTGGGTGATCTCGACCCACTCGGTCGGGCCGAGGGCGGTGCCGACCGAGGCCCGCACGGCATCGAGGCCCTCCAGGAGGACCGTCACGGGTGCTGGCTCGAGACGGCGACGACCTCGCCGGTCATGTACGACGAGTAGCCGCTGGCCAGGAACACGATCACGTTGGCGACCTCCCACGGCTCGGCGGCCCGGCCCATGGCCTCCCGCTGGGTGAGCTCGGCCAGCAGGTCGTCGGAGGTGACCTTGGCCAGGAACGGGTGCATGGCCAGGCTCGGGGCCACGGCGTTGACCCGCACGCCGAAGTCGGCGGCCTCGACGGCGGCGCACCGGGTCAGGGCCATGACGCCGGCCTTGGCCGCGGCGTAGTGCGCCTGGCCCTCCTGCGCCCGCCACCCGAGCACCGAGGCGTTGTTGACGATGACCCCGCCGGCGCCCCGGTCCCGCATGTGCCGCAGGGCCGCCCGCGTCGCCCGGAAGGTGCCGGTGAGGGTGACGTCGAGGACGACCGACCACTGCTCGTCGGTCATGTCGACGAGGTTGGCCGTCCCGCCCAGGCCGGCGTTGTTGACCATCACGTCCACACCGCCGAGGGTGTCGAGAGCCGTGGCGAACAGGGCGTCGACCTCCGACTGCACGGTGACGTTGCACAGCGCCGTCGCCGGCCGGGTGCCCGTCTCGTCGAGGAGCCGGTCGGCGGTCTCGCCCAGCCGCCGCTCGTGGAGGTCGGAGATCAGCACCCGCGCCCCCTCCTCGATGGCCCGGCGGGCCACGGCCGACCCGATCCCGGTGCCGGCGGCCGCGGTCACGACGACCCCCTTGTCGGCCAGCAGCCCGTGGCCGGCGACGTAGGGGGGAGGAGTGGTCAGGTCGGTCACGGGGAGCCCTTCAGGCCGGTGGGCGGGGCAGCCCGAGGCCGCGCTCGCCGATGATGTTCCGCTGGATCTGGTTGGACCCGCCGTAGATCGTGTCCGAGCGGGTGAACAGGAACAGCCGCTGGGCGTCGGTCAGCTCGTCGCCCGGCGCGGCGTCGGGCGGCGCGTCCGGGGCGCCGACGAGACCCCACGCCCCGGCGGCGTCGATGGCCAGCTCGCCGAGGGCCCGGTGCCACGACGCCCAGTACAGCTTGGTGATGAGCGCCTCGCGCGGCGTCTCGGCCGACGTCGAGAGCACCCGCAGCGTGTTCCACCGCATGATCTCCAGCTCGGCGTGGAGCTGCACCACCCTCTGACGGACGACGGGCGAGTCCAGCCGGCCGACCTTCCGCAGCCCGTCGACGACGGCGTCGAGCTCGTTGCGGAACGCCAGCTGCTGGCCGAGCGTCGACGCCCCGCGCTCGAAGGCGAGCAGCCCCATGGCCACGCCCCAGCCCTTGTTCTCGCCGCCGATGAGGTCCGCATCCGAGCAGCGGGCGCCGTCGAAGAAGACCTCGTTGAACTCGGCCGTCCCGGTGACCTGGCGGATGGGCCGGATCTCGATGCCGGGCTGGTCCATCGGCACCATGAAGAACGAGATGCCCGCGTGCTTCTTGGGGGCGTCCCGGTCGGTGCGGGCCAGCACGAAGCACCACTGCGCCCACTGGGCCAGCGACGTCCACACCTTCTGGCCGTGGAGCACCCACCCGTCGCCGTCGCGCTCGGCCCGGGTCGAGATGTTGGCCAGGTCGCTGCCGGCGTTGGGCTCCGAGTACCCCTGGCACCACAGCTCGGTGCCGGATCGGATCCCCGGGAGGAAGCGCTCCCGCTGCGACTCGGTGCCGAAGTGGATGACCGTCGGCCCGACCAGGCCCTCGCCGATGTGGCCGAGCCGGCCGGGGCCCTGGGCCCGGGCGTACTCCTCGTACCAGATGACCTGCTGGTGGAGGGTGAGGTCGCGCCCGCCGTCGGCCGCCGGCCAGCCCACGCCGACCCAGCCGGCCGCACCGAGGTGCTGCTCCCACGCCAGCCGCTCGTCGAACAGGGAGTGCTCGTCGCCCGGCCCGCCGCGCCCGCGCACGACGGCGAACTCGCCGCTCAGGGCGGTCGTCAGCCACTCCCGGGCCTCGGCCCGGAAGGCCTCGTCGTCGGCGCTGAAGTGCAGGTCCATGACGGTGCCGAGAGTATCTGACGACCCGTCAGATCCCCGCACCACCGGCGGCGAGGCAGGATCGGGGCCGTGGACGAGCAGACCGGGTTCGACGACGGGCGGCTCTGGCGGGTCGATGCCGACGTCTGGCAGCCGGCCGTCGACCTCTGGACGGCCGGCGTCGACCTGGACCCCGGGACCCACACCTGGGTCCCGATCACCCGGAACGCCTTCGGCACGATGCGGCTGTCGGACCCGGACACCGGCACGAACCTCACGATCCACCCCGCCCGAGGCTGGATCTTCCCGGCCCACGAGCCCGACGACGAGCTGGAACCCGACGACCTGGACGTGTTCGACGTCGACGACAGGCCGCTCTTCCACCGGGCTCGGGAGCGGCTGGGCCCGGTGGACCCCGACACCCTCTACGCCTTCGTCCCCGCCCTCGGCCAGGGTGGCGCGCCCCGGCTCGAGAACCTCGAGGTCGTCGATGCCCTGCCCCACGTCGTCGAGCTGGCGGCGACGACCGAGCGGCGGATCTTCCCCGACGTCAGCATCGCTCCCCGCCGGTGACGTCGCTCGGCCTGCTCCGCCTCGAGTGCGCCACCCACTGCTGACCGACGACCTGCTTGACCCGGGGAAATCGCGGGTCAACAATGGCACATCATGACCGCTCTCCCCGTGCCACCGTTCCGTGACGGCGCCCAGGCCATCACCGCCGAGACCGTCCGCGCCGATCGGTCGGCCCGTCCGTTCCTGCGGCTCGTCGACCGCCACCCGGCCGCCCTCACCGTCCTCCTCGCCGTGCTCAACCGGCCCGAGGTCGAGCGCGAGATGGTGCGCCGGGCGTCGATCCACGAGCCGGCCCTGGCCGCCGCGGTCCACGACCTCGAAGCCGAGCCGCGCCTCGCCGCCGTCCTCGACGACCCCGACGACGGCCTCCAGCTCCGCCGGCTGATCGGCGTGGTCGTGAAGCTCAAGATGATCGAGATGGGCTGGGTCCCGCGATCGATGCGCCGCTACACCGAGCGGTTCGGCACCGCCGAGACCTACGAGCCGGCGGAGGAGGAGGAAACGTTCCCTCGTGGCAGCCCGCTCGCCGTGCTCGCCGCCCTCGAGCAGCTGAAGCAGATCGGCACAATGGAGGAGCGCGCCCGCGATGTCGATGAGCTGATGGCCGCCCTGGCCGAGACGCGGGCGGCTGAGGGGAGGCCGTTCTGATGTACCTCGTGCTCGACTCCGGACCACTGGGCGCGGTCACGCGCCCCACGGAGCGCCCGGTCAGCATCTGGCTCGCCGAGCAGGTCCGGCTCGGCCTCACCGTGGTCGTACCTGAGATGGCCGACTACGAGGTCCGGCGCGAGCTCCACCGGGCCGGCAAGGAGGAGGGGCTGCTGTCGCTCGACCTCTTCAACCAGCGGGCGTTCTACCTCGCCCTCGACTCGGCGACGATGGAGCTGGCCGCCATGCTCTGGGCCGACGCCCGCCGGGCCGGGAGGCCCACGGCACCCGACCACGCCCTCGACGCCGATGTCATCCTCGCCGCCCAGGCCAACGCCCTGGCCCACCGCAGCGGCGAACAGGTGGTCGTCGCCACCACCAACCCGAAGCACCTGGCCCGGTTCTGCGATGCCCGTCGGTGGGACGAAATCTAGGCCTAGCCCTCGACCGCTCGGGGCGAGCCGGGCTCGACCACCCACGTCGCCGCCGTGGTCACTGCGCTGGCCGCGTCCTGGACGTCGGCGACGACCTGGAAGCGGGCCGTCATCTGGTCGGGGGTGAGCTCGACGGCGAGGTAGCCGTGCTCGTTGAGCTGCTGACGGAGGTGCGGTGTTCGGGCGCTGACGTCGGCGGGGAACAGGACCGACGAGATGGGCGGCGCCATCAGCTCGGTGCAGACCACCTCGCTGTCGGGATCGAACGGCGTGCGGTGGACGTCGAGCACCATGCCGGCGTGGTAGTCGCCGGTGAGGACGACGGGGTTGTCCACGCCGGCCAGCGCCTCGATGACACGGAGGCGAGCGTCGGGGAAGCCGTCCCACGTGTCGAGGTAGAAGGCGCTCTCGCCGTCGGCCGCGCCGGCGTCGACGCCGGCCAGCACCACCGGGTTGCCGACGATGTTCCACACCGCCGCGCTCTCGCCCGTGGCGGACGCGAACCACTCCTCCTGCGCGGCGCCCAGGCGGGTGCGGTCCTCGGCGGTGCGGGCGTCGCAGTCGCCGTAGTCGTCGTCCGTCCCCAGCTCCTCGCGGCAGGGAGGGACGGCGGAGTCCTGGCGCTCGTCGAGCACGTAGATCCGGGCCAGGTCGCCGATGTCGAGGTGCTGGAACACCGGCAGGTCCGGGCCGTCGGGCGCCGGCATGCGGGTCGGGATGTTCTCCCACCAGCCCCGGTAGGCAGCGGTCTTGGCCTCGCCCACCTGGTCCTCGGTGAGCCCGCCGGGCGCGGTGTCGCCCATGTAGTTGTTGCGGACCTCGTGGTCGTCCCAGGTGCAGACGAACGGGAAGCGGGCGTGGGCGGCCCGCAGGTCGTCGTCGCTCCGGTAGGAGGCGTAGCGAAGGCGCCAGTCGTCGACCGACTCGGGGATCCGGTTCGGCAGGGCCCGCGCCCCCGGGTACTCGTAGACGTAGTCGCCGAGGTGGAGGACGAGGTCGAGGTCCTCGTCGAGCATGGCGCGGTAGGCGGCGTAGCGGCCGTTGTCGATCCACTGGCAGTTGGCCACGGCCAGGGCGAAGCGGGCCGGGATCTCGCCGGGGGCGGCGAGGGTGCGGGTCCGCCCGACCTCGCTGGTCCACTCCCCCACCGTGAACCGGTAGTGGTAGTCCGAGGCCGGGTCGAGACCGGCAGCGTCGACGTGGACCGAGTGGCCGGCGTCGGGCTCGGCCGTGGCCACGCCCCGGTTCACGACCTGGGTGAAGCGGTCGTCGGCGGCGATCTCCCAGATGACGTCGACCGGGTCGGTGGGCATGCCGCTGCGGTCGCCCTCGGTGAGCGGCGTGGGCGCCAGCCGGGTCCAGAGGATGACGCTGTCGGATCGAGGGTCGCCCGAGGCCACACCCAGGCCGAACGGGTCGCCGGCCAGCCGGGCGGCGTGCCTGGTGGTCGTCGGACCGAGCGACGTCGTGGTCGTCGTGGTGCTCGACCCCGACGCCCGTCCGGAGCCGTCGCCGTCGTCGCCGCAGGCGGCGAGGGCGGCCAGCGCGGCCGCCCCGATGATCAGCTCGCGGCGCCCCACCAGATGCCGTTCACGCTCTGTTCCCCCTGTGTTCACCGGGCGAGTCTGTCACGACCACAAAGGGCGCGTTCGCTGACACACTGGACCGATGCGCTACGCGGAGTCCGTGATCGACCTGATCGGGGGGACACCACTGGTGCGGCTGAGGAAGGTCGTGGGTGATGTCGCCCCGACCGTCCTGGCCAAGGTGGAGTACCTCAACCCCGGAGGCTCGGTGAAGGACCGCATCGCGGTCCGGATGATCGACGCCGCCGAGGCCGACGGCTCGCTCAGACCGGGGGGAACCATCGTCGAGCCGACGAGCGGCAACACCGGCGTGGGCCTGGCGATCGTCGCCCAGCAGCGGGGCTACAAGTGCACGTTCGTCGTCCCCGACAAGGTGTCGGGCGACAAGATCGACGTGCTCCGGGCCTACGGGGCCGAGGTCGTCGTCTGCCCCACCGCGGTCGACCCCGAGCACCCCACCTCCTACTACTCGGTCTCCGACCGGCTGGTCCGCGAGCTCCCGCTGGCCTGGAAGCCCGACCAGTACTCCAACCCCGCCAACCCGGCGTCGCACGTGGCCACCACCGGCCCGGAGATCTGGGACGCCACCGAGGGCCGGGTCACCCACTTCGTGACCGGCATCGGCACCGGCGGCACCATCACCGGCACCGGTCGCTACCTCAAGGACGTGAGCGACGGCCGGGTGCAGATCATCGGGGCCGACCCCGAGGGCTCGGTGTACTCCGGCGGCAGCGGCCGGCCGTACCTCGTCGAGGGGGTGGGCGAGGACTTCTGGCCCTCGGCCTACGACCCCAGCATCCCGGACGACGTCATCGCCGTGAGCGACCGGGACAGCTTCACCATGACCCGCCGCCTGGCCCGGGAGGAGGGCCTCCTCGTCGGCGGCTCGTGCGGCATGGCCGTCGTCGCCGCGGTGAAGGTGGCGGCGAAGGCCGGACCCGACGACGTGGTGGTCGTCCTGCTGCCCGACGGTGGCCGCGGCTACCTGTCCAAGATCTTCGACGACGGGTGGATGGCCGACTACGGCTTCCTCGACACCAGCGCCGGCGAGCCCACCGTGGGCGAGATCTTCCGGAGCAAGGCCGGCGACCGGCCCGAGCTGGTCCACGTCCACCCCCACGAGACGGTCGGCTCGGCCATCGCCATCCTGCGGGAGTACAGCGTCTCGCAGATGCCCGTGGTGCGGGCCGAACCGCCGGTGATGGCGGCCGAGGTGGCCGGCACGATCGACGAGCGCGACCTGCTCGACCTCCTGGTCAGCGGGACGGCGACGGTCGAGGACACCATCGAGGGCCACATGTCGCCCGTGCTCCCGCTGATCGGCTCGGGCGAGCCGCTCTCGGCCCTGCTCGAGGAGCTGAACCGGGCCGATGCCGTCCTCGTCGTCACCGACGGGACCCCGCGCGGAATCCTGTCCCGCCAGGACGTGCTCGCCTTCCTGGCGGCCGGCCGATGAGCGAGCGCAGCGAGCGAATCAGACAGGTGCACCGATGAGCGATCTGACGCCCCCAGAGCCGACCACTGAGGGACCCGCCCCCGAGGCCTGGTCGTCCTCCGACCCGTCGTTCGCGACCCGCGCCATCCACGCCGGCCAGGAGCCCGATCCGACCACCGGCGCCGTCGTCGTCCCCATCCACCAGACCTCGACCTACGCCCAGGACGGCGTGGGTGGGCTGCGGGGCGGCTACGAGTACTCCCGCTCGGCCAACCCCACCCGCACCGCCCTGGAGACGTGCCTGGCCGCATTGGAGCGGGGGCCCGTGGGCCTGGGCTTCGCCTCCGGGCTGGCCGCCGAGGACACCCTGCTGCGGACCGTGTGCCAGCCCGGCGACCACGTCGTCGTCCCCCACGACGCCTACGGCGGGACCTACCGGCTCTTCGCCCAGGTGCTCGAGCGCTGGGGCGTGGCCCACACCTCGGTCGACCTCACCGATCTCGAGGCGGTGGCCCGGGCCTGCACCTCCGACAGGGGTCCGACCCGCGTCGTCTGGTGCGAGACGCCGACCAACCCGCTGCTGGCCGTGGCCGACATCGCCGCCCTGGCCGCGGTGGCCCACGACGCCGGCGCCCTGCTGGTGGTGGACAACACCTTCGCCTCGCCCTACCTCCAGCAGCCCCTCGTCCACGGGGCCGACGTGGTGGTCCACTCCACCACCAAGTACCTCGGCGGCCACTCCGACGTGGTCGGCGGCGCGCTGGTGGCGGCGGACGTCGAGCTGGGCGAGCGGCTCCGCTACCACCAGAACGCGCTGGGCTCGGTGCCGGGCCCGTTCGACTCGTGGCTGGTGCTGCGGGGGGCCAAGACGCTGGCCGTGCGGATGGACCGTCACTGCGACAACGCCGCCGCCATCGCCGGCTGGCTCGACGGCCGTCCCGACGTCCGGGCCGTCCTCTACCCCGGGCTCGTCGACCACCCGGGCCACGACGTGGCCGCCAAGCAGATGCGCCGGGCCGGCGGCATGGTCAGCGTCCGTCTCACCGGCGGTGAGGAGGCGGCCCTGCGGATGTGCGAGCGGGCCCGCCTCTTCACCCTGGCCGAGTCGCTGGGTGGGGTCGAGAGCCTGATCGAGCACCCGGCCCGCATGACCCACGCGTCGGTGAGCGGCACCCCGCTGGAGGTGCCCCAGGACCTGGTGCGCCTGAGCGTCGGCATCGAGGCCGTCGACGACCTGATCGACGATCTCGACCAGGCCCTGAGCTGAACGGACCGGGGCGGATGACGCCGGTCATCGCCCCGGCCCCGGCACGTCGGCGCAGACCAGCTGGCGCGACGGGAAGTCCGTTCCCGTCATGGCGGCGCGGAGCGAGGTCACGTGGCCCCACACGCACACGCGGACCTCGCGGGCCCGTGCCACCTCGTCCACCGATGCCGCCTCGGCGGGGTCCTCGGGATCGGCGGGCCACGGCGTGGTGACACCCGAGCCGGTGACCGTCTGACCCGGGCCGACCCACGGCGTGAACTCCCGGGTCCGGACCGGCAGGGTGTCGTTGTGCGGCCGCTCCCGGGGGTCCTCGGGCGACCCCTGGCCCGTGGCCAGGACGACGCCCCCGTCGGGGCCGCGGGACCGGCGGGCGAGGACGTTCCAGACGACCTCCACCATGTCCGGGGTCGACGCGTCCGGGAGGACCACCACGGCCTCGGCGTCGTCGTCGACCGTGAGGGTCGTCTCGATGACGAGCTCGGCCCCGTCGTCGCCCCGCCGGACCTCGGCCGCGAGGTGGAGCCCCTCGACGGCGGGTGGGGGCAGGGGCGGGAGCTCGCCGACGGGGTCGCCATCGGAGCGCCACGGTCCGACGACGACGAGGGCGGCCACGACGACCGCTACCACGACCACGGTGACGGCCACGGCGGCGATGCCGGGGCGGGCCCGGTGACGACCGTGCTCAGTAGCGACCACGGATCTCCACCCCCAGCTCGTCGCGCAGGGCGTTCTCGCTCAGCCCATCGGGGTGGCCGCCGGCCTCCGAACCCGGGACGGCGGGCGTCGACGCGTCCTGGTCGTGGTCGACCGGCAGGCCGACGGCGTCGCGCTCGGCGTTCGGCGCCCACCCGTCGGCCCGGGTCAGCTGCCCGTCGCCGTCGAGGTCGCCGTCCACCTCCGGCAGGCGACGGGCGCCGTCGTCGCCGGCCCCCTCGATCTCCTTGCTGGTGATCACCCCGTCGCCGTCCTCGTCGACCACCTCCCAGCGGTCGTCGTGGTCCGCCCCACCGGTGGCCTCGACCACGCCGTCACCGTCCTGGTCGACCCGCACCCGGCCGGCCTGGTCGGCATCGGGACCGAGGTAGACGCCCTGGGCCCGACCGCCGACCACGGCGTCGTAGGCGTGGACCAGCTCGTGGTGGAGGGTCACCAGCGGCGAGACCGACAGGCTGAAGGCCGGGCGATCGGCCCGGGCGGGCCCGAACCCGGCCTCGTCGTCGGCGGGGTCGTAGCGGACCTGGCCGTTCACCTGGCTGTCGCCGCGGTCGTAGGCCACGACGGTGACCTCCTGCCCCTCCAGCCCTTCCAGGAGGAGGGCGCCGGCCTCGGTGGAGGCCAGGGTCGCCAGGTCGGAGCGGATGCGGTCGGCCAGGAAGCCGTCGGGGTCGAGGTCGGGGTCCACGGTCACGGTGATGGCGTCGAGCAGCGACGGATCGACGGCGTGGCGGCGAACCGTGTCCCTGGTGGTGCTGTCCACGACGTCGCCGGGCTCGGCGTGGAGGGCGTCGGCACCACCGCCACCCCTGACCAGGTCGACGCCGAGCCCGGCGTAGGCGACGTCGGCCCCTGCCCCGCCGTCGACCTCGTCGTCCCCGTCGCCTCCGGAGAGGATGTCGGCGCCGAGGCCGCCATCGACCTGGTCGGCCCCGGTCCCACCGTCGACGTGGTCGCGGTCGGCGCCCCCGTCGAGGAGGTCGTCGCCGGTCTCGCCGTACACGAGATCCTCGCCCCGGCCGGCCGAGACCCAGTCCTCACCGGCGCCACCGTCGATCACGTCGGCGCCGTCGCCGCCGATGATCCGGTCGTCGCCCCCGCGCCCGGCGATGTCGTCGTCGCCGGCCCCGCCCAGCATGCGGTCGGCCCCGTCCCCGCCCTTCAGGGTGTCGTCGCCCGAGCCCCCTCGGAGCAGGGCACCACCGCTGGGCACCGCCAGGACGTCGTTCCCGCTGCCGCCGTCGAGGACCAACCCGTCCCGCGCCGGCGCGCTCGCGGCCGGGGTGGTGGCCATCCGGTCGTCGCCGACTCCACCCCGCACGTCCACT
>Ga0193706_1000715_pt1 | contig 17341 bp, 11 predicted proteins | sample U3c1metaG_FD_160130 | JGI IMG/M metagenome (GOLD analysis project Ga0193706, IMG submission 160130) | Soil microbial communities from a riparian zone of the East river system, Colorado, United States - U3c1 | ecosystem: Environmental > Terrestrial > Soil > Riparian zone | place: USA: East River... | reverse complement strand
CACGCCGAATACGATCTCGTAATGCGGATAGTCCTGAGCAAAAAAGGTGCGCAGGTTCGCCTCCAGACCGTCGTCGATGCCTGCCACGGGTTTGAGCACGGAGATGGGCTCGGCGTCACTGCTTGCATGCACCGCCGATGCACCACGCCGCCGCACGCGCCAAAGGACCACCGGACCCATCACCACCCAGGCGGTGGTGATCGCCATCAACACGGTGTCGAGAGCGGTCGATACGAGGCTCATCGCCCGCCAGTCAACCACAAGGGCGGTCTTGCCGTCTCCCGCGGGAGATAAGGGCGCTGGCGACCTGCCGCTCCTTGCGTGCCAATCGACGGTGCGACTCGCCCGGCGACCTACCGATGTGGCGGTACGATCACTTTGCCCGTGGTTCGCGCAAGGCTGCCCGATTCCGCTGAGCGACAGTGTCGTCCACTGTAAGCAAAGATTGCGCCTACGAGGCTCAGTGCGCCGCGTCTAGCTGCGGTTCGGAAGCTATTTCCGCGGCTTAACACGATCGAAAAACCAATCGGGGCGAAAGCGATGGCGCGGCCAGAAGGGACCGCGGCACCCCGCGCTTTCCGATGGTTTTCACCGTTTGCTTACGGGGCAATTTTGTTCGAAAGCGAAAACCGCAAATGTCACACGGTTTTCTTCCTCTTTATCGATTGAACCTTGACGAAATCGGGCGAAGAATGGGCAAATGCCGAGTTTGCCGGCGGCTCGTGAGGGCGAGCTTCCTTCGGAAATACGTCCCGTAGTTCGGAACGAACTGCTCGCCGGCAGATACCGGTTGCTCGCCACCCTGGGACGGGGCGGCATGGCGGACGTCTATCTCGGCGCAGCCGACGGCCCGGCGGGGTTCAGCAAGCTCGTCGTGATCAAGAAGCTTCGCAACGGGACGGAGGACCCGAGCCTCGTCGAGATGTTCCTCGACGAAGCGCGCCTCGCCGCGCGCCTGAATCATCCGAACATCGTCAATACTTACGAAGTCGACGAATCACCCGAGGGTTACCTCCTCGTCATGGAGTACCTCGAAGGGCAGTCGCTACGCCGTTTGGCCAAGGCGCTGCGCATGCACGATGGTCGCTTCGACCCGGTGCTGGCAGCGCATCTGGTGAGCGAGTTGCTGGAGGGGCTCCACTACGTGCACGAGATGCGCGACTACGACGGAACCCCCTTGGAGGTCGTGCATCGGGACGTCAGCCCGCAGAATGTCTTCGTCACCTACGACGGGACCGTCAAGGTGCTCGACTTCGGTATTGCCAAGGGCGCGCGCAACATCACCGATACGCAGAGCGGCGTCCTCAAGGGCAAGGTTTCCTACATGGCGCCCGAGCAGCTCAATGCAGGGGACGTCGATCGCCGGGCGGACATTTTCTCGGTGGGCGTCGTTCTCTGGGAGCTTCTCACGGGGGAGAAGCTCTTCAAAGGGGACATGATGGAGACGCTGCGTTCGGTGATGTCTTCGCCGATCCAGCCGCCCTCCTTTTTGGCACGAGGCATCCCCACCGAGCTCGATCGCATCGTCCTCAAGGCCTTGGCGCGGTCGCCGGAGCATCGCTACGACACGGCGCTCGAGATGAACAAGGAGCTCTCCGATTGCGTGAGGCGCTCGGAGCGCTTCATCCGGCGCGAGGACGTTGCCGCACGCATGCAGGAGTTGTTCGGCGAAGCGCGCGAAACGATGGCGAGGACGGTGCAGATGTACATGGCGTCGCGCTCGAGCGACGCGAGCATGACGTCCGAGCCGCCCCTCATGCCGGCCAGCTTGCGCCCGACGCCCTCCGATCCTTTGGGGCCCTCGTCTGGCGTACGTCCGATGACGCCGGTGGCTCCGCCGCCCCCCTCCTGGCTGACGATCCCAGCCAGCATCGTTGCCCTGGCGTTGCTCGCCGGGGGAGGCTTCTTGTTGGCGCGATCGGGCCTGCTGACCGGAGGTCCCCCCGCCCACGGCGCGAGGACGCAAGAAGCCGCGCCGCGATCGCAAAACGGCCCCACCGCCGCCCCTGCCCCGCTCGGGGAAACCGAACAGGGTTGCCATCTGACGCTCAGCAGCGACCCGCTCGAAGCGCAGGTGGAATGGGGCGGCAACATCATCGGTCAGACACCGATGTTGATCGATCTGTTGCCCGGCCCGCAGACGTTCGTTCTCTCGCGCGACGGATACTTCAAGGCGACGGTCGTCCTCAACATCACCGAGTCCATGTCGGGAAAATCCGAATCGCGCACCGTCGTCATGATCCCCCGCAAAGGTCGGGCAGGACTTGCATCGGGAACACGCGGCGCTAGAGGTGCCAGCATCAATGCAGCCGCCGCAGCTGCCGCGGGCGATTCACCGGCCGCGGCTTCGCCTGCACCCGATCCCATCGTTGCCGTTGCCGGAGATACGCCGCAAACTTCACCGCCTTCGAAACCGACATCGGCCGCGGCGGCTGCCAACGCCGACAACCCCCCGGCTCCCGGCACAGCGACCGCGGCCGCGCCTTCGCCGGCATCGGCGCTGCCGGCCGTGCTTGCCTTCGGTCCCGAAATGACGCGGCCCGCGCTCGTCTCCGGCGGTGAGCTTTCCTATCCACGCGAAGCCATCGTGGCCGGTGTCAGCGGCACGATCGTCGCCAAATGCACGATCACCGCCGAGGGGACGCTTCGCCATTGTCGCATCATCAAAGGGCTGCCGTTTCTGGACAAGGCCGCGCTCGACGTGCTCGCCACGCGGCGTTACTCGCCGGCGATGTTGCAGGGCAAGCCCGTCTCGGTGGAGTACGTTTTCAACCTCAAGGTTGCCCCGCCGCGATAGCCGCACGATCAGGGCCCGCCGGCCCTCCGCGGCCGAGACATGAATGACCATTCATGGTATGCACGGCTGGTCGCAACGCCGCTGTCCAGGGAGGCGCGATGAGTCGCTTCGACATCGCCATCAATTCCGGCCTCCTGTTCGACGGAACAGGCAGACCAGGGCGATTGCAGAGTCTCGGTATTTCTGGCGGACGGGTCGCCGAGATCCGCGAGAAACCGATTCCGGCCGAGGAGGCGGCGGAGCGCATCGATGCCGAAGGCAAGTGGGTCATGCCGGGGTTCCTCGACATCCATACGCACTACGACGCCGAGGTCGAAGCGGCGCCGGGGCTGGCCGAATCGCTGCGGCACGGCGTGACGACGGTCACCTTCGGAAGCTGCTCGCTCGGAACGGTGCTCTCGCGGCCGGTCGATATCGCGGACATGTTCACTCGCGTCGAAGCCGTGCCCTACGAGTTCGTTCTGCCGCTGTTCGAGGCGAGAAAGAACTGGTCCACGCCGGCCCAGTACCGGGCCCACATCGACACCCTGGCTCTCGGGCCGAACATCACCGCCTTCCTCGGGCATTCCGATCTTCGCGCGCATGTCATGGGGCTTGGACGCGCCATCACGAAGGGTGTGGTGCCGACGGAGGCGGAGCTCGCCACCATGGAAGCGCTCGTCAGCAGCGCGCTCGACGCAGGATTTCTCGGACTTTCCCTGAACACCAACCGCTGGGACAAGCTCGGCGGCAGCACCCATCGCTCATCGCCGCTTCCCTCGACCTTCGCGCGGTGGTCGGAGATCCGGCGCCTGCTCCGCCCGGTGCGCGAACGCGGGCGCGTGATGCAGGGGCTTCCCAACATTTCGGCGAAGTACGACCTCTTTCTCTACTTCTGGGAGAGCATCGGTGTCGCACGGCCACCGTTGAAGACGACGCTCGTTTCCCTTCTCGACGTGCGAACCAATCGCCTCCTTTATCGCGCCGTCGGAGGCTTGGCTCGGCTCATCAACCGCTTCCTGCGCGGGAACGTGCGCTTTCAGGCGCTTCCCGTGCCGTTCGAGCTCTTCGCCGACGGCATCGACGCTCCCGTATTCGAAGAGTTCGGCGCGGGGACCGCCGCGCTTCACCTCGCCGATCTGGCAGCGCGTAGCCGCTTGCTCCGCGACGTGCAGTATCGCCGCTGGTTTCGCCGCCAATGGACGAACTGGCTACTGCCCCACGTCTTCCACCGCGACTTCAATCAGTCGGAGATCGTCGCCTGTCCCGACGGCGCGCTCGTCGGAAAGTCGTTCGCCGCAGTGGCGCGTGAGCGCGGAGAAGCAGCGCTCGACGTCTTTCTCGATCTCGCTGCCGAGCATGGCAACGCGCTGCGCTGGTTCACCATCATCGGCAACGACCGCCCCTTCGCCCTCCGCCGCATCGCGTCCCACCCCGACGTTCTCCTCGGCTTTTCCGACGCGGGCGCCCATCTGCGCAACATGGCGTATTACAATTTTCCGCTGCGCATGCTGAAGCTGGTGCGCGACGCTGCGCGCGACGGCGTCCCGTTCTTATCGATCGAAAAAGCAGTGTGGCGCCTCACCGGTGAGATCGCCGACTGGCTCGACCTCGACGCTGGCCGGCTCACCGAGGGCGCCCGCGCCGATGTGGCCATCGTCGATCCTGAAGGCCTCACTGACGCGCTCGAGGACCATGTGGAGGCGATCATGCCGGAGTTCGGCGACTACCGCCGGATGGTCCGAAGAAATGACGCCGCGGTAGCTGCCGTGCTGGTAGGTGGACGTGTCGCGGTGATGAGCGGCAGGCCCGTGCCCGATCTCGGACGTGTGAAGTTCGGCTCGTTCCTAGCACCCCACTCATGAGTGGGGGGGCGCGCAGGTATGCGCGACGCGTAGCGCACTCAGTTCGCGCAGCTCGCGCGAACCGCTTCGAGAAGCGTATCCATTCCGATGGGCTTGCGCAGCCATCGGAGCGAGCCCGAGGCGACTTCCAGATCGTACGCGGTGAGCACAATCACCGGAATCGAGCGGAGCTCGCGGTCCCTGCTGAGGTGCTCGTAGAAGTCCCAGCCGTTCATGACGGGCATCGCCAGATCGAGGAGAATCAGGCGCGGCTTGGCTTCGAGCCGGGCGAGAAGATCGAGACCTTCCTTGCCGTTTCCGACCTGCAAAGCCGAAAACCCGCCGACGCTGAGGACTGCGCAAGCGGCGTTGCGCGTATCGACGTCGTCCTCGATGACGAGAATCGTCTCACCCCTGGCAACTCCCGATGGCGGTTCAGCTGCTGGGACAGGAGGCAGCGCCGCCGCCGCTCGAAGCAGGCGATCGGAGGTGAACTGCTCGGCCTGGAGAAGGTCGACCTCGGCCGGAGCCAGTGGTTGCCCACTTTTCGCCCGGCAGCGCACGCAGATCCAACGAAACGTCTCCTCGTGCGCCTTGCTGAAGCGCAGCTGGCCGATCCTTTCGCACGACTCGCAACTCCCGTAGCGATCCTCCCGCCCCATGCAGCGAATTGTACACCAATCGATAGGGTGCGCCCATGGCGATGCTGGGGTGCGCCGGGGTGGAACTGGACGGTGCTAGGTTGGCGCGGCTTTACCGTTCTCCAGAGTGGGCTTCGCGTCCAGCGCGGCGCGCACCTTGCGACTGAGCGTCTCCGGCAAGACTGGCTTCTGAAGGAAGGCCACCCCTTCGGGCACGCCGTGATCGAGAACGACGTTGTTGGTGTAGCCAGACATGTAAACCACCTTCATGGCGGGAAACTTGGGCGTCAGCTCGTCGGCCAACTGGCGACCGCTTTTATGAGGCATGATCACGTCGGTGAGCAAGAGATCGATCGTGCCCGGATGCCCTTCAATCACGCGAACGGCTTCCAGCGGGCTTCGCGCGACGAGCACGCGGTAGCCTTGACGCTTCAACACGGTCTCCACGAACGAGCGAACCTGCTCTTCGTCCTCCACCAGCAGGATCGTTTCGCTGCCTCTCAGCGAACCGGCCAACGGCACGAGGGAGCTCGCTCCTTGCGCCTTCGCCCCGGCAACGGGGAGGTAAATCTTGAAGCTCGTGCCCTTTCCCGGCTCGCTGTAGACCCTGATGTGGCCGTCATACTGATGAACGATGCCGAAGACGATCGAGAGCCCGAGCCCCGTTCCCGTGCGTTGCTCTTTGGTCGTGAAAAAGGGCTCGAAAATGCGGCTCTGCGTCTCCTTGTCCATACCGACACCCGTGTCGCTGATGGCGACCAACACGTAGGCGCCGCTCGTGACGGCGTGATCGGACACGATGAACTCTTCGCCGTTTTCGAGGCTGGTCTCGATGATGAGCTTGCCGCCGTGCGGCATCGCATCGCGCGCATTGACGACGAGGTTCATGATGACCTGCTCGATCTGCCCGGGGTCGGCCTTGATGGGCGGCAGGTCACTGGCAAGGTGAGTGACGACCTCCACGTCTTCGCCCACGACGCGCCGGGTGAACTTGTCCATGCTGGCGACGACTTCGTTGATGCCGAGAATCTGGGGTGTATGCGGTTGCTGCCGGCTGAAGGCGAGGAGCTGTCGCGTCAGGTCGGCGGAACGCTCCCCCGCGCGCTTCATCTCGGTGAGCGGCTCATGCGTCGGATGCGTACTGTCGATGTCTTCCAGGAGCATCACCGTGTAGCCGAGCAGCACGTTGAGCATGTTGTTGAAGTCATGAGCGACGCCGCCGGCGAGGCGCCCAATGGCCTCCATCTTCTGCGCTTGACGCAGCTGTTCCTCGAGCTTCCGAGTCTGGGTGATGTCCGTAATCATCCCCTCGGAATGGCGCACACCATTGCGGTCGTAGACAGCGGTGGCGCGGCTCCGCACCCAGGTCCACTCGCCGTCCTTGCGCAGTCGCCGGTATTCGATGTCGAACGATCGGCCGTCCTCCGTCAAGCCGCGCGATGCCTGCTCGGTGCGAGCGCAGTCTTCGGGATGCACGTGCGTGGTCTGACCGTTCACATCGCCGCAGATCTCCGCCGCCGTGTAACCGAGGATGTTGACGATGTTGGCGGTCATGAAAGTAAGCTCGCCCTTTTCGTTGGCTGACCAGATGGCGTCCGGTATTCGCTCCACCAGCGTGCGGTATTTCTCTTCTGCGGCGGCCAAGGCTCGTACGGCGACGATCTTGTCGGTCACATCGCGGCCAATGCCGAGAACGAGGTGCTCGTCGCCGACGTCCACGTTGCTGCTCGAGAACTCCATGTAACGCACGCCACCATCCGGTCGGCGGATGGGAACGACCACCTCGGAAGTACCCTTGCCCACCGATCGCGTGTAGAGGTCGGTGTTGTCGGCTTCATGGCCCTGCGGCGCGAAGTCGCGAATGTGCTTTCCCACCAGACTCTCCGGCGGAACGTCGAGAAGGTCGCCCCACCGCTGGTTGGCATCGATGACGACGCCCTCCACGCTCAGCAGGGCGATGGCATCGTTGGCGCTGTTGAAGAAGAGCGAGCGATAGTGGTCTTTGGCGCTTCGCACTTGGTCGACGAGTTTCGCGAGCTCGGTCGGATTGGCGCGCAAGAGGTCCTTGTAGAGCGATGAATCCCCGCGGCTGGTGACCGGCGGAGATCCTTCCGCCAAACTCTTGCGCAAGGCGGCTATCTCCACCTCGAAATCCGCCGTGCGTGACAAAAGGGCGGATGCGCCGACGTGGCGCGCAAGATTGCGGTCGGGCTCGTCACAAAAGTGGGCGCTGAGGAGGATCACCGGGACGCCGGTCAGGCTCGCGTCTTCTCGCACCTCGCGGCAAAACGCGAAGCCGTCCTTCTCCCTCATCAGCACATCGCTGACGATCGCATCCGGTCGGCGCTGGCCGATCTTCTCCCAAGCTTCGACGGCGCTCCCGGCCGTCTCCACGTCGAACCCGGCCTGACAGAGACGCAGATTGCAAAGCTTCAACTGGAGTCGGTCGTCGTCGACGAGGAGTACGAGGCACGGCGCTTCGGTCGCGCTCGTGGCAGGCACGCGGGGGCTCGGTGAGCCGCTCCCGCGTTCCTCGTTGGACCCCTCGCCGATCGTCGTTGCTAGCGTCATGACTTGTCCGCCAGACAGGCCGCCAAGGTGGCGGCGAAAGTCTCGGTATCGATGGGCTTTCGGAGGTACGCGACGCAGCCATGCTCGCGCACCACCCGCTCCATCTGCGGACCATGGATACTGGTGGTGGCGACGATCAACGTCTCGGAAAGGCGCGGATCGGCCTTGATTTGCCGCGCGAGAAGAAGGCCCCCCATTCGGGGCAGGACGAGGTCCAGCACGATCAGGCGCGGGCGAAATTCCGCGAGGACCTGCAACGCTTCCTCGGCGTTCGGCGTCATACGCACATAGGCTCCTTGCTGTTTGAGGAGAAGCGTCACCAGCTTGGCGCCCGCCGGATCGTCCTCGACGACGAGAATGGGGACGCCTCGCAGAAGTTCCTGCCTCGAGGGCGACGAGACAGAAGACCCGCCTCCGGTCGCGCCGCCGCCATTTGCGCCCGTTGGGGCCGCTGCCGCGTTCTCGGTGCGCATGCATCGCTCAAATGCTCGAATCGTGCCGGCGCAAGAGAGCGGCGGGACGGATCGCTCGTCGCCATGAACGCAGTCATTTCCGCCTCAATCACGCGCTACTGCGGCGCCGGCTGTGTGGTGCAGGCACCCGATCTATGGTAGGGCCGCCATGGTGGGGGCGCCATGCGGGGGAAGCTGCTTGTCATCGACGACGACGAAGCGAGCTGCCGGCTCGTCGAGGCGATTTTCAAAGCGGAACCGCTGAAGGTTCTTGCGGCACATGCCGGCACGTCGGGCGTTGCACGTGCCGTCGCCGACCGACCGGACGTGATTCTTCTCGATCTCCATTTGCCAGACTCCAACGGACTGGAAGTGCTGGAGCGGATTCTGGCCGAAGTTCCATCTTTGCCGGTCATCATGCTCACCGCGCACCACCACTTGAAGACCGCCGTTCGCGCGACGCAGCTCGGCGCCTTCGACTACCTGACGAAGCCGGTCGACCAGGAAGAGCTCGTGCTGGCGGTCCGGCGGGCACTCGAGAAACGTGCGCTGCAAGCCGAAGTGGAGGAGCTCCGGCGGCAAGTCGACGAAAGCGGAAGTCTCGCTACGCAAATGGGTCCGAGCGAGGAAATCAAGCAGGTGATCGAACAGGTGAAGATCGTGGCGGCCTCGGACTTCACCGTTCTCGTGCAAGGCGAGACCGGGAGCGGCAAGGAGCTGGTAGCGCAGGCGATCCACCGCCAAAGCGAGCGTCGGCAGAAGCCCTTCGTCGCCGTCGACTGCGGAGCGATTCCGGAGCATCTGCTCGAATCCGAGCTGTTCGGGCACGAGAAGGGAGCTTTTACCGGCGCCGAAAGACGCCGCGAGGGTCGTTTCCAACTGGCGCAGGGGGGCACTTTCTTTTTGGACGAGGTGGGAAACCTGCCCGTGATTCTTCAGGCCAAGCTGCTGCGGGTGCTCGAGTCGAGGCAGGTCCAACCCATCGGCGCGACGAGGGCAGCGTCGATGGACGTTCGTTTCGTGGCGGCGAGCAACGACGATCTGCGGGCGCGCGTCGCGGGTGGGCTCTTCCGCGCCGACCTTTATTTCAGACTTGCGCAATACACCATCTCACTGTCGGCGTTGCGCGAGCGCATCACCGACATTCCCTACCTCGCCACGCGCTTCGTCGGGGAAGCGAGCATCGAGCTGCGGCGCCCCGTCCAGCAGATCGCTCCCGAGGCGCTCCACCTGCTGGAACGCTACGCATGGCCAGGCAACGTGCGCGAGCTGCGCAACTTGATCCGACGCGCAGTTTTGCAGACGAACGATCTCATCATCCGGCGTGAAGTCGTCAAAGCGCTCATCGGCAAAACGAGTGTCGTCCCCGCTCCGATGCCGAAAAAATCCGAGCGCTCCCTGCGCGAGATTGCCGATGAAGCAGCGAAAGCGGCCGAGCGCCAAGCGATCTGCGAGACGCTGCGCACGACGCAAGGAAACAAGAGCCAAGCGGCGAAAGCGCTCCGCACTGACTACAAAACGCTGCATCTCAAGATGAAACACCTCGGCATTCGCGCTCGGGATTTCAGCGCCTGAACCACGGCACACGCGCTACATAGGCGGCCCGACACCGCCGTGTTGCGAATCGCGACGCAATCGGGATCGGCCGGCGGCAATGCACATGTAGGTCCCACTTCGTCATGGATCCTCACCGGCGGTCGGCCTAGGATTTGTCCGACCGAAGTGGTTGCATGGAAGGGGGACCATGGCGGGTGGGGACGGGAGCGGAAATGGAGCGCAATTCGCGCAGGTCATGGCTGCGTCCGCACCGGAGGCGCTCCTCGGACTCAGTCTCGATGGCCGCATCCTTTTCTGGAATCTCGCGGCTGAGGAAACGTTTGGGTACGGCGCCGAAGAGGCGATGGGAAAGAAGTTCGACGCTTTGCTCGTGCCGGCCGAGCGAGTCGCGGAGGCGCGGGACGCGTTTGCCAAAGCCGCGCGCGTCGGGTCGGCTCGACTCGACTCGGTCCGACGGCGCAAGGACGGTTCGTCGATTCACGTTCACATTGCGATGCGCCGAGCATCTTTGCCCGGCGGCGAGCCCTTCATCGCCGGCGCCATAAGAGACATCACCCAGGCCCGCCGGGTGCGCGACGAGCTGGCCACCGAAACCAAGCTCTTTCGCGATCTCTTGGAGTCGGCCCCCGACGCCATCGTCATCGTGAACCGCTACGGCAATATTCGCCTCGTCAATGCTCAAACCGAGCGCCTCTTCGGCTACACGCGACAAGAGCTGGTCGGGCAAACGATCGAAATGCTCATTCCTGAGCGATTTCGTTCGAAGCACCCCCAGCACCGAGCAGGCTTTTTTACCGAGCCGCGCACCCGTTCCATGGGCTCCGAGCTGGAGCTCTATGGTGCGCGCAAAGACGGTTCCGAGTTTCCCGTCGAGATCAGCCTGAGCCCGCTGGAGACGGAGGGCGAGGTTCTGGTATCGAGCGCCATTCGCGACATCAGCGAGCGAAAAAAAGCAGAAGACAAATTCAAGGGGCTCCTCGAGTCGGCACCCGACGCCATGGTCATCGTCGACGCCTCGGGGCGTATTCTCCTCGTCAACGCTCAGACCGAGAAACTTTTCGGCTACCGCCGCGAGGAGCTCATCGGCCAATGGGTCGAGCTGCTCGTTCCGGAGCGATTTCGGCGCGCGCACCCGCAACATCGGGCTGGTTACTTCCACGATCCGCGCGTGCGCGGGATGGGCTCCGGCCTCGAACTCTACGGTCTGCGCAAGGACCATACCGAGTTTCCCATCGAGATCAGCCTGAGCCCGCTACAGACCGCAGAAGGCATCCTCGTCTCCAGCGCCATTCGCGACATCACCGATCGCAAGATGCTCGAGCAGAAAATGCAAGAAGCGAGTCGCTTGAAGGGCGAATTTCTGGCCAACATGTCCCACGAGCTGCGCACGCCGCTCAATGCCATCATCGGTTTCACGGAGCTCATGCACAAGGGCAAGGTCGGACCGGTGTCGGCCGAGCACCAGGAGTACCTGGGCGACATCCTCACCAGCTCGCGGCACCTGCTGCAGCTCATCAATGACGTCCTCGATCTCGCCAAGGTCGAATCCGGGACGATGGAGTTTCGACCAGAGCCCGTCGACCTGAGCCAGCTCGTGGCCGAGGTGCGCGACGTGATCCGCGGGCTTGCCGTGAGCAAGCACATTCGACTGGAAACCAACGTGGACGCGGAGGTCACCGCGGTCATCGTCGACGCCGGCCGCGTCAAACAGATTCTTTACAACTACCTGTCCAACGCCATCAAGTTCACGGAAAACGGTGGCAACGTGTCCGTTCACGTCTCGGCCGCGGGGTCGAAGCATTTCCGCATCGACGTCGTCGACAGCGGCGTCGGGATCGCACCCGAGAATCTCGGCCGGCTTTTCGTCGAGTTTCAGCAGCTCGACGGCAGCACCGCCAAGAAGTACCAAGGAACCGGACTCGGTCTCGCATTGACGAAACGAATCGTCGACGCGCAAGGAGGGCGCGTGGAGGTCCAGAGCACGCCCGGACAAGGCAGCACCTTCTCGGCCATCCTGCCGCGCGTCATGACCGGATCCGAGAGCAGATCCCTGACACGGGCGGGGAGCGACCATGGCTTGTGAATCGATCCTGATTGTCGATGACAATCCACAGAACCTGAAGCTCGCCTGCATCCTCTTGACGGGTGAAGGCTACGACGTGCGCACTGCCATCGACGCCGAGCATGCGCTGGAGGTGCTCGGTTCGTTCAATCCCCGACTCATCTTGATGGATCTTCAGCTGCCGGGCATGGACGGGCTCACGCTCACCCGTCAACTGAAGAGCGATCCGGCGCGGACCGATATCATCATCGTGGCGCTCACTGCGTACGCGATGAAGGGCGATCGCGAGAAGGCCCTCGCGGCGGGATGCGACGGGTATGTCACGAAGCCGCTCGATACCGATGCGCTACCGAAAACGGTGGCCCGATGCCTCGAAAAAGCAGGGCGGAGGGGCGTGTGATTCCTCCTCCCACCATCCTCTTGGTCGAGGACAATCCTCTCACCAGCAAGATGCTGCGCGTCGCCGTCGAGAGCGAGGGGTATGCAGCCGTTCAAGCATTCGATGGGCGCGATGCTTTGGCGGCCGTCCAACGACGCATGCCCGACCTCGTGCTGCAGGATCTCGTTCTGCCCGACATGAGCGGTTTCGAGCTGTTGCGCCAGCTGCGCGCGCTGCCGCATGGATTGGATCTTCCCATCGTCGCCCTCTCCGGTTTCGTGGGCCGCATCGACGAAGCGCGCGCCAGCGGAGCGGCCTTCACCAACGTCTTGATGAAGCCGATCGAGCCGAGCCTTTTGCTCGATTGCATCCGCACCTATTGCCCGAAACGCGAATCGATCGCACAGGGGGCGCACGGCAGGAGGCTCCTCGTCGTCGATGACGATCCCGTTCAGCTCAAGCTCACGAGAATGCATTTCGAGCAACTCGGGTACGAGGTCATGACCGCCACCACTGCCCTGGACGGGTTGCGGCTGGCGCGTTCTCATCTCCCCAGCGCCATCCTCTCCGACGTCCTCATGCCGAACGTCGACGGTTTTCAGCTCTGTCTCGAAGCGCGGCGCGATCCGCGCCTGGCGAAAGTACCGGTCGTGCTGCTATCGGCATGGTACCAAACGGACGCCGACCGCGATCTCGCGCGCCGCGTGGGGTCCAACGCCTTCGTACAGCGGACGCCCGACTTCGCCGGGCTCGACAGCGATTTTCTGGACGCGCTCGGCAGCCAAGCGCCACCGCCCACGGAAGCGCCGAGCGACCACCTGAAGCTGGAGCACGCCAAAGCGGTCATTGGGCAGCTCGAACGGCAGCTGAATGTCAGCTCGGGCCTCCTTCGTCGCTGCACGCTTCAAGCGGCGCAGATCTCCCTCCTCAGCGGAGTCGCCGACGCCCTGGCGCGAAAGGGCAACGCCGACGTGGCGCTGCGAGACGTCCTCGCCGCCACGCTCGACGCTGCGGGCATTTCACGGGGAGCCATCCTGCTGATGGACAACGACGTGCTCACCTTGCGAAAGTTGATTGGTTTTTCGGACGACGAGGTCAGCGGTCTGACGGACGCCTTCGTCAAGGACGCGATCATCGCCGATATCGTCAAGCGAGGAACAGCGGCCCGCCTGGCATCGTCGGCAATCGGCCCGGGCCCCTTGCGAGACGTACTCACTCACGCGAAGGTCTCGTCGCTGGAGATCGTCCCACTGGTCGTGGAAGGCAACAGCCTCGGCGCCATGCTTCTCGCGCCGAAAGGCAGCGACCTCGTCGGCGCCGAGGCCGTCGCATTCGCGCGAGCGATGGCCAACCAGCTGGCTCAATCGCTCGAGCTGGCGAACGCATTTGCGCGCCTCGCTGCTTCGGAGCATCGCTACCGAGTCCTGACCGAAAGCGCGCACGACGCGATTTGCGTCCTCACCCCGGCCGGCGTCATCCGCGAAGCGAATGGACGTCTGGAAAGCATGCTCGGCCTGCCGCGGAGTCAGATGGTCGGACGTCCTATCGCGGACTTCGCGGCCCCCGGTCGTCGGGCCCAGTACGCAGATGCCTATCGTAGCGCGATGGCCGCTGGAGAAGGACGAACGCCGGCCATCGAGATGGAGAAGCCCGACGGGGAGACGGTGCTCATCGAATTCTCCCTTCGCACCACCGAAGTGAGTGGGGAGCAATTGGTATTCGCCATTGGGCGCGACGTGACCGAGCAAATTCGAACGCATGCGCAGCTCATGTTGTCGGACCGCATGGCGTCAGTAGGGACCTTGGCGGCTGGGGTGGCCCACGAGATCAACAACCCGCTCACGACGGTCACCGCCAACCTCGAAATGGCCGTGCGCGACGTGCATGGCCTCGCCACAAAGCTCGCCCCGGGGGCCGACCTCGGCGACATCGAAGCCGAACTTCAAGACGCGCGGGAGGGCGCCGATCGCGTGCGACTGATCGTCCGCGATCTTCGCACCTTCTCGCGTGGCGAAGACGATAGACACGGTCCGACCGATGTCCACAACGTCCTCGACTCGACCTTGAGAATGGCGCAAAACGAGACGCGGCATCGGGCGCGCGTCGTCAAGGAGTACGGCCGTATCCCGCTCGTCGTCGGCAACGAATCCCGGCTGGGCCAAGTCTTCCTGAATCTCGTCGTCAACGCGGCGCAGGCCATTCCCGAAGGCCACGCCGATTCGAACAAGATTTTTATCCGCACCCACCTCACCGGGGACAATGTCATCATCGAGGTGTCCGACACGGGTCAGGGCATGCCGGCGGATGTCGTAAAGAGGCTATTTACTCCGTTCTTTACGACAAAAGCCGTGGGCGCGGGGACCGGCCTCGGTCTCGCCATCAGCCACCGCATCGTTACCGGCTTCGGTGGCCAAATGACGGTGAGCAGCGAAGAAGGAAAAGGAACGACCTTCCGGGTCGTGCTCCGCGCGACGGCGCATGTGCCAGAGGCGAGGCCCTCCGCGCCGCCGCTCGTCATCGAGGCACGACGCCGTGGGCGCGTTCTGGTCGTCGACGACGAGCTGGCCGTCGGACGGACGATCCGTCGCATGCTCAGCGACGAGCACGATGTCGAGACCACGACCAACGCGGCGGAGGCCCTGCAACGAATCACCGGAGGCGCTCAATTCGACGTCATCCTTTGCGATCTGATGATGCCCGTCATGACCGGAATGGAACTCCACGCCGCTCTGGCGAGCGCGCAAACGGGTCATGCCGAGCGCATGGTCTTTCTCACCGGCGGAGCTTTCACGCCGGGAGCCAGAGAGTTCGTCGCCAGGGTGCCCAACGCTCGCCTCGAAAAGCCGTTTGCGTTGCAGACACTGCGAGCCCTCGTGAATTCGCAGCTGCAATGACATTCATATCGTTTTGCGATCTTTCACAGCGAGGTAGATGGCCAAGGTCGTGACGGCGCCGAGCACCGAGATGACGAACATCGGCGGCGAGCTTCCGGCGTACCCGATCATGCGGCCCACCAACGCACCGCCGAATGCGCCGAGGATTCCGACGAGCATGGACCAACCGGTTCGTTCGTTCCGCCGCCAAGGGACCGCGTGGACACCCGTGAAGCCCACGATCAAGCCCACGGCGATGAACAGGAGGATATCCATGACATCCTCGTTGTTGCACACCTCGTGCCCATTCTGCACCGGTTCGACGCGACCTCCGGACCTTCCTGTACGCCCGATCCGCCTCTTCAGTCGGATGGCGGAGCCGGGAGACAGCGCGTCGTAGGGTAGTCTCCTGCCGATGAGCGCAGGACGCGGCGAGCTGAAAGCCCTGCTGCTCTTGTTCCTTCGTCTCGGTGTCAGCGCGTTTGGCGGCCCGGCAGCGCACATTGCCATGATGGAGGACGAAGTGGTTCGTCGGCGCCAGTGGCTGACGAGCGACGAGTTTCTGGCCCTCATCGGCGCGACGAACCTGATTCCCGGTCCCAACTCGACCGAAATGGCCATGCACATCGGGCGCGACCGGGCCGGATGGCGAGGCCTTTTGGTCGCTGGCACGGCCTTCATTCTGCCGGCAGCGCTGATGACGGGGACCCTGGCGTGGGTCTATGTCCATTATGGCTCGCTTCCCGCGGGCGCCGCCGTTCTTTATGGCGTCAAGGCGGTGGTGGTCGCGGTGGTGGTTCAAGCGCTCTTTCGGCTCGGTCCCGCCGCAGCCAAGACGCTTCCCCTTCGCCTTCTCGGCGTCCTGGCAACGGTCGGCGCGGCGCTCGGCGTCAATGAGCTCCTCATCCTTGCGCTCGCTGGGGCTGCAGCGGTGGCGCTCGAGCGCCGTCCCACGTTGTCCGCCCTCTTTGCGGTGGGCCCGCTGGCGACAGGACTCACCCCGGTGGCGCTGGCGACGTCGGCGGCGACACCGTTTCACCTGGTGGGTCTCTTCTTGGTGTTCGCCAAGATTGGCGCCGTACTTTTTGGCAGCGGTTACGTTCTGCTGGCGTTTCTCCGGAGCGATCTCGTCGACCGTTTGCACTGGCTCACCGAAGCGCAGCTGCTCGACGCCGTCGCCGCCGGTCAGGTAACGCCTGGTCCGGTCTTCACGACCGCGACGTTCATCGGTTACCTGCTCGGGCGAACCCCGGGCGCTGTCGTCGCGACGGTGGGCATCTTCCTCCCCGCTTTTTTCTTCGTCGCACTGAGCGGTGTCCTCCTTCCCGTCTTGCGACGCTCATCGCGCTTTCGAGCGTTCCTGGATGGCGTCAACGTGGCATCGCTCGCGCTGATGGCCGTGGTCGCCGTGCAGCTCGCGCGAGCCGCCATCGTCGACATGCTCACCGCCGCGCTCGCCGTCGGCAGTGCCGTCCTCCTTCTGCGTTTCAAAGTGAACTCGACGTGGTTGGTCGTCGGCGGCGCGCTCGCTGGGATTTTTGCCATGGCGCTGCGATGATTCGAATCGCGCCGAGACAGTGGCGCGGACGCAACCAGCGTGACAGTTGAGAAAGAGGGGGCCGCATGTCACCTTGATGACACGATAACGTAACCGATAGTGACCAACGGTCGCGATCGGGACCGAGGAGCCCCATGCACGACGCGCTTGCTTCGATGTTTCGCTTGGCTGTCGTGACGACATGGGGTGGGGTCGCGATCGCGGCGCTCGGCTGCAGTGCCCCGTCCGACGAACCTTCGGTCGGCCGAGGTGGCAGGGCGGGCTCGGGCACCGGCGGCAGTTCGACAGGTTCGGGCGGCGCGACGACGGCCGGATCCGCAGGGGCAAGCGGAGGGAGCGGCACGGGCGCAACCGGCGGCGGCGCGGGCAGCGGCGCAACCGGCGGCAGCTCGGGCACCGGCGCAACCGGCGGCAGCGCGGGCAGCGGCGCAACCGGCGGCAGCTCGGGCACTGGCGGAACCAGCGGCAGCGCCGGCTCGGGACCCACCGGCGGCAGTTCGGACGGGGGCGGCGTGCCCGACGCTTCGGGCCCCGGAAAAAGCGACGCCGCCGTCGGCGACACAGGCCCTTCGCGTGACGGCGCCAGCTCGGACGCAGGCGTAGCCGGCGATGGTCCTTCCGCCGAGCG
>Ga0193706_1000714_pt1 | contig 17342 bp, 9 predicted proteins | sample U3c1metaG_FD_160130 | JGI IMG/M metagenome (GOLD analysis project Ga0193706, IMG submission 160130) | Soil microbial communities from a riparian zone of the East river system, Colorado, United States - U3c1 | ecosystem: Environmental > Terrestrial > Soil > Riparian zone | place: USA: East River... | reverse complement strand
CCCATATTCCTGCATCCTAAAGTTCCACATGCCCAGCAGATAGATGGTTTTTTGTACCGGGCTTTGCTCGATTGGTTAAAACCATTTGGAAACAGCCTCCCGGTCATCTACTCTTTTATTGCTTTTTTCCTTTTATATACCCAGGCCATATCATTTAATAAACTGGTGAATGACCACCGCCTTATGCAGCGGCCCAATTACCTTACGGGTATGAGTTATCTCCTCATCACTTCTTTATTTATGGAGTGGAATACCCTATCCTCGCCACTCATCATTAATACACTGCTGATCTGGGTATGGGCACAAATGAGCGGACTTTATAATAATCCCAATCCAAAGACGGCATTGTTCAATATCGGTATTGCTATAGGGGTTGCAACTTTTTTTTATTTTCCCTCACTGGCTTTTGCTGCACTCATCATTTTTGGCCTGGCCATTACACGGCCTTTTAAAATAGCCGAATGGCTTATTGCATTACTGGGTATCATTACCCCTTATTATTTTTTACTTGCAATAGTTTTCTTAACAGATAAATGGCAGGGTTACCGGTTCCCCGGCTTTGCGGTTACTTACCCCTTGTTCGATCAAAACAAATGGGCATATGCGGCGCTTATGATCGTTTTACTAACCTCTATTATCGGCATTTTCTTTGTACAGCAAAATTTTCGCCGCCAATTGATACAGGCCCGTAAAAGCTGGAACCTGGTATTCCTGTATTTCATGGTTGCTTTATTTGTACCCTTTGTCAACTCCACCCATACATTTGATTACTGGATCTTGTGTGCCGTACCACTCTCCGCTTTTTTGGGAGCAGCCTTTTTGTATCCCTCGAAGAACTGGTTTCCATTGGTGCTTCATTGGCTAATGGTGGGTTTTGTCATTGCCATCAGTTACTTCGTAAAATAATTATTGCACAATTGTTACCTTTACAAAATTCAACACAGTACAACCGATAATCAATGAAATTTGGCGTAGTAGTTTTCCCCGGCAGCAATTGCGACAGGGACATGATCGAAGCCCTGCAAAACGACCTGGGGCAGGAAGTCATACAGCTTTGGCATAAAGACAAAGACACCAGCATGTTCAATACGGATGACTGCATTGTGTTACCCGGGGGTTTCAGCTATGGTGATTACCTGCGTTGCGGGGCCATTGCAAGATTTAGCCCGATGATGCAAAGTGTGATAGAATTTGCCAATAAAGGCGGTAAGGTATTGGGTGTTTGCAACGGTTTCCAGATATTATGCGAAAGCGGACTTTTACCGGGTGTACTATTGAGGAACAGCCAGCAGCAATTTGTTTGTAAGAATATTTTTATGAAAGAAGTTAGCTCCGAAAACGGGGTAGCTCTAAAGGTTCCGGTTGCCCATGGCGAAGGGCGCTATTTTGCAAATGCTGAAACACTGGAACAATTGGAGAAGAATGACCAGGTCATTTACCGGTATTGTGATGAGAAAGGCAGTATAAATGCAACCGCTAATCCAAACGGGGCGATAAATAATATTGCCGGGATCTGCAATAGGTCAGGAAATGTGTTCGGTATGATGCCGCACCCGGAAAGAGCCTGCAGCAGGACATTAGGTAACGAGGACGGAAGAAATGTGTTCAGCCAGTTATTTGGGATCAATTAATAATGAAAACGTTAAAACTCCCTTAACACATCATCCCTGTTGCCGGTATTTTCGTATTTTTGAACATGAAAAAAATTTACATGAAGAAAATAATTTCAGTTATGTTATTACTGGTATTTGCGACCCTTGCAAATGCCCAGATCAATAACCCGGTAAAATGGACCTATACCGCTACAAAAATTGCCGACAAAACTTACGAGCTTCACATAACTGCCAACATCGATGGTAACTGGCATTTATATGCCCAGGATGCAGGTGAAGGTCCTGAACCCACAACAATAACTTTTTCTTCCAATCCTTTACTCAATTTTGAAGGCAAAGTAAAGGAAGTAGGTAATATGGAAAAATCCTACGATAAGAATTTTAAATCCGTTTTGAAATTTTATGGAAAAAAAGTTGACTTCGTTCAAAAAGTGAAAGTTAAATCACCTGTAGCAACAGTAGTTAAAGGCTCAGTTTCCTTTATGGTATGCAACGACAGGCAATGCCTGCCACCAAAAGACGTTCCATTTTCAATAAGCATTAGCGGAAAATAATACGGCATTTGACCCTCCCGATACATGATGTCGGGATTTTTTTTAAATAAGATATCATGCACTTTAAAAGGATCGTTTTTTTACTTTCCATATTTTTTTTCTTATTTCAACCTTTACTGGCTGCACAGGATACCACGGCGGTGCAATGGACTGCTTCAGGCAAAAAGACCAATGACGGTCAATACGAGATCCGCTTAAAAGGTATTATCAGAACAGGCTGGCACGTATATGCCAAAGAAAACAAAGCGGCAGGGCTTGATGGCTTCAGGATCTCTTTCTCAGACAGTTCCATTCAAAAAGAAGGTGACCCGCAATTGAGCGGGAATTTTAAAACGATCACCGATAAGATCTTTGATAATGCACGGGTAGAAGTTGCAACAGATTCAATCCAGATCATTCAAAAAATAAAAATTGCAGGTGAAGTACCTTCCGGTTTAAAGGGCTTGCTTGTTTTTAATACAGCTAACAGCGAGGCATTTATCCCCGAAGAAAGAAAGATCGATATCCCAATGGAAGGAGGAGTCGATATGTCGGCAGCCAACCGGATGATAATTCCAACAATTGACCTTAAGAATCCTGTCAATCCCTGCGGTGGTATGGGGATCAGTATTGAGACTTCCACTTCAAAAGGCCTGGTGACTATTTTCTTCCTTGGTTTTTTGGGTGGGTTGCTTGCGTTGATCACGCCCTGTGTCTTCCCGATGATACCATTGACCGTTTCCTTCTTTACAAAAAAAGGGGTTTCCAAGAGACGGGGTATTTTTAACGCTACCCTTTACGGTTTTTTTATCTTCCTGATCTATGTATTGTTAAGCGTTCCTTTTTATTTTCTTGACAGCGCCAATCCTGAGATATTAAATTCTATTTCCACAAGTCCCTGGCTGAACCTTGGGTTCTTTGCCATTTTCCTATTTTTCGCTTTTTCTTTTTTTGGATATTACGAGATAAGCCTGCCCGGCCGGCTTTCGGGTAAAGCAGATAGCAAAGCAGGATCAGGAAATATCATTGGCATCTTTTTCATGGCACTTACACTTGCAATTGTTTCTTTCTCCTGTACAGGTCCAATTTTGGGTTCCCTGCTCGTAGGCTCATTGAACCAGGATGGTGGCGCAATACAGTTAACGATCGGCATGGGAGGTTTTGGTTTGGCGCTCGCATTACCTTTTACTTTATTTGCTTTATTCCCCAACTGGTTAAATTCTTTACCAAAATCCGGCGGATGGTTGAATTCAGTAAAAGTGGTTTTGGGTTTTATCGAAGTAGGGCTCGCTATAAAATTTTTATCAAATGCCGACCTTGTAAAGCACTGGGGATTATTAAAGAGAGAAGTATTCATGGCCATCTGGATCCTGGTAGGCATTGGAATAACATTATACTTATTGGGTAAAATAAAATTCCCGCACGACAGTAAAATAAAAAAGCTCAGCAGGGAAAGGATCATGCTGGCAATTCTTTTTGCCGCTTTCACAATTTACCTGCTCCCGGGAGTGACCAATACGAAATATGCAAACCTTAAACTGATCAGTGGTTTCCCTCCTCCATTGTGTTATAGTATTTATGATCATCCTGTAAACTGTGAAGGTTTTGAACCGCTGCGGGATTATGAAGAGGCGCTGGTAAAAGCCAGGGCTGAAAATAAACCCATACTGATAGACTTTACAGGTTTTGCCTGTGTGAACTGCCGGCAGATGGAAGAAAATGTGTGGCGTGATGAAGCAGTTTTTACGCTAATGAAAGAAAGATTTATCGTCGTTTCACTTTACGTAGATGACAAAGAAAAACTTCCTGCGGCAAAACAATTTACTTATACTACACGCGAAGGTGTTGCCAAAGACATTATCAGTGTTGGGAATAAATGGGCAACTTTTGAAACAGAGAACTTTGAGAATAATGCCCAACCCCTCTACGCAATCATAAGTCCGGGGGAAAGATTAATGAACAACCCTGTGGGATATACACCATCTGTCAGTAAGTATAAAGAGTGGTTGTTATGCGGGCTCGAAGCATTTGAAAAGAGTAAATAAAAATTTAAGCAATAAAAAACCTCCGGGATCCGGAGGCTTTATTTTGTAATGGGGGTTACAAAATTTTATAATGCAATTTGTTTTTCAGTCATCATTTTGCGCAGGTTTATTAAACCATAACGCATGCGGCCCAGGGCTGTGTTGATACTGCAACAGGTAAGGTCAGCTATTTCTTTAAAACTCAGGTCAGCATAGTGGCGTAAAATAATTACTTCTCTTTGGTCTTCAGGCAGCATATCTACCATTTTCCTTACCCTGTCATGGCTTTGGCCATTCATCATTTTATGATCTGCACCGGGTTCAGAGAAATTAAGTACTTCAAAAATATCACGGTCATCACTTGTTTTAATAGTTGGTGTACGTTTTACTTTCCTGAAATGATCCACACACATATTGTGGGCAATACGCATGGCCCATGGAAGGAATTTTCCTTCATCGGTATAACGGCCACCTTTTAAAGTGTCGATTATACGGATAAAAACATCCTGGAAAATGTCTTCAGACAGGTACTTGTCTTTAACCAATAAATAAATAGAGGTGTAAATTTTGTCCTTGTAACGCAATACAATGGTTGCAAGAGCATTAGCATCGCCTTCCATATATAAATGGATGAGCTGCTGGTCGGTAAGGTTGTTAAGGCATTTCATAAACTTCTACAGTTTTAGATTGTTAGGATTTAGTAACAGGCCCAAAAAATGTGAAAAACGCGTAGAAGTCTTTTAGATAGGCTTGACAGGCTTTTCATTTTTTTGGATATTGGAAAGTAAAACTAGAAATTTATTCCTTAAGAATTGAGAGTAGAATTACTCAATTTTATCAGACACAAAAGATAGTAAAAATACTGCTAGCTTCTTTCAACCATAAACCTGTAAATCATTGTTTTAAGAAAAATTTCACATTTAGCCGCGGCATAGTTTAACGCCTTACTTTTGCCAAACCATACTATGTCAACAAAATTGATCGATAAAAATAAGCAGGTAAATCATTCAAAGGAAGCAACCGGTATCTTAATAAAGGGAGCAAGAGTTCATAATTTAAAGAACGTCAGCGTTACCATTCCCCGCAATAAGTTAATAGTTGTTACCGGTGTATCCGGCTCAGGGAAGTCTTCGTTAACAATAGATACGCTTTTTGCAGAAGGCCAGCGCCGTTATGCAGAAAGCCTGAGTGCTTACGCAAGGCAGTTCATGCAACGGATGAATAAACCGGATGTAGACTATATAAAAGGTTTATGTCCCGCCATTGCAATTGAGCAAAAGGTCATCACCCGCACACCCAGGAGTACCGTTGGCAGCATGACCGAGATCTATGATTACCTGCGTTTGTTATTTGCAAGGGCGGGTAAAACCATTTCACCCATCAGCGGGAAGGAAGTAAAGAAAGATGATGTGACAGATGTGGTGAACGCGGTTACCAATTTAACTGCAGGCGACAAAGTTTTATTACTTGTACCATTTAAGCTGCATGCTAAAAGAAATGTACAGGAAGAACTGAATATTTTATTACAGAAAGGTTTCTCACGGCTTTACATGAATAAAGAAGTCGTGCGAATTGAAGACCTGCTGGAATCACCTAAAAAAATAAACATTAAAAATACCGCTTCAACTTTTCTTTTGGTTGACAGGCTGGTAGCTAAAGAATTTGATGAAGATGAAAAACATCGCATTGCAGATTCTGTTAACACCGCTTTCTATGAAGGTGAAGGAGAAGCATATCTTGAAATAAATGCTGATAAGAAACTGCACTTCAGCAATAAATTTGAAGCAGATGGAATCGTATTTGAAGAACCGGTGCCTAATTTATTCTCTTTTAATAATCCCTATGGTGCCTGCCCGGTATGTGAGGGTTTCTCCCAGATCCTGGGTATCGACCCCGACCTTATCATCCCCAATAAAAGTTTAAGTGTTTATGAAGGTGCCATAGCTCCCTGGAAAGGAGAGAAGCTGGGTTTATGGAAAGAACGCTTTGTAAAAGCTGCAAAGAAATTTGATTTTCCTGTGCACAAGCCAATTATAGACCTTACGGAAAAACAATTGGCTGCTCTCTGGGAAGGTAATGCACATGCGGATGGCATTAATGCTTTTTTTAAAGAAGTTGAACAGAATTTATACAAGGTGCAATACCGGGTTCTGTTAAGCCGGTACAGGGGCAGAACATTGTGCACCGCATGTAAAGGTTATCGCCTGCGTAAAGAAGCCCTCTATGTAAAAGTTGGTGGTAAGCATATTGGTGAGTTATGTGAACTGCCTGTAAAAGACCTGCAACATTGGTTCGACAGGTTAAAACTTAATACTTATGATGAACAGGTTGCAAAAAGAATTTTGGCAGAGATACATCACCGCATAAAAACATTGCTTGACGTAGGCCTTGGTTACCTCACTTTAAACAGGTTAGCCAATTCACTGAGCGGGGGAGAAAGTCAACGCATACAATTAACCCGCAGCCTTGGAAGTAATTTGACCAACTCACTCTACATCCTGGATGAACCTTCCATTGGCCTGCACAGCCGTGATACGGAAAGATTGATAAGGGTATTAAAAGAACTGAGAGACCTTGGTAATACGGTTGTTGTTGTGGAGCATGATGAGATGATGATGAGGGAAGCAGATCATATCATTGATATGGGCCCTTTTGCAAGTCACCTTGGCGGAGAGGTTGTAGCGGAAGGGAACTATGATGAGATCATTAATAATGCAGAAAGCCTCACTGGTAAATATTTGTCCGGTAAAATGAAAATTGAGCCACCCAAAAAACCACGTAAATGGAACCGCTCCATAAAACTGGAAGGGGCCCGGCAGAATAATCTTCAAAATATAACTGTACAATTTCCATTGAATACATTGTGCGTGGTAAGTGGCGTAAGCGGCAGCGGTAAAACAACATTAGTTAAGCAAATATTATTTCCTGCATTGCAAAAGCTAAAAGGCGAGTTCACAGAGAAGGCGGGTTTGCATAAAGCCATTAGCGGAGATACAGATCATATTGCACAAGTTGAAATGGTTGACCAGAACCCGATTGGAAAATCTTCCAGGAGTAACCCGGTTACTTATATAAAAGCATACGACGAAATAAGGGACCTGTTCAGCAAGCAGCCTTTAAGTAAGATGAGGGGATTTCTGCCCAAGCATTTTTCTTTTAATGTGGATGGCGGCAGATGTGATGCATGTAAGGGCGAAGGGGAACAGACGATTGAAATGCAGTTCCTGGCAGACGTGCACCTTACCTGCGATGTGTGTGGCGGAAAACGCTTTAAAGAAGAAGTACTGGAAGTTACGTACAAAGACAAAAGCATTTTTGATATACTGGACATGAGCGTGGATGATGCAATAGATTTTTTTAATGATGTAAATGAAGTTGCAAAAAAGATACAGCCATTGAGTGATGTGGGGCTCGGTTATGTGAAGCTTGGCCAGTCTTCCGATACATTATCAGGTGGGGAGGCACAAAGGGTAAAGCTGGCTTCTTTTTTAGGTAAGGGAAAAATGCAGGGCAGCATCTTATTTATATTTGATGAACCCACAACCGGGCTTCATTTTCATGATATAAAAAAATTACTGGCTTCCTTTAATGCGCTGATAGAGCAGGGTCATTCCATTATTGTGATCGAACATAACATGGATGTTATCCGCAGCGCAGACTGGATCATCGACCTCGGGCCTGAAGCTGGTGACCGGGGTGGTGAACTGGTTTATGCCGGGGAGCCGGCAAATTTTAAAAATAACATGCCGGGTTATACGGCTAAGTTCTTATAAATCATAGAACTGTCATCATTACAAAATTATTTTTTTGCTTTTTTAAAATATTAATTCTAATATTACACCTGAAACCGGTGAATAAGTATAAGAACTTATTACTCCACCACCCCTCTAGAAATCAGTTTGATTACCTCAAGTTTTCAATCTAATATTTTTTAGTTTTCATTAAACACCAGTTGTGCTATGCATACCTGTCGTTAAATCCGATCCTTCCAAATACCTCTCGTCCATTTTCCTGCTTAAGCCACCAGCTATCTCATACAATTTTTTTTAAATAAAAATGTACTACATGAAAAGGTTATTGCTTATGCCAAAATCATTCGCCATCACATTGCTGATCGTGAATTTATTTTTTATCAGTGCCACATTTGCACAGGTTACCAAAACCTGGGTGCCTGCTACCGGCGGCGTCTGGACCACCGTAGCTAACTGGAGCCCAACCGGTATACCGGCGGCTAATGACAGCATCGTCATTCCAAATAATCAATCGGCTCCTATAACTGCCGTTGGTACTGTTGACGGACAGGTTGTTACTGTCAGAGCCCTTACGATAAATGGGAATTGTAATCTTCAAAGTAATGCAGGGTCGGCAAATATGTCTACAATTAATATTACTGGTACATTAACTGTTGCCGCAGGAAGAACACTTACTGTTGGATTAGATGATGCCGGGAGGTTGGATATTACATTGGCAGCAGGAGGAAGAGGCCTGATCAATGGCATAATTTATATGAACTCATATAATGGATCCGGATATGACCGAACTGCCTCAATGAATGGCGATGTGACTATAGCTAGTGCCGGCATGATCACGGGACAAAATACTTCAAAATTTGTTTTAGGCGCAACAGGAATGCTGCACATTGCAAATACCGGGGGTATCACTACTTCAGGAGCAACAGGGGCTATCCAGGTACCGGGTACAAGAACATATACTTCAGGAGCAGATTATGAATATAACGGAAGCGCAGCACAGGTAACGGGCAATGGCCTCACGCAAAACATACCTGCTAACCTCACTATCAATAATAGTGCTGGGGTAACGCTTAGCGCAGCCTCTATGATCACCGAATTACTCACTATGAGCAGCGGAACACTGAATATGGCAAATGCCAATCTTAGTGTTGGTGCTTTAACCGGTTCAGGAAACCTTACACATTCATCCGGAACAGCTGGGGCAAGAACATTATCAGTAACCGGTAGCGCAAGCCCTGCAGCATACACTGGTGTAATAAGTAATGGAACTGCAAGTTCGGTATCGCTTACAAAAAGCGGTACGGGAATGCTTACATTGACAGGCAATAATTCTTATTCCGGAGCAACGACTATCAGCGCAGGTACTATCACCGTGAATACACTTGCTAATGCTGGAACAAACAGTTCAATTGGTACAGGTTCAACCACGCCTGCAATATCAATTGGCGCTACAGGTGTACTTTTATATACCGGTAACGGTCATTCTTCAAACAGGGCCATAGCGCTTAGCGCAAGTGGCGTAACATTAAATGCATCCGGCAGCGGTACATTGACCTTAACAGGCGGTATTTCGGGCACTTCTAATATTACGTTAACCGGTACAGGTGTTGGTGTATTGAGTGGTGTGGTCGCCAGCGGCACCGGCACACTTACCAAAACAGGATCAGGTACATGGACACTTTCCGGAACAACGATCAGTGCCGGAACCCTTATCGCTGCTAACAGCCAGGCATTGGGAACAGTGGCCGGTACTGTAAATCTTAGCGGAGCAACCCTTGAGCTTTCCAGCAATACAAGTGCATTGGCATATAATTTTGTTGTTGGCGGAGATGCAATAATAGTTTCTAACCGTGCAACAACAGGTGCAGGAATCACACATACGCTCGGCACATTATCAATTGGCAATTTTGAATTGAATACAATTCGGGGAGCTAATGTGAATAGCGGCACGGCGGGTCTCACATTTGGAACAACTACACTATCAGCAGCCGAGCCTTTGTTTGAAACAGGGCTTAATTTAAATCTTACTTTAGGTACTCTTATCGGTAATGTTCCGTTTACCAAGCATGGCGACGGTCACTTAATATTGAATGCCGCTTCTGCACGCACAGCCGGTAATGTAACGGTGAACTCGGGAGCTTTCAAATTGGCTAACCCTACCGCACTAGGAACTACAGCCGTTGGTATCATATTAAATGGGGGCACCGGGCTGCACCTGAATACAAATACATCTGTTGCAGCATATCCTTTAACCATTAACGGGCTTTCAGCTGTTCTGGCAAACCGTTCAACTGCTGGTCCTGGTATCATACATACATTAGGGCCATTGACGATCGGGTCTCACCTGACCGTTCACTATGGTGATATGGTAACTGATGCAGCAGCAAATCTCGTCTTTGGTACCACAACATTCACCGGGGGCATTTCTGAATTTGATGTATCGGCAGGAACATCTACACTTACACTGGGTGCATTAGCCGGAAATTTCCCTTTCATTAAAATGGGTGGAGGAAGAATGGTATTAAATAACGCATCTGCACGTACCGGTGGCACTGTTTTCCTCGAAGGTGGTACAACTACTTTAGGCGCAACAAATGCTTTAGGTACAATAGCTGTTCCGTTGCAATTGAACAGTGGTACTTTGGACCTTGCTACCAACACAACAGTAAATGCATATAATGTAACAGTTGGGGGAGATGCAACAATAAATTCAAACCGTGCAACAGCGGGTGCAGGAATTACTCATGTACTTGGCACATTAAGTATAGCTGCAAACACTCTGGATATCGATAAGGGTGATAATGCAACCAGTGGTATTTCAGCAGTTCAGTTTGGAAACCTGGCTATGACCGGGGCGCCAACGCTTAATGTTAATACGGCCAACCTTATTATGGCAGGTACCGCAACCGGAGCATTTAAACTAAGCAAGAGTGGTGCAGGAACATTACAAAAAACAACAACAGCCTGGACATTGGGCAGCGATTTTCAGATCAATGCGGGAACATACGATGCCACAACCCAAAATACAACCATCCTGGGCAACTGGATAAATAATGGTGGAACGCATACAGCAACCGGCACATCAACTGTTACTTTCAATGGAACTGCTCTTCAAACGATAGGAGGCAGTTCAGCTACAACTTTTAATGCACTTACAATAAATAATGCAGCCAGTGTTTCTTTGGGTAATAATGAAACAGTGAATGCAGCTTTAACAATGACCAATGGTATTTTAACCATACCAACCGGTATAACTTTAACCATTGCCAATGGTAATGCTAATACTATTGGTGGTACCGGTTTTGGTACTGCTAAGCATATAGCAACCCTGGTTAATATAAGTACCGGTGCTAAAGGGTTTTTAAGGGTGAATAATATGGCTGCTTCTGTTGCTTATTTATTGCCTGTCGGTAATGGTACTGTTTACTTACCTGTAACGCTTACACCAAGTAATGCTACACTTTCCAGCAATACTTATAGTGTTTGTGTATTCCCTGGTATTACCATGAATGGTGAACCAAACGGCACATCATTCTCAACTCCACAAAAGAATAATTGTGTTGACGCTGTATGGACAGTAAATTATAATGGTCCGGGCACACCAACATCTTCGGCAACGAATATGATGGTGGGTTGGCCTGCATCACTTGAGGGTGTTAATTTCTCGGGGTACACTAACCCCCTGATCGGTATTGCACATTGGGATGGTCCAAACTGGGGCCAGGTTGTAGGGAGCGGAGACAATACAGCTAACACAGCTACACGCAATGGTATAACTACTTTCTCACCTTTTGGTGTAGGCAGGATAGATCCAACGGGTGGTGTACTTGGTATCAGGATCACTTATTTCAATGCATCCAAGGGCAATGGTGCTAATAGTTTGAACTGGCAGGCAGCGTGCTCATCTTCACAGGCGATCTTTGAGATCGAGCGTTCAGCTGATGGTATGATCTTCAATACTATCAATAGCCTTACAGCCACACAGGCCCGTTGCGCACAGCCGTTCAGCTATACAGATAATACAGCGCCATCAGGAACTGTTTATTATCGCTTAAAGATTGTAGACGTAGATGGTAAGGTTTCTTACTCAGGAATAGTTAAACTTACCACGCAGGTAAAAGACATGCAGCTGGATGGCATAGGGCCCAACCCCGTTGCAAACTTTGCACAGTTAAAGATCATTGCAGCTAAGAAAGATGTTGTTGATCTTGCGATCCTTTCATTAGATGGTAAGGTGGTTTACCACAGCAGTGTACAATTGCAGGCAGGAACCAGCATTGTGAATGTTGACATTCTTAACCTGCCATCGGGTATGTATATGATCCGTGGTGTGTTCAGTGAGGGGCAGACCAATACATTGAAGTTCATAAAGAAATAAAGACTTTACACAGGAATCGGTAAAGCGCCCCGCATGGGGCGCTTTTTTTATACCTGTGCTTTTTTTATACCTGTGCTTTTATATTAGTATTTTGAATTATAATGATTTACGCTAATGAAAATTTAATCTTTGAGTTTTCATTTTTAAACTTTAATTTTAATATGGAATGAGATAGAAAGCAAATTTGATTTTGCACTGCTAAAAACCCCCAACTTAACCTGAAGCGTATTTGTTTACACAAGTTTTAACCACCAGTATGTACCGTAGTACGATTGAGAATATTGGTACTTAAACTACATTTGATTATACGATCCTACATAAAATTAAAATGTACAACATGAAAAGAAAATTACCCAACTTAAGATCTATCATCATTACCCTGGTGATTTCAAACCTGTTTTTATTAAGTGTATCTGCAGGTTTTGCCGCAACCAAAACCTGGAACGGAGGAACTGGAGGAAGCAGGAACTGGAATGTCGCCGGTAACTGGTTACCCTCTGGAATACCTGTAGCCGGTGATGATATTGTATTTAATACCGCAGGCACGATCACATTTACAGCAATGCCCGGGAATATTGCATACGGGTCGTTAACAATATCACAGGGAGTTGTGACATTTGCAGACGCAGGGACACCCTCCACATTAACCATAGGTAGTGTGGTTCCTGATCCTGATTTTTTTATATCCGGCGGGGGCGCATCACTAACATTAGGAACGAATGTTACCCTGACCCTGGCCGCAAGCGCTACCGCAAACATCAGCGGTGATCTTATTGTAAATACCGGAAGAACCTTTAATACCAATGGTGCCAATGTTTCTACCAGTGTTTTTGGAACAATTAATAACCTGGGAACTGTAAACGGCACGTTAACCACATTGACATTTGGCGGCGGCAGTGCTTATGTACATAGCCAGGATGCTGGCACTATTCCAACAGCTTCCTGGAATGTCAATTCATTTTGTAACATTAACGGGCTTATAGCTAATCATCCCTCGGGAGGCAACCAGACATTCGGTAACCTTACATACAATTCGCCGGGAATGACATCAAATGTTACCATGACCAATGGCGTATCTGTGGCGAACGATTTTGCTGTACTTAATACAGGCTCAGCCCGTTTATTAATGACTGCAGGATCTTTTACTGTGGGAAGAGACCTGAATATCGAGGCTGGTTTTACCGTTTCTAATACTACTGACAGAACCCTCACAGTTGTAAGGGATGCATTTATATCCGGAGGGGGCAATTTAAATTTATGCAGCGGAGCTTCCGGCAATATTGGTACATTGATCGTGGGCGGTAATTTTACAAGTTTTGGTGGGATAACAACAACGGCTACAGGTACCGGTAAAGGAGTGATAAATTTTAATGGCAGTGCAGTACAAAATTTTAATCAATCAGGAGGCCTTGGTGGCACGCTTGATTATGTCATAAATAATACAGGTGGCAGCACCGGCGTTACCTTTTCAAATTCAGTTGCTATAACTGGTTCTTTAACATTAACAAATGGCAGGTTAACTATCCCCACCGGCGTTACAATAAGTATCACAAATGGTAACGTGGTCGGCGGTTCAGGTTTTGGTGCTGCCAAGCATATAGCTACACTGGTCAATACCGGAAGCGGAGCAAAAGGTTTTTTCCAGGTAAATAATATCGCGGCTGCTACACCATACCTCATACCGGTGGGTAATGGCAGCAGTTACTTACCTGTTACACTAACACCATCAAATGTTAATAGCTACGATATCTGTGTATTTAACGGCATTACCACTAATGGGGAACCAAATGGTACTCCATTCTCTGCCGGCCAGAAAGCAAATGTTGTGGATGCCGTTTATACCGTTAACCTTATTGGAGGCACAGCAGGTGCCGGTGTTGCAATGACCGTAGGATGGCCTGCTTCATTAGAGGGCGGAACATTCAGTACTTATACTACTTTGCAGATCGGTATAGCACACTGGGATAATCCAAACTGGGGAAATTGTGTTGGATCAGGTGATAATGCGGCCAATACAGCAACGCGTACAGGAATAACTGTATTTTCTCCCTTTGCTGTTGGTAAAACGCCTTATGTGTTACCAATTAAATTCAGTTACCTGAATGCTGCAAAAGGAAATGGTTATAACAGTCTTCACTGGAAAGCAGCATGCAACAGTTCTGAAGTTACTTTTAGCATTGAGCGTTCAACAGACGGGATCAATTTCAGCCCTATCAGTTCTATTACTGCAAGCCAGGCACGTTGTGCACAGCCATTTGATTATACAGACAATAACAGTTTACCGGGTACAGTTTTTTACCGCATAAAGGCGACAGAAATTACCGGTCAGGTTAGCTACTCCATAATTGTAAATTTAACCGATCAGAAAAATGATATGCTGTTAACAGCGGTCTTGCCAAACCCGGTAATAAGCCAGGCGCAGTTAAGTATTACCACACCGAAAAAAGAACTGGTAAACCTGGTGATCATATCGATGGAGGGCAAAATAGTACAACGTAGCAGTGCACAACTGCAGGCTGGTATAAGTATCATCAGCCTTGACGTAAGCGCTCTTCAGAAAGGTATGTATATGATCAAAGGCACTTTCGGAAACGGAGAGACAAATACCGTGAGGTTCGCGAAACAATAAAATACAGAGAGATTAGTATAAAATGCCCCGTACCCGGGGCATTTTTTTTATATCCCTGTTGATGTTATCTAAGCCTGTCAGTGCTTTTTATCAGCTTTCCATCTTTATTGATGCCTCTTGCAGCTAAGAAAAAGAAAATCACAACAAGGCTGTGCAAAAGTGCATACAATGCATAAGTGCCGTCAGTAAAAGTATTTGCTTCACGATAGTATAGGAAAATGAGAACTGCTTCCAGTAAGATACCCAATACACAAAGGCGCAGCTGCAGGGTTCTATTTTTAAAGAGGAAGATAGTTAAGAGTGCAAGTGTTCCAACGATGATCGTTGTGATCATGATCAGGATATTATGTGTAGCGATCAGTTTTGTATTGGTGCCGGTGTTATCAATACCCGTATAGAACGGAAGTTTGAAAGTTGCGAATGCGCAGGCCGAAGCCAGTAAAAGCCATACCGATTGGATGCGTTGTATCATAAACTGGTTGTTTTAACGAAATTAATTTAATTGTGCCACAAAAAAAAAGCTCCTGCAAAAAGGAAGCTTCCTGCTTAAGGGTGCTTACAAATACTATTTTTTAATCCTGTTTTTGCTGTTCTGCCTCGCCGGGAACGGGCCTATGCTCTTCTTTTTTTACAGGCGCTGCAGTGGGTTACCGTGGAGGACATATTTGTTACTACCGGTCGGGAAATATGCCGGTAGCGATTGATTTTTTATGTTTTTTTTAAATGTTCCTGTTTATTGTTTTACAAAACGGTAGCTTTCTTTGGAACCATCCTTTTTAACTAACTGGATAATATAAGTACCGGATGATAAAGGCAATACATTTAGTACTACCATATTTGCCGATGGCTTTATAGAAGAAATAAATTTACCATCCTTACTGTAAACCTGTAAAGTGGTTTGATTAACATATGATGATGGTAACTGAATGTTCAGCACATCTGCCGCAGGGTTTGGAAATATCTTTACCTGCTCAAGTCCTTTTTCAAATCTTACCGGCCTAACCTGTGAATAGAAATAGCTTCCGGACCTGTCAATTATTTTCAGCCTGTAATAATTCCATCCCGATGCAGGGGCAAAGTCATGATCAGTGTAGGCTGAGCGTAATTGATCCAGGGAATTAACGGTTGATAACTTTGAAAAATCAACGGCATTGAATGATCGCTCAACCTCATACAACTTTGTGTCCTGTTCATTGTATACTTCCCAGTTAAGACGCACCTTATTTCCGTCGGCGATCGCAGTGAAATATACAAGCTTAACAGGAAGAGCATTCAATTTGCTGAAGGTTCCTAAAGTAAACCTTCTTTCCGGGAAGGGGAAGCTCGCGGCGGTATTTGATGTGACCATACCTGACAGACTATCAGGACCAACAGCATTACCTGTTACCCATCCCCCCGGTGCATCCCATTTAAAAGGGGGGCGGTTAATATATTGAACGACCAACAAACTATCTCTTATAATTGGGTTGGCGCTTACCCTGCTATGTCCTCTCCAGGATAAGGATACCCGTGCATTGTCATCAGCGCCGGCAATATTGCTGTTGATCTCCCAGTATTCGACCCGGCTGATATGATCAATAGGAGGGAAGAATACATTGGTATAATCAAAGGGCAGTCCATCAAAATATTCCGCAGTCCATGTTGCTGTATTTGTATTTGATTTAAGCAGTCGTATATCTGCATAAAGAATATTTGTCTTCCCAATCGGGAAATGGTAATAAGGCGAGGTGACATTACCTGTCCTGCTAAGCCTTCCGTTTACCCAGCTCTGGGAATAATTACTGGTAGACGAAATGGCCGTAGTGGCCGGGTTGGAAACCCAAAGACTGTCGTTACCATAACCCGATTCGGTGAACACAAAGCCTGTGTCAAGGCGAAGCTGGTTTCGCACTTCTATGGAAGAAAGCAGGGTATCGCCCGCCGTATTGCGGATAGCCATGTCGTAAAATCTTGTTTTTCCGTAAATGCTTTGCCGGAAACTACCCCGGAAGAGTACATTGCCTGTGCTGCTGCCATCTAATACGCCTGTAGCGGTTGAGTCGAGCCAGCCCTCGGTTCCAACGGCTGCCGTCTTGTATATATAAATGGAATCGGCTATACTTTTGAGATTGCTGCTTCCCGTAAACGTTATGCCACCATTAACCACGATCTTCGTACCGGATGTTGTGACCAATTGTACATTGGCTGCCCTTACCAGTTGCTGGGCATGGGTTTTAAAAGCCAGCAATGTAAGAATGACTAATCCTGTTTTCTTCAGCCGCATACTAAACCGTTTAACCGTTATAAATTATATTTCTTATCTGCATCTTGCCAATTTCAAAGCTATTGTCCGCCGGTACCTGTTAATGTAACTTGTTTCACAAATAGCCATTTTATTTTACCTGATAACCGTTACATAAAAATTTTGGTTTTC
>Ga0193706_1000713_pt1 | contig 17345 bp, 18 predicted proteins | sample U3c1metaG_FD_160130 | JGI IMG/M metagenome (GOLD analysis project Ga0193706, IMG submission 160130) | Soil microbial communities from a riparian zone of the East river system, Colorado, United States - U3c1 | ecosystem: Environmental > Terrestrial > Soil > Riparian zone | place: USA: East River... | reverse complement strand
CAACAGCGGGATCGGGCGGCTGACGATGCCGCGCACTGCGACGACCATCATCGCCAGCGTCACCGCGCTGTTCTCGCTCGGCATATTGCTGCTCAATCGAATCGATCTCGCCGCCAGCCTGATGGGCTTCATCCCGGCGCGACTGAGCGGCGATTTCACCTTGTCGCCGGCGATCCCCGCGGCGCTAACCCCGCTGACCGCGACGATCGTCCACGGCGGCGTTCTGCATCTGGCGATGAACCTGCTTGTGCTGGTGTGGTGCGGGCGCGCGGTCGAACGAATCATCGGCGCCGGACCAACGGTTTTGCTTTACCTCGTCGGGGCGTTTGTCGCGGCCGGGGCGCAATATCTGGTCGATCCGCACTCGCTGGTTCCGATGATCGGCGCGAGCGGCGCGATCAGCGCGCTGATCGGCGCCTTCGCTTTAACCTACGGCCGGCCAAAGTCCCTGGTGAGATCCCCGTGGCTCAACCGCGTGCTCAACATCCTCTGGCTACTCGCGGCGTGGATCATTCTCCAACTGATGGTCGCCTATCTGCTCGGCCAGCAAGGCATGTTGCTTGCCACGCCGGCGCATGTCGGGGGATTTCTCGCGGGATTGGCACTGCATCGGCCGCTGCTGCTGTGGCGGTACCGCAAGGCCTAGTCCTTCGGGCGAGGCTGGGAGCGGGATTCAGGGCGCCGGGGCGATCTCGCTATCGGGCTCCAACAATCGGTGCAGATGCACCACGACGTATTTCATTTCGGCATCGTCGACGGTTTGCTGGGCCTTGCCGCGCCACGCTTCCTCGGCCTCGGCGAAATTATCGAACAGCCCGACCAGGTCGATCGTATTCAGATCGACGAAGTCGAGGCCCCGGGGGTCTTTCACCCGCCCCCCGAATACCAGATGCAATTTGCTCATGGCCGGTCCGCTAGCATAGCCGGCAAGCGATGCGAACCGGGCAACTGAGCCCTATTTTGTGTCGCGGACCGCGCCGAGGGCGGCCTGCGCCGAAGCCTTGGTCGCGTCGCCGGCGCCCTTGAGAATCGACTTCAGCGTCTCGGCACCGGCATCGCGGGTCAGGCCCAGTTCTTCGAGCCTGGCCTTGCCGGCGTCCCTGGCGGCGTCGGCCGCGGCCCGCGCGGTTCCGGTCAGACGTTCGCCGACCGGGCCGAGCAGCTGGGTTTCCTTGTCCGTCTTGGGCAGCAAAGCGGCCAGCAGCGCGCCGATCGCCAGCCCGCCGGCCAGCGCGATCAGCGGCGCCTCGCCGATTCCGTCACTCGCCTTGCGCCCGGCGTTGGCGGCGGTCTCGCGCGCATTGTCATAAGCCTCGATCGCTTTTTCGCGCGCGCTTGCTGGGGGTTGGTTGACGCTCATCCGACACTCTCCTTGGCATTCGATCTGGAATTTTTCCGAGGCTTTGCGGCCCGCACGGGGCGCTTTGTAGCCTTGGCGGGCTTGGCTGGCGGATCCTTGCTCTTCAGCACCTTGGCGGCCATGTCCATCAGCGGATCGCGCCCGAGAAACAGAGCCAGCGCGGCAATTACCCCGCCGGCGACCAGCGGCCGCTTGCGCACCGCGTCGACCGCATCCTCGGCCAGCCCGGCGCCCTTCTCCTTGGCGCCCTCCCAGGCGTCGCGCGCCAGGGTTCGTGGGTTGATGCGTTCCTGAAGCTCGCGCGCGGTGTCGATCAAGCGCGTGCGGGTTCGCTCGACCTCGGCGCGCGCGGCGACGATCGACGGGTCGGGGCGGGTCATGCCGCGTCCTTCAATCTGCGCAGCGCCAGCCACACCAACAGGGTGGCAAGCCCAAGCACGATCAGGCTGACGAGGATTCCGGCGACAATCGTCCCGATCAATGGCGCCAGCGCGACAAAGACGGCGAACGCCAGCACCGCGATCGCCGCTTGCGCCAGGAGGAGCGCCATCGCGATCAGCGCCGCCGGGATTTTATATCCTTCGGCCTTGACCATCGCGGTGGCGCGGGCCAGCCCGAGCTCGGCGCGGGCAAAATCCTTGCCCTCATCGATCAGTTGACCGACCAGCTCACCGATCGGCCGCTCATCATCGCCCGGGCCGCCGGGCCGCATGGTATCGTTGGGCGGTTTCAGCATCAGCCCTTCGATTTGCCGCTTTTGCCCGCCTTGGTCTTGTCGATCTCGCCGAGTCCCGACTTGACCAGCCGGACCAGAGCAAACCCGATCACCGCCGCGCCGGCCAGCGCAACGCCCGGGCTCTTGCGGACGAAACTGCGGGTGTCGTCGATCAATTCGTCGGCATCCTTGGCGGCGAGGCTGTTGGCGGCATTCTCGATCGCTCCGGCGGCCTTGCGCGCATAATCGCCATATTCGCTGCCAAGCCGCTCATCGAGCCCGTCGGCGGTGTCGCCGACCAGGCGCGAGACGTTGCCGAGCGCTTCGCTCGACCGTTCGATCCCCTGGGCGACCAGCCCGCGCGCCTTGTCGGCGGCCTGACCGGCGATCTTCTCGCCGCCGCTGCGAACCTGGCCGCGAACCTTGTCGCGAGCGCTCGGCTCGCGGACGATCAGCGCGTCTTCGCCGGTGGTCCCGGCGCCGGTGATGATGTGGTCGGTGCCTTCAGGAAGCGGGGTGTTGTCGTCGATCATTGGAAATTTCTCCTTCTTGCTCTTCAACCCCGCGCGCCGGGGCGTGGTTCCTGCGCCTCGCACGCAAAGTTGCACGCTTTGCCGCGCGCCGTATAGGTCGCTTATATCATGAAAGGCCGCCCGCGATGACCGCGATTGTCGATATCCACGCCCGCCAGATTCTCGACAGCCGCGGCAATCCGACGGTCGAGGTCGACGTCACCCTGGAGGACGGCAGCATGGGCCGTGCCGCGGTCCCGTCTGGAGCATCGACCGGGGCGCATGAAGCGGTCGAGCTGCGCGATGGCGACAAGGACCGCTGGGGCGGCAAAGGCGTGATGAATGCGGTCCGCGCGGTCAACGGCGAGATTTCGGACAGCATCGTCGGCTATGAGGCCGAGGAGCAGACCGAGATCGACTCGGCGATGATCGACCTCGACGGAACACCCAACAAGGCGCGGCTGGGCGCCAATGCGATCCTCGGGGTGAGTCTGGCAATCGCCAAGGCGGCGGCCGACGCGCGCTCGATGCCGCTTTACCGCTACGTCGGCGGGGTCGGCGCCGATTTGCTGCCGGTGCCGATGATGAACATCTTGAACGGCGGGATGCACGCCGACAATCCAATCGACTTCCAGGAATTCATGGTCATGCCGGTCGGGGCGGACAATTTCTCAGAGGCTTTGCGCTGCGGGTCGGAGATTTTTCACGCGCTCAAGTCGGCGCTTCACCAGGCCGGGTTGGCGACCTCGGTCGGCGACGAGGGCGGCTTTGCTCCCAACATTGCCTCGACCAAGGCGGCACTCGATTTCATCCTGGGAGCGGTCGCGAGCGCGGGCTATGATCCGGGCGGCGACGTGTTGATCGCGCTCGACTGCGCCGCGACCGAATATTTTCGCGCTGGCTCCTACGTCATGACCGGCGAGGGGCGCACGTTCACGCCCGACGAAATGGCAGGCTACCTCGCCGAGCTCGCCGGCGAATATCCGATCGCCTCGATCGAGGACGGCATGGCCGAAGACGACATGGGCGGATGGAAGGCGTTGACCGATATCCTCGGCAACAGCATCCAACTGGTCGGCGACGATCTGTTCGTGACCAATGTCGAGCGGCTGTCGAAGGGCATTACCGACGGAATCGCCAATTCAATCCTGGTCAAGGTCAACCAGATCGGCACCCTGACCGAGACCATTGCCGCGGTCCGTCTCGCCCAATCGTCGGGCTATACCGCGGTGATGTCGCACCGCTCGGGCGAGACCGAGGATTCGACCATCGCCGACCTGGCGGTGGCTTTGTCGTGCGGGCAAATCAAGACCGGCAGCCTGGCGCGGTCCGACCGCACCGCTAAGTACAACCAATTGCTGCGCATCGAAGAAGAATTGGGCGACAGCGCGCGATACGACGGGAGTTTGGCGCTGAAAGCCTACAGTCCGGCGTAAAAGCGCGTAAAATAGCGGTAATTTGCGCATTTGGACTTGCCAATGCGGTTCGTTTCTGATTCTTAAGCTGCATGGGGGCGACCAATCGCAGCTTAGGACTGATCCGCCGCGCGGCGATGCCGGCGCTTGGGCTGATCATCATCGGCAATTTCGCCGGCTACGCGGTCGCCGGGCCCAACGGCCTGCTCGCCTGGGGGGGTTATCACCGCGACTTGGGCCAGCGCCGGGTCGAACTGGCTTCGCTGCAACTCGAACGCGAGCGGATGCGCCATCATTCGAGGTTGCTCGACCCGAAGAAGGCCGATCCCGACATGGCTGACGAGCTGGTGCGCCGCGATCTCGGCCTGGTTCGACCGGACGAGGTCATCCTGCCGCTGGAATAAATGCTGCTTCTGACTCTCGCCGCCGCGACACTTGGGCCAGCGCGCCTTCCGCCAGTCGACCAGTGCACCGCCGACCCAAGCTTCGTCGAATTCCGCTCCGATTTGCGCCGGACCATCCGGAGGCGCGACGCCAAGGGCTTGCTTGCGGTCGTCGCCGACGATGTCCACGCCAGTCTTGGTGGACATGTCGGCAAGAGGGACTTCATCGAGCTTTGGAGCTTGAATCAGCGGTCCGAGAGCAAGGTCTGGGCCGAGCTCGACAAAGCGCTGCTGCTCGGCTGCTCGATGCGTGGCGGTGTGCCCACCATCCCGTCATTGGGAGATCAATTAGACCCTGGCCGCGACCCGTTCGAGACCCTTGTTGCGCTTCCCGGCGCGGTGCTCCGCCGCGCGCCGCGCGACACAAGCGGCGCGGTGACACGGCTGCAATGGGACGTGCTGACCATAAGCAAACCGTGGGACGGCGGGGCCTGGGTCGCCGTGCGGTTGGATAATGGCCGCCGCGGGTTCGTGCTTTGGGCCCGCACCCGCAGTCCGATCGATTACCGTGCCTGGTTCCAGAAGCGTGGCGGACGCTGGTTGATCGCAGGGTTTCTCGCCGGCGACTGACCATTGCCGCTGCTCGCGGGCAATCCTATAGACGCGCCGCAAAACAATCCGTTGGAGAGCATGCCTGTGGCGCGTCCCGCCAAGCCCAAAGCCGCTGCCAAGGCGGCGACCCCGCCGGCCTCCAATCGCGAGCGCCCGGCCGAGCCCAAGCGCTACACCGCATCCAAGGATGAGCTTCTCGCCCTCTACAAACAGATGCTGCTGATCCGCCGCTTCGAGGAGCGTGCCGGGCAGCTTTATGGCCTCGGGCTGATCGGCGGGTTCTGCCACCTCTACATCGGCCAGGAAGCGGTCGCGGTCGGGCTTCAGTCGGCGATGGTGGTCGGCAAGGACAGCGTCATCACCGGCTATCGCGACCACGGCCACATGCTCGCCTACGGCATCGACCCAAAGGTGATCATGGCCGAATTGACCGGGCGTCAGGCCGGGATTTCCAAGGGCAAGGGCGGATCGATGCACATGTTCAGCGTCGAGCATGGTTTCTACGGCGGCCACGGCATCGTCGGCGCCCAGGTCAGCCTCGGCACTGGGCTCGGCTTCAAGCATCAGTATAGCGGCGACGGCGGGGTGTGCCTGACCTATTTCGGCGACGGCGCGGCCAACCAGGGCCAGGTTTACGAGAGCTTCAACATGGCCGAGCTGTGGAAGCTGCCGGTGATCTACGCGATCGAGAATAATGGCTATGCGATGGGCACGTCGGTGGGCCGATCAAGCAGCGAGGACCAATTCTACAAGCGCGGCGAAAGTTTCCGCATTCCCGGCATCCAGGTCGACGGGATGGACGTTCTGGCGGTGCGCGGGGCGGCCGAGGAGGCGCTGGAATGGACCCGCGCCGGCAAGGGACCGATCATCCTCGAGCTGATGACTTATCGCTACCGCGGCCATTCGATGTCCGACCCCGCCAAATACCGCACCCGCGAGGAAGTCCAGTCGTTCCGCGAGGGCAAGGACCCGATCGACCACGCCGCGCGCGACCTCGCCAAGCTCGGCGTCGATGAAGCCGCGCTGAAAGCGATCGACAAGGAAATCAAGGATATCGTCGTCGAAGCTGCCAAATATGCCGAGGACGCGCCCGAGCCCGACGCGGCCGAGCTTTACACCGACGTGCTGGTGGAGAGCTACTGATGGCGATGGAATTGAAGATGCCCGCGCTGTCGCCGACAATGGAGGAAGGGACGCTGGCCAAGTGGCTGGTCAAAGAGGGTGACGCAGTGAAATCCGGCGACCTGCTGGCCGAAATCGAAACCGACAAAGCAACGATGGAATTCGAGGCGGTCGACGAGGGGACGATTAGCAAGATCTTGGTGCCCGAGGGGACCGACGGAGTGAAGGTCGGAACCGCGATCGCCCTGTTGGCTGGCGACGGCGATGCGCAGGTCGAGACACCGGTTGCGGAAGCCCCAGCACCGGCCGAGCAGCAGGCCGAGGCGACGCCCGCCCCGCATAAGATGGAGACGGCCGCGCGGGAATTGGTCGCAGACGTCGCCAAGACCCGTGACGAGCCCGAGATGCCGGCCGGCACCGCAACTGCTTCGACTAGCGTTCGCGAAGCCTTGCGCGACGCGATGGCCGAGGAAATGCGCCGCGACGAGCGGGTGTTCGTGATGGGCGAAGAGGTCGCGCAATATCAAGGCGCCTATAAGGTCACCCAGGGCCTGCTCGACGAGTTCGGGCCCAAGCGCGTGATCGACACCCCGATCACCGAATATGGGTTCGCGGGATTGGGCTCGGGAGCGGCGATGGGCGGGCTTCGGCCGGTGATCGAATTCATGACCTTCAATTTCGCCATGCAAGCGATCGACCACATCATCAATTCGGCGGCCAAGACCAATTACATGTCCGGCGGCCAGATGCGCTGCCCGATCGTGTTTCGCGGGCCCAACGGCGCCGCGGCGCGGGTCGGCGCCCAGCATAGCCAGAATTACGGGCCGTGGTATGCATCGGTCCCCGGCCTGATCGTCATCGCGCCTTATTCGGCAGCCGACGCCAAGGGGCTGCTCAAAGCCGCGATACGCAGCGACGATCCGGTCGTATTCCTCGAAAATGAACTGCTCTACGGCCAGAGCTTCGATGTTCCCGAGATGGACGACTATGTCGTGCCGATCGGCCAGGCGCACATCGTCCGCGAGGGCGCGAGCGTCACCCTCGTCAGTTACTCGATCGGCGTTGGGGTCGCGCTCGATGCCGCTAATACGCTTTCTGGCGAAGGCATCGAGGCCGAGGTCATCGATCTTCGCACGCTTCGCCCGCTGGACAAGAAGACCGTGCTCGCAAGTCTCGCCAAAACCAACCGCATGGTGGTGATCGAGGAAGGCTGGCCGACCTGCTCGATCGCGTCGGAAATCATTGCCATCGCGATGACCGAGGGGTTCGACGATCTGGACGCGCCGGTGCTTCGCGTCACCAACGAAGATGTGCCGCTGCCCTACGCCGCCAACCTTGAGAAACTTGCGCTGATCAAGGCCGCCGACGTCGTCGCAGCGGCCAAAGCCGTCTGCTATCGCTGAGCGGACGCTCGACAGCGATCGCGAGGTCGCGCTGTCGAGCCTGCCGTCGCGGATTCAACCGGCCTTCGCCGCTTTGTGGGCGGTCGACCTGGCGATGGCCGATGTCGTCGCCAGCAGCCGCGAGCCGGCGTTGGGCGCAATCCGCCTGGCGTGGTGGCGCGAGGCGCTGCAACGGCTCGACGAGTCCGCGCCGCCGGCCGAGCCGCGGTTGCGGGCGGCGGCCGAGCACCTGCTGCCGCGCGCGATCAGCGGCGGCGAGCTGGCCAAGCTTGAGGATAGCTGGCTGGCATTGCTCGAACCATTTCCCTGGACTCCATTGACCGCCGATTGGGTCAGGGTGCGGGGCCGAATCCTGTTCGGCATCGGTGCGCGGCTGCTTGGCCGGCAAGCCGAGGACGGCGAGGATGCCGGCGCCTTATGGTCGCTGGTCGATGTCGCCAGATCATGCAGCGACACCCGCTCGCGCGACATGCTCGAGGAGGAAGCGCGGAAGTCGATTGCCGAAGTGGGCCGGCGCAAATCTCCCCGCAGCTTGCGCCCCCTGACAGCACTGGCGGCCGTGGCCGCGCACGATGTTCTCGGCGACAGCGGCATCAGGCGCGGCATGGTGGCGCTGGTCCACACGCTGACCGGCCGTTTTCCCCGCGGCTGATTGACAGCGGCCGCTCCAAAGCGGAGTTTGTTTGCGCCGAATCTCCTTGTTCAAGGGAGCTCGCCATGGCGCGCTTTTTCGCTTGGGGTGCGGCAGCTTTCCTGATGCTGACCGGTGCGTTCCTGCTGTGGCAGGGCAGGGCGCAGGACACCAGCCTCCCGCCCCCGCCCAAGGCACGCGCAGCGACACCATTCACGGTCATCCCGCCGACCCTGCCGGATGCGCCGGCATCGACGCCCAGGACCCGCGAGCAGAAGCGGTTTGGGCGCGCCGATAAGGATGATGACGGACGGATCACCCAGGCCGAATTGTTCGATCCGCGGCGCAAGGCCTTCGCCAAGCTCGACGTCAACGGCAACGGCACATTGAGCTTCGAGGAATGGGCGGCGAAAACGCTGACTAAATTCGGCTCTGCCGACAAGGACCACTCGGGCTGGCTGACCCCGGCGGAATACGCCACGACCGCGCCGCCGCCGCCCAAGACGCCGAGGTGTGGATGCTGACTAAGCCGTCATGCCGGACTTGATGAAGATGACCCAGCACCGTCTGGGGTACGGTGCGGTCACTTCATGACATCCGCCTTTTCTGTGCGGCTCGAAGGTAAAGTGGACCCCGGATCAAGTCCGGGGTGACGACTTGTATCCAGCCACTCCGCCAGCGCCGCCCGCGCGCGGTCGGTGTAGCCTTTCTTGCGGTCGGCCTTGCGCATCTTGGTAGTAATCGGCGGCATCAGGCCGAAATTGACGTTCATCGGCTGATAGGTCTCGGCAGTCGCGCCGCCGGTGATGTGATTGACCAGCGCGCCGAGCGCGGTTTCGGGTGGCGGCGGCGTCAACTCGCGACCCCCGATTTCGGCCGCGGCGAAGCGCGCCGCGAGCAGCCCGATCGCGGCGCTTTCGATATAGCCTTCGCAGCCGGTGATCTGCCCGGCGAAGCGGATGTGCGGCATTGCCTTGAAGCGCAATTGGCGATCGAGCAGGGTCGGTGCATTGAGGAAGCTATTGCGGTGAATGCCGCCCAACCGCGCAAACTCGGCGTTCTCAAGACCCGGGATGGTGCGGAAAATGCGCACCTGCTCGGCGTGCTTCAACTTGGTCTGGAAGCCGACGATGTTCCACAAGGTGCCGAGCGCATTGTCCTGGCGCAGTTGGACTACCGCGTGCGGCCAGCGCCCGGTGCGCGGATCGTCGAGGCCGACCGGCTTCATCGGGCCGTAGCGCAAGGTATCGAGTCCGCGCGACGCCATCACCTCGATCGGCATGCAGCCTTCGAAGTAGGGCGTGTCTTTCTCCCATTCCTTGAACTCGGTCTTTTCGCCGGCGTTGAGCGCGGCGATGAACGCCTCATACTGCACGCGGTCCATCGGGCAGTTGATGTAATCCTTGCCGCCCTTATCCCATCGCGCGGCCATCCAGCAGATAGCCATGTCGATGCTGTCGCGGTGGACGATCGGGGCGATGGCGTCGAAGAATGCGAGCGCGTCGCTGCCGGTAACTTCGGCGATGGCGGCGGCAAGGCCCGGCGCGGTCAGCGGCCCAGTGGCAATGATCGTCGCGCCCGAGACGGGTAGGGCATCGACCCGTTCGCGAAGGATTTCGATGTTGGGATGAGCTTCGATCCGCGCCGTCACTTCGGCGGCAAAGCCGTCGCGATCGACCGCCAGCGCAGAGCCCGCCGGAACCCGATGCTTGTCCGCCGCGGCCATGATCAGGGAATCCAGCGCACGCATTTCCTGATGGAGCAGGCCCACCGCATTGCTGGTGGCGTCGTCGGAGCGAAAGCTGTTCGAGCAGACCATCTCGGCCAGTCGGTCGCTGTCATGCGCGGGCGTGGTGTCGCCACCGCCGCGCATTTCGCTCAGGCGGACGCGCAAGCCCGCCTCGGCTAGCTGCCAGGCTGCCTCCGACCCGGCGAGCCCGCCGCCGATGATGTGGATTTGGTGTGTCATGCCGGCGTGCGATAGGCTGGTTGGAAGAGAGGAGAAAGACCATGCTTGATCACGTCGGGTTCGCAGTGTCGGATGCCGAGCGCTCGCGTCGCTTCTATGAGACGGCCCTGGTGCCGCTCGGAATCACGTTGATCATGACGGTCGGGCCCGAACATACGGAGTCGGGTGGCACCGCGCATGGCTTCGGTTCGGACGGCAAGCCCTATTTCTGGTTCGGCGACAAAGAGTGCGTTGGCGAAGGGAGCCATATAGCCTTCGCCGCCGGGACGCGGAGGGAGGTCGATGCCTTTTATGAATCCGCGCTGGCGGCCGGGGGCCGCGACAATGGAGCCCCGGGCCTTAGGCCGCAATATCATCCCGACTATTACGGCGCCTTCGTATTCGATCCCGATGGGATGAACATCGAGGCGATGTGTCACAAGCCGGAATAACGCTTGGCCTGTTAACTTATTGGAAAACATGCTAGGCGGCGGTGAGAGCTTTGGGGGCTTTTGCAATGATTCGCATCTTGTTCGCGGTGGCCATATTCGCGTCGGCTTCGGCTGCAGTGGCGGCGACGCCTTCGACGGATTTCGGAATTCGTGCGCCGGGTCAGGCGCTGGTTCTCACGCCGATTGTTGAAGAAGGCCAGCCTAGCGGGATCACGAGCCGCGTATCGCGTTCTTATATCGGCTCGGCCGCCGCCGCGGTCGGCGCACGGTGGGGCAGGGTCACCAGCACCTATCGCTCGCCCGAACATAATCGCCGGGTCCACGGCGTCCCCAACAGCTATCACCTGAGCGGCCGGGCAATTGACATCGCCCGCCGTGCGGGTGTCAGGCACGCCGACATCGAAGCGGCCTATCGCGCCGCCGGCTATCGGCTGATCGAGTCGCTCGACGAAGGCGATCATAGCCATTTCGCCTTCGGCAGTGCCGGTTCGACCGTGTTCGCGGCCAGGGCAACGGCCGAGCAGACCGGCGCAACCCGCTGGCGGATGGTCTACGCGCCCGGTTCACGCTGACGCCGCACGCGTTCAGGAAGGGGGCGCCGATTCTCCGGCCAGCAGATCCTCGATGTCGGCCAACGGCCGGTCGGTCATTTCCTTGTTGAACGTAGCGACGATGCGCCTTCCGGTCTCCTTATGGAAATGCTTGCGCAGCTCGCCGAGCGTCTTAGGCGGAGCGACGATCGCCAGCGCGTCATAGTCATTAGCGAGCGCTCGGCGGTTAAGCTGATCGGCGGCGTCCTTGGCCCATTGGTCCTCGGCCTGCTGATGATAATCGGTCTCGTCCATCGCCGGGCGCCCGTAACCGCCGCTCTGACCGGTCAAACCGGGGCCGTCGGTTTTCATGTCGCTATCCTTGGCGTCCTGGCGCTCGTCATGCGCCTCGGTGCGCAAGTCGAGGCGCGCCGGCCCGCCATGGTTGCGCAGGAACAGCATCTTGCGTCCGTCGGCGACCAGCACCAGCGCCTGGTTGGGAATGGACATGGGAGTCTCCAGATTGAGGTCCCCAGCCAACGCTTCCGCGGTACCCCGCGTTCCTTCACTCGCCGTCCGCCGGGCCTTCCGCAGCATCCTCGCCGATCATCGCGTCATCGCTCGGCGCGATTTCGCCGTCGGTCTCGATTTCATCCTCATCGCTTTCGTCGATCTTGGCGACCGAAACGACATGCTCGCCCTCGGCGACTCGGAAGATCGTCACGCCCTGCGTGTTGCGGCCCATGATGCGGATGTCGCCGACGGTGGTGCGGATGATCTTGGCTTGGTCGGTAACCAGCATCAGCGCCTCGCCCGGAGTGACCGGGAAGCTGGCGACGACGCAGCCGTTGCGTTCGGACGTGTCGATATTGGTGATGCCCTGGCCGCCGCGATTGGTGCGGCGATATTCGTACGTGCTGCTGCGCTTGCCGTAGCCATTCTCGGTCACAGTCAGCAGGAACTGCTCCCTCTCTGAAAGCTCCGCATAACGCTCGGCGGGAAGCGAGCATTCCGCATCCTTTTCGCGCCAAGACGGACATTTGAGATAGGCTTCGCGCTCTTCCTGGGTGGTGCCGACGCGGCGCAGGATCGACATCGAGATGACTTCGTCTCCTTCCTTGAGGCGAACGCCGCGAACCCCGCTCGAGGTGCGCGACTGGAATTCGCGAACATCGGTCGACTTGAAGCGGATCGCCTTGCCGAAGCGGGTGGCGAGCAGCACGTCGTCCTCCTCGGTCAAAAGATCGACCGCGATCAGCCGGTCAGTCGGATCGCCTTCATCGTCGCCCTCGGCCTCACTGACACTAAAACGCATCGCGATCTTGCCCGCGGTGGGGACGTTGGTGAACGCCGCCATCGAGTTGCGCCGGACGGTGCCATGGGCGGTGGCGAACATGATGTGCAGCGCGCCCCAGCTTTCCTCGTCCTCGGGCAAGGGCAGCACGGTGGTGATCGTCTCGCCTTCGGCCAGCGGGAGTAGATTGACCATCGGCCGGCCGCGCGCGCTTGGGCCGCCCTCGGGCAGCCGCCACACCTTCTTGCGATAGACCTTGCCGGCTGAACTGAAGAACAAAACCGGGTTGTGGGTCGAGGTAACGAACAAATTGGTGACCGCGTCCTCGTCCTTGGTGTTCATGCCGCTGCGGCCCTTGCCGCCGCGCTTTTGCTCGCGGAACAGGGTCAAGGGCGTGCGCTTGATGTAGCCGGTCATGGTGACCGTCACGACCATCTCCTCGCGCTCGATCAGATCCTCGTCGTCGATGCCGTCGGCGGCAGCGGCGATGATTGACATGCGCGGGGTCGAAAATTCCTTGTCGACCGCGTCCAATTCCTCGCTCATCACCGCGTAAAGCTTGGCGCGGTCGCCGAGGATCTCGAGCAGTCCGGAGATGGTCGACGCCAGCTCCTTCAATTCACCGGCGATCTCGTCGCGGCCGAGCGCGGTGAGGCGATGGAGGCGAAGCTCGAGGATCGCCTTCACCTGAATTTCGCTGAGCGTGTAATCTTCGCCCGCGGCATGGGCTTCGACCGCCTCGACCAATTCGATGTAGGGGCGGATTTCCTCGCCCGGCCAGGCGCGGGCGAGCAGCGCCGCGCGCGCCGCCGCCGGGCTCGCCGAACCGCGGATGATCTTGACCACTTCGTCGAGGTTGGTGACAGCGATCACCAGCCCGAGCAAAATGTGGGCGCGCTCGCGGGCCTTGAGCAGCTCAAACTTCGAGCGGCGCGTGATCACTTCCTCGCGGAACTTGATGAACGCCTCGATGATGTCGCGCAGCATCAATGTTTCGGGGCGTCCGCCGCGGATCGCCAGCATGTTGGCGGCGAACGACGATTGCGCCGGGGTGTGGCGCCACAATTGGTTGAGCACGACTTCGGGGGTGGCGTCGCGCTTCAACTCGATAACGATCCGCACGCCCAAGCGGTTGGATTCGTCGCGGATGTCGGAAACGCCCTCGATGCGCTTGTCCTTGGCGGCTTCGGCGATCTTTTCGACCAGGCCGTTCTTGCCGACCTGGAACGGGATTTCGGTGAGAACGATGGAGCGCCGCTCGCCGCGGCCTTCCTCGACGTGATGCTTCGAGCGCTGGAGGATCGAGCCGCGCCCGGTGGTGTAGGCGCTGCGAATCCCGGCGGTGCCAAGGATCGTCGACCCGGTCGGGAAATCGGGTCCGAGGACATGTTCCATCAGTCCCTCGGTGGTGATCGCCGGGTCGGCGATGAAGGCGCGGCAGGCGGCGATCATTTCGCCGAGGTTATGCGGCGGGATGTTGGTCGCCATGCCGACCGCGATGCCGCCGGCGCCGTTGACGAGGATGTTGGGAAAGCGCGCGGGCAGCACCTGCGGCTCGCGCTCCGATGCGTCATAATTGGGTGTGAAGTCGACCGTGTCCTTGTCGGCGTCGCCGAGCAGGAAATTGGCGACCTTGGCGAGGCGCGCTTCGGTATAGCGCATCGCCGCCGGCGGATCGGGATCCATCGACCCGAAATTGCCCTGTCCGTCGATGAGCGACACGCGCATCGACCAGCTCTGCGTCATCCGGGCGAGCGCGTCATAGATCGCGCTGTCGCCGTGGGGGTGATATTTACCCATGACGTCGCCGACGATGCGGCTGGATTTGCGGTAAGGCCGGCCGGCGACATAGCCGGCTTCCTGGCATGCCCAGAGGATTCGGCGGTGGACCGGCTTCAATCCGTCGCGGACATCGGGCAGCGCGCGGCTGACGATCACCGACATCGCATAATCGAGGTAGCTGGTCTTCATCTCCTCGACGATGGAGATGGCGGCAATGGCGCTGTCCGGGCGTTCGTCGATGGGTGGCGTGGTGGCCAAGGAATTTCCTGCTCGCTAGGGGGTCAAGGGACGCGCGGAATGGGCTGTTCCGCCCCGCGTTCCCGGACTAGCCGATTGGAGCGCACGGCGCCACCCCACGCGCGCCCACGCGCGCGAGGGCAAGGCCGTGCCTCAACACGGTTCAACGGACATTCAGCGCTCGATTGCCATTGGCGGCTGGCAGCGGACCATCTTCGGAGTATATCGGGCCGCATCCCCCTTTGAATCCAGCGCCGGCGAGACCGCGCAACAGGAGAGACGATGATGATCAGTTCGAAGCGCGCGATTGGCCTCGCGCTTGCCCTTGGCGGCTTTTCCGCAGCGCCCGCGCTGGCTTATTATGAGTCTGCCTCGCAGTCCCAGTCCAGTGCGCAAGCGAGCGCTGCCGCGCCCACCGCGGAGGCCCGCAAATATGACCTTTCCAGCGGCGCGCGCAAAGCGATCATCGTGTTGCAGAAGGCCGTCAACGCCAAGGATACGGCGAGCATTCCAGCGGCGCTGGCCGCGGCCAATGCCGCCGCCAAGACCAACGACGACAAGTTCGTCATCGCGCAGCTGCAGCTAAAGGCGGCGGTCGACCAAAAAAACGATCCGGCCATCACCGCCGCGCTTGAAGCGATGCTCGCCACGGGCGCGGCGAGCCAGAGCCAGCGAATTCCGCTCGAAACCAATCTGGGCAAGCAATATTATAACGCCAAGCAATATGACCGCGCCGCAAGCTCATTCGAAGGGGTGCTCAAAATTGCTCCCAGCGATGCCGATGCCTTGGCGATGCTGGCCGAAACGCGCAAGGCGCAAGGCCGTATTCCGGATGCGGTCGCGCTGCTCCAGAAGGGCATTGCGGCCCGCACCGCAGCTGGTCAAAAGCCCGCCGAGGAATGGTACAAGCGCGCCGTCGCGCTGGCTTATGAAGCCAGGCTTCCAGCGGTTGTTCCGCTCAGCCGCGAATGGGTCGCGGCCTATCCATCGCCGGTCAACTGGCGTGACACGCTGAGGATCTATCAAAACACAAGCGGTCTCGCCGACGACGTTTTGATCGATCTGATGCGGCTTCAGCGCGCGAGCGGAGCGCTAGCCGGAGAGAGCGACTATTTTCGCTATGCCAATGGCGTGCTGAGCAAGGGCTTCCCCGGAGAGGCCAAAGCGGTTCTCGATGAGGGCTTTGCGTCCAAGTCGATTGACCGGTCGAAGCCGATCTTTCGCGACGTCCTCGCCGTTGCCAACGCCAAGGTGTCCGCCGACCGCGCTTCGCTACCGAGCCTGGAAACATCGGCGCTCGCCGGGGGCGCTGCCAAGCAAGCCATGCTGACCGGCGACGCTTATTTCGGCTACGGCGACTATGCCAAGGCCGCCGCTTTGTATCGCGCTGCATTGACCAAGAGCGGGGTCGACCCGAGCCTAGCCAATTTGCGCCTCGGCATGGCGCTGGCGCGATCGGGCGACAAGGCCGGCGCGACCGCCGCGCTCAACGCCGTCACCGGGCAACGCGCCGACATCGCCAAATATTGGCTGCTGTGGCTGTCGACGCGCCCCTAGGGATTGTCTGAGCGATCTCGAACGAAGCGAGCGACGTCAACCTCCAAGGGCGCCGGCATGCGTGTCGGCGCCCTTTTCCTTGTCCCGAAATGGGATGCTTAACGGCGACCGCCTCCTCGTCGCTGTTCGCGCCGGATAGGGGCTTGAGAGACGGGGATTTTCTCGCGCGAAGGGATGCGGAGTTTGCAGTTCGACGATCGCCTTGCGACCGTGCTCGACCAAAGCGTCGACGACCCGCGCGCTCGAGCGGTGCAATGGCGCCAGCTGGTCGATCTGATCGCGCGCGGCGGATCGGCCGCAGGATCGCCGCTGATGATGCGCGCGATGCAGCGGATTTCCGAAGGGCGCGATATCCTGCCCGAAGACTTGCGCGCCGCCGCCGCGCGCGCCGTCGCCGGCCTCAACTTGCCGGTGACGTTGGTCGCCACATTCGCCGCCGACAGCCTTGCGGTGTCCGCGCCAATCATCGCCGCCGCGCGACTCGATGCCGCGCAATGGGACATGGTGCTCGACGGAGTGAGCGACGAGACTCGCGCCTTCGCCGAGACCATCCATCCCGAACTGCGCAAGGCGCCCAAAGCGAAAAAGGCTGATCTCGAACCCGCGCCGGCCCTGCAACCGCCGCCGGCCCGACCGCGCCGCTGGAAGCCGCCCGAAGAGGAAGCGCCCAAGATCAGCGAGATGGTCGCGCGGATCGAACGGATGCGGCGGACACGCGCGCCGGCGATGCCCGAGCCACTCCGCCAGCCGCCCAATGCAATGCCGCCAATGTCGGGCGATTCGCCAGCCCTGTTCCGTTGGGAATGCGGCCCGTCGGGCGACATCGCCTGGGTCGAGGGAGCGCCGCGCGGTGCGCTCATCGGCCGTTCGATTGCGCTGGCCGGCAATGGCGACGGCGAGGGCGTCGACCGCGCCGTCGAGCGTGCCTTCGCGCTGCGCAGCCCATTCCGCGATGCAAGTTTTTCGCTGGCGGGCGACGGAATCCTGTCGGGGCGCTGGCGGATCAGCGGCGTTCCGGCCTTCGAGCCCGCCGACGGCCGATTCGCCGGCTATCGCGGAGTCGCCCGCCGCGAGGAAGCGATGCCGCCCCCGCCTGGGTCGGCGCCGCCGCCGCCACCGTCACCCGACCATGATTCGCTGCGCGAGCTGGTCCATGAGATCAAGACGCCGCTCAATGCGATCATCGGTTTCGCTGAGATTATCGACGGGCAATATCTGGGTCCGGCGCACCGCGGCTATCGCGAGCGCGCGGCGGAGATCGTCAGCCAGGCGCGGACCCTGCTCAGCGCGATCGACGATCTCGATTTCGCCGCCAAGCTCCAGTCGAGCCGATCGAGTCCCGGCGAGGGAAGTGATTTCGCCGAAATCCTGCCGCGGCTAAGCGAGGAATTT
>Ga0193706_1000712_pt1 | contig 17363 bp, 23 predicted proteins | sample U3c1metaG_FD_160130 | JGI IMG/M metagenome (GOLD analysis project Ga0193706, IMG submission 160130) | Soil microbial communities from a riparian zone of the East river system, Colorado, United States - U3c1 | ecosystem: Environmental > Terrestrial > Soil > Riparian zone | place: USA: East River... | reverse complement strand
TGTCGAACATCGAGCGCAGTGCTCTGCGGCTCCAGTTGTAGCCGCACCACGTCCTTGATCCCCTCTCCTTGCAGAAACACATTGATTGTCGTCATGTCGATTTCCTTGCGATCACTGCGGCTGCTGGCCGCTCCTACACGGGTAATCGCTCGGAGACAGGGAATCCGGTAATTCGACTTCCCCCTTGGACTACGACAACTGAACGACTCCTTCGGGCAAGGAGGGGCAGTGGAAGAAGTGCGGGCAGCGGGGGCAGCTGAACGGATCAGGTCTCGGGGGAAAGTCGCCGGCGCGGATTCGCTGTGCCGCTTCCGTGGCCTTCTCCATGCGGTTCTTCTGCTTCTTGGGGCTGGGGTCGATCTTCGTGCGCGTGTTGCCAGTGAGATGGACCGCCTCGACCTCATATCGGCCCGCACCGTAGTGCTTGGACCCAGCGGAGTGATAGAAGGTGTAGATCCACTCGTCTTCTTCGTCGTCGGAGAGCTTTCCCGTCCTGATTCGTCGCAGCAGCACCTTTCCGTCTGGGCGCCTGGCGACCTCGTCCGGATTCACTTCGACCCTGCCGTGCGCGAGATCGACAACGAGAGTCTCTATTTTCTGAAAGTCGAGGCCCGTGCAGGCTGCGTGAAAGTTCTCGATCGTCTCACGAGTAATTCTCCGATAGTCTTCTGCGTAGGCGTGCTCCAGAGGCCCGCGTTCCTTCCACACCGTGTCTAGCTGATCCAGCAGCCACTCCTTGCCGCGCTGTCCCTGCTCACGTGCGGCGCGAATCGTCTCGTAGACGCATTCATGCGCTTTGACGAATGGCGTTTCGCGTTGCCGACCCGCCAACCCAAGAACGCTTGTGTAGAGGAAGCGCCGCGGGCATCTCTCGTAGCGGCCGAGTGCGTCCGCGTCCAGTAGACCCGACGGTGTGCCAGCTGTTGCCAACACCCAGTCCCTGGTCCCTCCTGGCAGTGCGGCGGCCAAGGGAACCGGCGCCACCTTCACCAGCGCGGGCTTGACGCTCCCGACTAGATCCGAAGGCTTGGTGACGCTGCCGTAGTGGCGCAAGTGTGTGCGTGCTCGCGACATTGCGACGAAGTAGAGGCATTCCTCCTCCGCGGCGTGGATCGTCTTGGCGTAGTCCTTGCCGCTGGCAGCGCCAGCCTCATCGACCATGCCATCGGGCGGCGGACAGCGTACGCCTCGGAATGTGCCGGGAAGCTGGCCCTTTGTCATTCCCGGTATGTGCACAGCATCGAACTCAAGACCCTTGCTCCCATGCATCGTCAGCATTCGTACGGCGTTGGCGTGGCGCGCGGCGCCCGGAATCTGCCGCAGATCGCGTTCGTCGCCCAGGACGACGAGGTGACGGATGCGCTCGAGCAAGCGGCGAATTGGTGGGCTCTTTCCTCGGACGATCGGCTCACGAACGAAGTTCAGGAACTGCCAGAGCGCGACGCATTTCATCTGATCGCGTACATCATCGCTCTCCACCAAGTCATTCAACTGCTTCGAGCGCTCGAAGAGAAACGTGCACAGCACATCCCACGGCAGCGAGCTCAAGCCGAAACCATCGAGATCGGCGGCAAGGGCGGCAAATCCTCTCGCACCCGCCACCGAGATTCCATCGAGCGTTGACGCGGACTTCAGCGCCTCCAGTGCTCGCGCACCCGATTCACGCCGTTGCGCAAAGAAGAGCAACACGTCCGGCAAGGGAACTCGATACGGCTCCAAACTTGCGAGACGCACAAGCGAGCTTCCCCACGGATCAACAATGAAAGACAGCAAGGACAGAAGATCGCGGATTTCGTCACGCTCGAAGAGGCTCCCAAGGTGGAGCACCGCGATACCTCGCGCTTCCAGCGCCGCGGCGAATTCGCTCAGCCTCGTATTTGTGCGGAAGAGCATTGCTTGGGACGCAAGCTGAACGCCGCTGCGCTCCAACTCCAGGATGCTCGCCGCAGCCGCTGCCTGCTCGGCACTCTCATCGTTGACTTGTCTTATTTCAGGTGCGATTCGACTGCGACCGCGCTCAGCAGTGAGATTCAGCGGGAGCATTCCACTCGACGCGACCATTGAACTAGAGAAGCCGCAATAGGCATCTGTGACCTCCTGGGTGGAACGGTAGTTTTTACCCAGACCGAGGCGCTTTGCTCCCGGAAAGTCCGTGGGAAACTTCGCCATGTTGGCCGAGGATGCGCCGCGAAACCGGTAGATCGACTGTCTCGCGTCTCCAACCACCCACAAGCGGCACCCGTCTCCCGCAAGGGCCTTGAGAAGCCGCGCGCTTGCGCGATTGACGTCCTGGTATTCGTCCACAAGGACATGCCGGTATTGCATCTGCAAGGTCGCTCGCAGTGCGGCATCTTGCTCGAGGAGCAACGTCGGCTTCATGATCAAGTCGCCGAAGTCGAGAAGCTTGTGTTCGCCGAGCCGCCGCTCGTACTGCTCATAGACCTCGGCCACCTCTAGTGCTTTCTCCGCGGTCTTGCGCGAGTCCTCATCTGAAGCCTTCCGCAACATGTCCTGCGAAAGCCGTCGGTAGGTCTCAGGCGACACAAGCTCATCCTTCGCCCGGGAAATCGCGCCAAGGATGTCCTTGAGATACACCAACGGATCCCACAGGTTTTTGTAGTGCGCTAGGTTGAGCAGCGGCAGCACCTCTTCGAGAAGTGCAACCGCTTCGCTCTTGTCGATGATTCCGACATCTGCGGGATAGCCGAGACTTGGATGGTCGTAGTACTTGCGAACGAGCTCCAGCCCAAAAGCGTGGAACGTGCCCGTCCAGATTCGCGTCGCTGCATCCGGAAGGACCCTGCTTACTCGCTCTGAAAGTTCCTGCGCCGCCCTGTTGGAAAAGGTCAAGGCCACGATCGATCTCGGGTCGACATTCTGCTCGACAAGATGGACGACACGCGCGACCAAGGTGCGCGTCTTCCCCGTCCCTGGACCGGCCTCCAGAAGAAGCGGAACGGCAGAACTTCTCGCGGCATCTGCCTGAAAGGAATCCAAGGGAGGATCCCGCTGTTCTTCCGTCTCCTCGCCCGCTTCCAGTTCGCTCGGGATCAGGACTGCGTCTATGAACTGCTGGCGGACGACGGCAAGCGGCAAGCCGAGATCGCGCGCAATATCTGTGGGCGTCTTCGAGTGCTGTGAATGGAGCGCGCGCGCCCGCGGCTGCGGTAGTAGTAGCTCTCGGGCGAAGACGTTTGCCTGAAGTTCGCGGCGCTCCTTTGCGCCATAGCCCGCAATTCGATCCGCTCCGACGGGCGAGACTTCGTTCGGCGCAGAGGCGTCGACGTCGCCCTGCGAACACATCGCGCCAGCTTCGGAGGCATGCAGATGGAAGTGCCCAAGCTCATGCGCGATGAGTACTGCCAGGTCCTCCATCGGCAGATTGTTCACGTGATAGATCGCACCGTCGTTCCTGGCCAGAACGGCGAGCGCTCCGTTCAAGAGCGCGTCCGACGGTTCGAGCGGCCACAGCTCTAGGCCCGCGTCTTGTGTGATGACTTGGACAAAATCAATCGCTCTTGCGCCTTCGGCAAGGCGCTCTCTTCCGCGCCGGCTGCTCTCGCGCGCGAGGGCTCGAATCTTGTCAAAGCCGTCCATCGATCAAGCCTTCAGCAATGCTTGTCTGCACGCTTCGCTGAGCGACGACTTGCGGACCGCCGCGTCGAAGCTCTCTCGCTTCGCGCTCGTCATCGGCTTGCCTTCTGACTTGAAACTTGCCTGAGCGTGCACTGTCGGGGGGAGCCTGAGGTATACGACTATCTCCTCGACTGTTCGCTGGAGAGACTTGGCGAGCCGATCTAGGAATGCCTGAGGCACAGTCTCGGGATCGATCAAGCGGTTTCGCAGCTTGGAGATGAGTGGAGTATCGAGCCCGAGTTCGTCTCGGATCTCCCGCATGCGGCCGACTCCCAGACCTTCGAACACACCCTGCGACTGTTGTTCTCGCACCGGCGTGCTCGAGCTGGACAGATCTCGTTCGCGGATCCGATCATAAAGACGGCTTATCGCTCGCGAGACCAGGCCGCTTGAAGAATGCTCGACGGACGAGCTGCTGGATTCCGCGACCGCCATGGCCTCGCCGATCAGCCACTGCACCGCATGATCCGTCAGCTCATGCGCGAACTGTGGATACTCAACGCAGTACCTCTCGAGGATCGCCGGATTCGGTCCAGCGGCTGCGTCAACGTGGAAGTCGAGCAGCACCGAGTCCAGACTCGGTTGCATCTGCTTCTGGTTCATTGTTTTCACCTCTCAGTTGGGCAAAGGCCTTCTCGGCGCGCTCGATCCAAAGACGGATCGTCTTCTCGCTCTTGCCGAAGTGCTTCACCAATGTGTGTTTGTGGGGGTCTTTCGATTCGATCCGCATGTCCAAGTAGTGGTAGAGCACGAACGCCTCGAGGACGTTCGGGGGAAGGTTCGCGAGCTTTACCATCGCCGCTATCTGGTAGAGCCCCTCGGGGGAGAAGCCTCCATCCTTGATGCTCTGCGGCAGGGTGACCATCTCGAGCGCCTCGGTAAGAGCGTAGGTAGCCTCCGGGGTCGGTTGCGTGCTTGCCTGTCCGCTCAGCGCCTCCTGGAGGATGGGCTCCTCCACCTCTCCATCGGACCTCTCCTCCAGGGCATCCCCGGGCTGCGCCCGGTGCCGAACCTTCCCTACTTGCCTGCGGATTGAATCGATGCGGTTGCGGGCAAGCCAGCTGTTGAAGTTGACTTCCGCATAGTCGGCCACGTCGCCGTCATCGAAGATTTCGTCTACTACGCGGTTCAATACCTCTGCGCAGATCTCTTCTCGGTCGACGCCTTCGAAGGTGGGGAGATGTTGGCGTACTGATTGTTCGCAGCGCCCGCACAGGATCGAGCTCAGGCCGTCGATCGTCCCCAGGCCCGGCCCCTGCGTTGTGGCAACGCGGACTTCCCGTCGGAGGATGTGGACCAGGGCTTCGGAGGAAATGGAGAGTTTGCCCTGCCTCTCACCCTCCCTCGCGCGCTCGAGCACCTCGGCTGGCGTCAACTTCGTCAGGTGTTGCAGTTCCGCTTCCACCTCTGGGCGACGGTAGTACGCCGTGCCGTCAGCGCGACGCCTACGAAGGGGCTCAGCCATCGTCACCTCGTCATCTGGGGCTCTTGCTCTGTTGCCTTCGTTTTCCATCCATCGCCTGCCGGTCCTGCAACTTCAGTCCTGACCACAATTCAATCGCGGCGCCTCCTCTATTCCGGTAATCGTCGCGCTCGGGATCCGGGTTGGCCGGTGCGGAGAGCTGAGGTTCAAGCATCCCGAACCTCCCCTGCGACCTGCCTTCCATCCGACCCCGCCCATGGGTCGCACCGCCACTATGGCAGGCGCGCGAGGGCCCTGCCAGTGGTGATGGAAAGGCGGCCGCCCCTATGCATCCCGTTCGAGCTCGGCTCGGAGGTTACGGAGGTTGGTGTGTAGGCCTGAAGGGCAGGGCTCACGAACCGCCTTCCTGTGCCGTTCTCTTCCGGCCGTTGGTTGGAAGCGTCAGCAAAGCAGTATGTGTGCGGAGTATCTCGGACGTACTCAGGTGGCATGACCTCATTGCGTCTTCCCGATACACATTGACGGCCCACTTCGTTTCCATGAGGAATACTCGATGCTGCGACCGAGAGCTCTCCCCTCCATCCCAAGCCGCCTTCACCCTGTTTAGTAGATTGTTTAGTAAGTTTAGAGAGTTTCGCGCCTGCAAGGGTGCGGACTTGTTTGGGAATCCACACGTTCGGTGGCGTGATAGGCCGTGCATGCTCCCGGGGCCCACGTGAACCCGCCGCACACCGGGCGGGCGAGCGCCATTGAACAGAAGAGCCCGTACCATTGCAGGTCCCATGCAACCCGATCGCGCGCAGCATGCTCGCTTCCTCCGGGACGCGGAGGGGCAGTTCCGGCTGTGGTGGCTGTTCGGACGGCATGCAGCTTCGGCGAGCAACCGCTTGGGGTGCCCGAGAGCTGGCCCTTCGGGAGGCTGATCGTGCCGGGCAGCCGGCTGCGCCTCACTCCGGCGGAGGTTGGCCATGCCGCAGCGGCGCTAGAGCACGCGGCTACCTTCACGATGGCGCTGACAATGGCGCAAGCGTTGAAGGACTGCCTTCCACGAGCGCGTGAACACTCTGACCCGAACGCCGTAGCCGCCTTCGAGGTCAGTCGACTACTTCGGAACGCCTACGCCCACCAGCCGATGGCCCCCGTGTGGCACATCGATGCCCACTGTCGAGGAAAGCAATACGAAGTCGCCGGGCTCATCAGGCTGGACACCACGACGTTGGATGGACGGGACGTGGTTTGGGAAGACTACGGCGGGTTGCTTGCGCTTTTCGAGATGTCGCGGTGGATCAGGCTGAACATCTTGGGCGACACGGAGGGCGCAGAGCCTCCCTACGACAACCGTAAGGAGAGTTCTAGCGTTGGGCAGATCTATCAGACGGGTCGACTTCTCGTGCGGGGTGTCCCCCGCGGCACGGCCGGCGCCATCGATCCGCGGGAAGGTCCCGTGATCTTCGACACACCTGAGGGCCCGTACACGTGGGCGATGGAAGGAGATGACCGACCTCCAAGGCATGTCCAGTTCCGCATTCCTCCGGATCCGTAACCGAGGAACCTTCCGCCCGCCTTCCGCGCCAAACCACGCCTGCGCGAACGTCCTGGCCTCGCCACGACTTACGCGCGTAGAGCGGACTCTTCCCAATCTTCAGGGCTTTGATCATTCCGAACTCCTGACCCGAGTTGAACAGAAGTGGGGCGTACCGAAGGCAAGAAGGTCCTAGAGAGGGATTCGATGCCAAGACTTGACAGTTCTCGGTATTGCGACTAGGCTCTAGGCATGAGGCAAGAGAGCGATCTGACGAACATGAACATCTCCCTGCCGCGTCCGCAGCGGGAGTTCGTCGAAGCCGAAGCGGAGCGTTGCGGATGCACGACCACGAGTGAATACGTGCGCCGTCTTATTCACGAGGCGCAGCGACGAGTTGCGCAGGAAGACCTGGAGAAAAAGCTCATTCAGGGGCTCGACAGCGGCGATCCAATCGAGATCACTCCGGAATTCTGGGAGAAGAAGCGACGCGAGCTTGTAGAGCGTCACACGCGGAAGAAGTCGTGATGCGGGTGAGCATCCGTCCGGATGCCGAACGTGATCTGGACCAGGCGGCCGAGTTCTACGCGCGTGAAGCGAACGTCGACGTGGCACTTAGATTCCTTGCCGCGTTCGACGCGCTCTGTACCAGGCTTCTCCACCACCCCCTCAGCGGAACCATTGTGGAGGTCGCAAGTTCGCGTCTCCCGGGCCTGCGGTACTGCATGGTGCCAGGGTTTGAGAGCTACCTGGTCTTTCATGTCTCCGCTCCAGAGTGCATCGAAGTGGTTCGCGTGCTTCATGCAGCACGCGATCTCGCGCGCATCCTCGAGGACGACTCGATTCACGAGTAGGGCGAATTCTCACCCAACCCTCTCCAATGGTTCCATCGCACGTTTGCGATCGATCTCCGCGTAGATCTGCGTTGTTTCTCGCCTTCGCGCGGAGACAACAAAAACGATTTCTGTGAGCCCGGCTGCAGCCAGCGGCTTACGATCGCTCGCGCTTGCGGGCCGAGGTAGATCGTCCGCTCATGTCCGGGCCTATCCGACGGTAGGCTGCCCTCGGGAGCCATCCCGACCGACGTCGTCCTGGCACCGTCTCGCTCCCTGTTCACGTTCCTCGGCCGTTGGAGTCTCGATGAGAGGAGACCAGATCGAGTTCCTCTCCGGGGTTGTGAACCGGCTGTAAGAAGCTTGTCAGCAATGGTTTACGATCATGGCCTGCCTCGGGATCAGAGTATTGGCCCTGATCCAGCCGAAAAGGCTTGCCACGTGGGACATGCGGCGTTACCTATTGGGTAACGAATGGACCGCCGCCGGACCTTACCTATCAGGAAAGCACAAGTGGACATCGAGGTTGGAGACAACAAGCTTAGAGCTGCCCTAGAGGATGATTCCGTGTGCCAAAGACGATTTGGGAAGGAGATGACCAAGTACATACGCCTTCGGGTGGACGCGCTTGCGGCGGCCGCAAGCCTACATGATTTTTGGCCTCCGAAGTCAAAGCCAGAACGGGTGCACGAGCTAGTCGGTGATATGGCTGGAACATTTTCGGTCGATGTAAAGCAGCCATACCGTCTACTCTTTGAACCCACCAATGGACCTTCTAGTCCGCCAGAAGACATGCAGGACCGTTGGAAAATGATTAGGAGTATCGAGATTCTAAGGATTGAGGACACCCATGGTTAGCAAGACACTCCAGCCGGTCAGCGTTGCACACCCCGGTGAGACGGTGTCGGACTACCTGGATTCATTCGAGTGGTCTCAAAGCGATCTATCCCGTCGGTCTGGCCTTACCCCTAAGACCATAAGCGAGATCTGTAACGGAAAGGCGCCCATCTCACCGGCAACATCGTTGGCGCTTGAACGTGTGTTCGGACGGCCAGCGCACTTCTGGCTAAGCCTCCAGAGTCGGTTTGATGAGGCCCAAGCACGGCAAGCAGAAGCGCTTCGCTCTGCAGACTGGTGGCAATGGGCTCGGAGGTTTCCTGTAAGTGAAATGCGCAAGCGAGGCTTGCTTCCTGCGAAGGAAGAGAAGGCAAGTGATATTTCTGCATTGCTGAGATTCCTTGGTGTCTCCTCGCCATCGAGTTGGAGCGCTGTTTGGCGAGCCTCCAGTGTTTCATATCGACAAACACGCCGGTTCTCTACCAACGATCACTCTGTTTCAGCTTGGGTCAGATTGACTGAGCTCGAAGCAGACGCGGTAGAAATCAGCGCGTTCGATGAGCGCCGTGCACTCAGCGCCATCCCCCAGCTTCGGAGCAATACACGAGTAGCCATCGATAAGGCCCTCAATAACGCTAAAGACATCTGCGCGAACTTTGGAATTGCCGTAGTTATCGTGCCTGCATTTCCTGAGACTGGAATAAGTGGGAGTGCCCGGTGGCTCGGGGACAAGGCGATTCTCGCGCTTTCACTCCGGTACCGGTTTGACGATCAGATTTGGTTTACGTTTTTTCACGAACTTGGCCACATTCTAAAACACCGCAAGCGACAGGCGTTTATTCTGGACAACGCCGAAGACAATCTGACCGATGGCGTCGTGGATCCAGACATGCAGGCGGTCGAGGATGAGGCGAACAGGTTTGCAGCTGATTCCTTGATCCCTCCTGCTGAACTGAAAGGGTTTGTCTCTGGTGGGGTCTTTACAAATGAGTCTATTTACAACTTCGCAGACTCAATGGATGTGGCGCCAGGCATTGTGGTGGGGAGACTTCAACGTGAGGGCTTGCTCAAACCACATCAAGGTAACAAGCTCAAGCAGCGTGCCCAGTGGGCGTACGACAAGGGTGATGAGGACTAGCCAATGATTGGGAAGCTATTCATTACACGAGAGGGTTACGACCCCCAACGGGGACGACATGTAAAAGACCCCTATCTCGGCGACGTTCCGAGCATTGGGGCATGCCGTCCAGATTTTCGTAAGAAGCTTCAAGCGGGCGACCATCTCTTTGTGATCTCAGGGAGGATTCGGGGAGTCAACCAGTACGTTATGGGTGGATTTGAGGTCGCGGAAAAGACGACAGCACTAGAAGCCTACAGAGCCTTCCCCGAGCAAAGACTGCGCCAGTTGCCAGATGGCCAGCTGACCGGGAACATTATCATCGGCGCGCGCGGTGAGCAGCACCAACTTGACGATCACAAGAACTTCCAGAAGCGGATTCAAAACTACATCGTCGGTCGAAATCCTATCGCGCTTTCGTCCGATGAGGAGATCGCAAGAGGAAGGAGCCAAACCATGGATGCCCTCCAAGAGATTCTGCGAAAGAGCGGGGAAAGGCCGATCGACGTCGTAGGTAGATTCGGAACTCAGTTGGATGAACAGCAGGTCCACGACCTGCGAGCGTGGTTGATGCGATTGAAGACTGCACAATAGTGGCGATTCCTTCAAAGTCTGGGCCTATGAAGTTGATAGATTGTCATATCATTCCGGTTGGACGACGCCGTGACGGAGGTACCCGGTATTGGTGCCTGGAACACCAGGCGGATGCGACCGCGAAGTATGGCCGTCGATCGAGAAAGTGCCGTTACGCCGGTGTACCGGCAATACTCCCGGAAGAAACCCGACGACTAGACGTGACTCAGTATCCAGGTGGGGTAGGCATTTGGGGTGCTGTGCCACCAGTCTATGACACGACGAGGCGACCGGTTGACAAGGGGATCCATCTCCACGCGCGAATGAGCCGTGATGGACATAAAATCATTGACCACACATTTCGAAGAGTGGAAGTCGTCCAGGGCGGAGAGATCTACAATTTCTCCGAACTCGACGCGATCTACTTCATGGTATCGTCAGTCTTCGACTTCCCTGTTAAGTACATTGAATGCACCCGGTGCCGTTATCCTCACTTGGATAAGGACTGGTTTAGTGTGCACCCTCATCAGTCCCACTTGTGTGCGGGCTGTGGACGAACGTTCAGGGATTCGGAGGTCGCCATCGGGAATCCACTCGCAAGAGTGCATGCTTTGCCATCTGTAAGGCCACACAAGGCTAGGAAGGCTCGTAAGACTCGTCACTTACGGCAGGCCGACTATCCAGGAGGGATTCAGATTTGGGGCTCCAATCCGGCCGTTCTTTGGACGAGCGAAAAGGACGAAGAAATTGGTATTCACGTGCACGCATATGAGGGAGGGGAAGCGCCACCTGTAATTGATGATACCTTCATGTCAGTGTCTATTGACGGTGTGATTCTCGACATACAACAGGTGTGCGTTTTGATGGCTCAAACGACCCTTCCTCACCTGGCGGGACGCGTAACCGTGGCCACATGCGGTTACTGCGGCTCTGGTTCATTCGATTCTGGGGAGAACGCATATTCACCGCGTGCTGAAAGAGAGTGCGCGAGATGTACTCGACCTGTTCGCGCCAATGGACGTTTCCGAAACGTTGTATCCAATCCTTTAATCGGTTGCTTCAGGCAGCTTGCAGTTTCTGCTCCACGTTCGCCCCAGATTCACGACCTAGGTCTTCTTGCAGAGACCCTGTGATGCCCGGGCTTGCAAACATTGAACCCGATGCTCAATGCATTCGCATTTCCGGTCCAGCTCTATGGCCGCCAGAATGGAGTAGCCACAGAGGATGGTGACCATGACACAAGACGAGCGCAAGGAAGCGCGGACTTACGCCTGGGCATACTTCGCGTTGCATGCTGACCAGCGCATGAAGCTCTTCAACTTCTTCCTCATTCTCTCCGGTCTGATTGTGGGGGCCATCCCTGCCGTCCGAGGTGTGGCACCCAACGCCAAGATCGTCGCATTCTTGCCGATGCTTCTTATTTTAATCGCATTCGTCTTCTGGCGCCTTGAGGAGCGGACGAGGCGACTAGTGAAGAATGGCGAAGAAGCACTGCGCTTCCTCGACGAACAGTGGTCTCCCGAAGCTCTTGCGGACAAGTCACCACACTACCTGCAGCTGTTCAAACGAGACGATTACTTTATGGCGGAGCTCCGGAGGCAGTGGTGGGCGAAACGGTTGGTGCCAATAAGCTATGCGGACAGTTTTCGTATCACTTACCTGATGATTGGAGTGGTCGGGTGTGCACTCGCTGTATGGATATGGCTGACTTGAGTAGCGAGCATTTTATTCGCCGAAGAGCTTGGAGCATTTGCCGCGGAGTTCACTCATGAACGGCCAGCTTTTTCATCGCCTTGCACTCATCCTCAGGCAAGGGTTGTGAGGGGGCCTGTGCTCTGTTGTAGTGGACGCCCCCAAGGAAACCCAGCCAGCTAGCACCCACTCCCTGGCGATCCGGAGCCGAATGCGGGTTTCTTCGGCTACTTGGTGAAAGGGAACGCTATCCTCGAGAGAGGGACGTAGGATCTGGAATCGACCCATCGCACGGGTCTGCTTGGACTCGACTATGGCGCTCAGTGGACAAGGCCTGGATGTTGTCAGGACAACTCCATGAGTGTTCTGCGAGGGATACTAGTGGAACAACATCGGTACCAGCAATAGTGCAAAATAGCTCTGAAGATTGGGTGCAAGATAGCGCTGAAGAGTACACCCAATCTTCAGCGCTATCTTGCACCCGAGGAATAGGCTCTGTGACGTGACTCACAGAAACTCTACAGAACCGCGCGCTATCAGCAGCCGGTGTCAAGCGATTTTATTTCACCTGCAACCAGTTTTCTTATCAGGTGACGTAAATGCCACAGGCTCGAGGGCCCAGGTTGACAGTGCACCATAAAGGACGTTATGGTGCATCATGTCGGAGGCGGTTGCGGAGTGTGACTTGAAAGGCACAGCCGCGCAGGAAGCGACCATCGCCATGTTCTTTTCTTTGACATTGCGGCTGAGGTGTGGAGAGGGACAGTAATTGTCAGGGGCCGAGTACTTGACCGCATCATCGTGGAGCAGAGTGTCAATCGAGAAGGGTGTGTCAAAAGGATGATGTCATCTGGGGACAAAGATCAGGGTAGTGGTGAGTTGGTCGCTGGGGAACTAGGCTATACGGCCAGTCTCTCCCCGGCGCAGTATCGATCGACATCCGCGACCGCACTTGCAGCACTTCCAGTTCAGATAGCCTCGTCCGGAGAAGCCGGTGTGCGGCGGTTCCTCGAGTTCTTCGCCGCGACGATAAGGAATCGCAACACTCGGGCTGCCTACGCGAATGCCTGCAGTCAGTTTCTTTCGTGGTGCGAGTCACGCGGTGTCACTAGTCTTGCAGATATCGAGCCGATGCTCGTTGCCGGCTACATCGAGAGCCATCCTGGATCGGTCCCGACGGTGAAGCAACATTTGGCCGCCATCCGAACGCTGTTCGACTGGCTGGTCACGGGTCAGATCATGCGCTCCAATCCAGCTCACTCGGTCCGTGGGCCCAGGCACGTGGTTGCTCGTGGCGTGACTCCAGTTCTCGACGCTGAGCAGGCCCGAAAGCTGCTCGATTCTATTCCGCTCGTGCGCAAGAACGGAAAACCCAACATTGCCGGCCTACGCGACCGAGCCTTGATCGCCTTGATGGTCTTCTCGTTCGCGCGTGTCAGCGCCGCCGTTTCAATGCGAGTCGAAGACTACTACCAGGATGGCAAGCGATTTTGGTTCCGTCTGCACGAGAAGGGGGGCAAGCTCCACATGGTACCGGCTCACCGCAAAGCCGAGGAGTACTTGGATGCGTACATCGCTGCAGCGGCGATTGGACTCGCTTCGAAGAGTCCGCTCTTCCGCTCCGTGCAGCGATCTACCGAACCTACGAGCGAGGCCATGACACGGAACGATGCGCTACGCATGGTGAAGCGCCGGGTTCGCGTTGCAGGGCTTCCAAGCAGCTCAAGCTGCCATACATTCCGGGCGACCGGCATCACTACGTATCTCGAGAACGGCGGCACGATTGAAAACGCACAGGCCATCGCCGCTCACTCGTCGCCGCGAACTACCAAGCTGTACGATCGCACGAGTGACACGATCACGTTGGACGAAATTGAGCGCATCCAGATCTAAGGCAAGGGCCGCCATGCGGGGACTCGCCTAAGGGGGTTTTCCTTTTGCCTACGCTGGGTCTGATACACTTTCAAAGAGAATTGCCCATTGCATTGACTCCTGTCCCGCAAGCAGGCATCTTGTTGATGAACCGTCTGGTCTGACTATCCCAGCATTGCGGTTTGGAGCCGCGATGCGCACGTGACACCTCGATCCCTCCTATTCCATGCCCAACGCCACCCAACAAATCGAAGCTTCCATCCAATCCTTCGTCGCCGAGATCTCCGGCCTGGTGCGCGTCGCAGCGCTTGAGGCCGTGCGAGACGCCCTTGGCGGCCCTTCTCCTGCGCGCCGCGGACGTCCGGCGGGCTCTGGCAACAAGCGTCCGCTAGTGTTGACGGCACTCTGAAAAGGGACCCCCTCGACGGCGTTCTGGACCCGACCCTCCCGGCGGGGTAGCGAGACGGATTCGCTGATTCGTTCCGCAGTCCCCAGGGGGAGGGCCAGGAGGTGATCAGCGCTTGCTTCCCTCGCTTGCATGTAGGGCCCAAGTTGACCCCAGTAGTCAAGAGATGGTCGAGGATGCTGGACATGAATGCGGGCGCCCCGGCCTTCCGTCCACCGCTCTTCCCGCGTGTCGTCGGCTTGCTGGCGTTTATCCCCTACTCCCCGGCATCCTCGCTCGGCTCGGTGGGCGAATCAAACTCGACACCGACTTGCTGGGGATTATCCACGCGCGCGGAGCCAACCGCACGGTAGCCTAGGAAGAGGACGGGCGTCGATTCTGGAAGTTCGGGCTGTTTGGGGATAGCCTCCCAGCGGCATGCACGCTCGCATCGGTACCAGGAACCGTTGGGCAACTATCGCTCGTCGGCGAAGGCCGTCGTGAACGCCGAGTTCTGGATCACCGTTGACGAGGCCGCCAAGCACCTCGGAGTGGCGAAGGACTCCGTGTATTGCTGGATCGATAGCAGGGCCCTGCACGCGCATCGGATCGGACGGCTGTGGAAATTCAAGCCCTGCGAGTTCGATGACTGGGTGCGGGCGGGAACGGGTCAACTCGACATCGCGCGCGCCCACAGCACCGCAGGAGAAAGGGGGGCGTTGCCCGCGCTGGGCTCATCGAAAGAAATCGCGACCAAATACATGCGAGGAGATTGAGCGGTGTTCCCGTTGCTCGTTCAGTTCGAATTTCACCCTGCGTCAAAGGAGGCGGCTGCCGCCGCAGAATACCTGCACAGCGTGCTGAACGCGGACCCGGCAGTCCCGGGCCTCCAGGTCCCGACGTACTTCACCGCCGATGATGGCTCCGGGGATCCGCCCGAACCTCGCGTGGCGACTGAGGCAGATCGCGTGTTGGTGGTCTTGCTGGCCGACAACCATCTGGCCGTTTCTGCGCGCAAGCCGACGAAACGCGGAATGACATGGGGCGAGTACGCGACCAAGCTGCGGTCGAGCGCGTACCCCATCGACAAGCGGCTCGACGATACGAACTTCCTCAGAGCATGGGCGATCGACGGAGTCGAGGAACGGCACAAGTTCATTGCACGACGTCTCATACACCTTCTGATTCGTCGGCTACGGCCTCGACCTGACAACGAGGACGCGCCGCCGGTCACCATCTTCCTCAGCCACACGAAGATGGACCTCGAGCACGAGCCGCGCGTCGTGAAGACGCTGCTCGCTCACTTGACGGCGACCCAGCCAGAGAAAACCTGGTTCGACAGCGGCGACATCTCGACGGGCTCACGGTTCGCGCACGAGATCGAGAAGGGCGTCAAGGACACTGCATTGCTAGCGATCGTCACCGACTCGTACTCGTCGCGCTCGTGGTGTCGGAAGGAAGTGCTCTTCGCAAAGCATCATCAACGTCCGGTCGTCATCGTCGATGCCGTTCAGGACCGCGAGACTCGTCGGTTCCCATACTCCGGCAACACGCCGGTCATCCGCTGGAGAGGACGTGATCATGACGCTCAGGGCGTCATAGACCTTCTACTTCGCGAGGTGCTCCGGCACGCCTACGCGGAAGAGAGCCTGAAGCATCGCAGGCATGAAGGAGATGTGGTCCTGCCGGCAGGCCCGGAGTTGGTGACCATTGTCCACCACGTGAAGGAGAAGGATCGGCCCGTCGTGCTGTACCCCGATCCGCCGCTCGGTCCAGAGGAGCTGGAGGTACTCGAGCGCACGGGCGTGCGCGTCGAGACACCTTTGCAGCGCCACGCGCTTGCTCACGACCTTCGTCGCCGCAATCTCACGGTCGCGTTGTCGGTGTCGGGCGCCGAGGACCTTGCTCGGTATGGGCTGCGCGGAGCCCACCTGGACTCGATCCTCCTCGAACTATCCCGCTACTTGCTCGTCGCAGGAGTTCGACTCGCATACGGCGGCCACCTCGGCCCGGATGGCTACACGCTGCGTCTCGCAGACCTCCTGCGCGATCCGATCGTGGAGCAACTTCGAGGCACGGCAAGTTCGGAGCAGGCTGCCGCCGAACTCGTCACGTACCTGCCGTGGCCGATGCTCGCTTCGGTCCGCGACGAAGCTCGCCTCGGTCCGCTCGTCGACATGATTCGCTGCGACCGGCCTTCCGACATCGACGAGTCGCTCGATCCTGCGTTCGTCGCAACGCCCGAGATCGAGGTTCCATCCGACACCGCTCTTCGTCGCTTCGCGTGGTCTCGAGGGCTGAGCGCGATGCGTGAGCGCCAGACGAACGAAGTTCCTGCGCGCGTCGTGGTCGGAGGAAGGCTCGGACGCCCAGACGCCCCCTACCTGGGGCGGATGCCGGGCGTCCTTGAGGAGTCACTCCTCGGCCTTCGTGCTCAGCGCCCGGTCTACCTAATTGGTGCGTTCGGAGGCTGCGCGCGGCTGGTCCTTGATGCGCTCGATGGTATCGCGCGCACTGAGTTGACTTCGTCGTACCATCAGGCACTTCCGCACGCGCCTGAGCTGAAGAAGCTCTATGAGGACCGCAGGGTGAAGTGGGACGAGTTCGAGAGCATCGCAGCTGAGCTCAAGACCTGCGGCATCTCTGGACTCAAGAATGGCCTCACGGTCGCGGAGAACCGCGATCTCGCGACATCGCGTTCAGCCGAACGCATCGTCGAACTGGTGCTCCATGGACTGCAGCAATGCAAACCGCCAAGAATCGCTGACGGTGCGGAGTGAGCCGCATGAGTGACACGAAGAACATTTTCATCTCACACGTTCACGAGGACGACGACCTGCTGCCGAAGCTCAGGGACTTGATCAGTCGCGCCGGTATGGAGGCCCGCGACGGCTCAGTGAACAGTGACAAGCCAAATGAAGCGCGGAGCGAGGACTACATCAAGCACGAGATCCTCGCTCCACGGATCGACTGGGCTAGCACGCTTGTAGTACTGATCACCCACGAGACCGCGCAGAGCGATTGGGTGAACTGGGAGATCAAGTACGCCATCGAACAGGGTAAGAACGTCGTTGGCGTGTTCGCGCAGGGCGCGACCGACGCCGACATCCCCGAGGAGCTAGGAAAGCACGCCGCCGCCATTGTCGGATGGCAGGGCGATCGCGTGGTCGATGCGATCAACGGCAATGTCACCGGGTGGGACGACCCCGCCACCGGGAGTCCGCGCACAACAGGGGCGTGGACGGTCGCGAGGTATAGCTGCGGATGAGGCTCTACTCGTACGTCGTCGCGCGCGATTTCGGGTTCGCTCCGAATCCGTTCTTTGGATTCTGCACGCTGGCGACGTGCAAGCCGAAGATTCGCGAGCACGCGTCCGTCGGAGATTGGATCGTCGGAACGGGGGCCCTGGGCACGTACGGGTACTCGGGCCGTCTCATCTACGCGATGCAGGTGAGCGAGGCTCTCGACTTCGA
>Ga0193706_1000711_pt1 | contig 17377 bp, 8 predicted proteins | sample U3c1metaG_FD_160130 | JGI IMG/M metagenome (GOLD analysis project Ga0193706, IMG submission 160130) | Soil microbial communities from a riparian zone of the East river system, Colorado, United States - U3c1 | ecosystem: Environmental > Terrestrial > Soil > Riparian zone | place: USA: East River... | reverse complement strand
CTTTCCCGCCAGTCGCTGTCGGACTTGCTTCAGGTACCTGGCAAACGATCTGGTGCAATCGTCTGCTTCATCGGTCATTTGCAAAAGTGCAGGCTCACCCATACGCTCCCTCCATCCTCTCGTTCCGCCTTAGCGAGGACTTTGTGAATCATTGCCCACGGGGTATTGGTGCCCGCCCCATGGACCGCTGAGCATTTTTAAAAGGTCCTGATCCTTATTGGGGTCACGACCGCGTTTCTATCAACTCATTCGTCGTGCAAACGGCGCGCCGACGCTCGACCGCGATTTTCCGGGGCCGCCAAGATCGGCGTGGCACACATGGCACACGCACCCGGGCATACGTAGCGGTGCCCGTGGCGCGGCAGGAGCCGGGACTCGACCTGAGGTTTACGCTTTGCGCGGAGCTCGACCCACTGCCGAGCGCCCTGTCCTCGGTTGGCAATGGGCGCAGAACGCGCTCGTTCTGCCGCCGATCACCATCTTTTTTATCGGCGAGCCGCAGCGCGGACACGGCGAATTCGCTTTGCCGTACACGAGGAATGGATTTTCGATGCGCTTCGACTCTTCGACATAGGTGATCTTGTCGCCGCGGTTCATGGCCAGGGTGCGGGCGAGCGACTTGGCGATGCTCTGGCGAACACGGCGCACCTCCGCGATCGGGAGCGAATCGGCGCGCCGCGCCGGATGTACTCCGGCCAGAAAAAGCGCTTCTGTCACTTGGATGTTGCCGAGCCCGGCGAGCACCGTTTGATCCATGAGAACCTCTTTGATTTTGCGCCGGCTCTTTTGAAAGCGCGCGTGAAGAGCGCTCGCCGTGGGGAGGTCATCCTTGGCGTCGGGTCCCAGGCTTTTGAGCGGCTCGGTTGCCAGCAAGACCGAGAGCGGTGCGATGCGGAGATGGCCGAACTGACGTGGATCGCGGTAGTGGACGACCGCCCCATCGGAACGCGTGAAGCGCACGCGCGACCACCGGACCGAAGGCGCGCCGGGACGCGCGAGCTCGAACTTGCCGGTCATGCCGAGGTGCGCGAGAAGACCGCTATCGGACGCGAAACGCCAAAGGAGCCATTTTCCGCGTCGCTCGATCTTGGTGACGCGACTCCGCGCGAGCGCGGCGAACGCTTTCGGCTGCGCGCCGCGAATGACCCGCGTTGGGTCGGCTTCGACCTTGCGCAGCGTGTGCCCCCCGAGCCAGCGCGACAGGCAACTTCGGGCAAACTCGACTTCGGGCAGCTCCGGCACGGACGATCGATAGCAGAAAGGCCGCTTGGCGGCGCTCGTCAGACCGAAAGCAGGACGCCGCGCGCCCTTTCTCCCGTCGCGGCGGCAACGGCGTCGGCGTAGATGCGCACCTGCCGCCGGTAGTCGTCGCGCCGGCCGGCGATCTCGACGTCGGTCTTGAAGTCGACCACCGTCCAGACGGGTGTGCCCGATTCCACCTCACGGAACGCGAGGTCGAGCACGCCTTCGAGCAGGATCCCGTCGGCCGCCCTCGCCGTGATCGGTGATTCGCGACGACACGCCGACGCGCTCTTCGCGCGAAGGAGAAGGGGGTGCCGAAGCGCCGCAGCGACGGATGCGGCCGCGGCAGCGATTTCGTCAGGGGTCGCGCCCACGAGCCGCCCCTGAGCGCGTGCTTGATTCTCGATGCGTTTGGTACCGGCTCCGAGATCGATGGTGGAGAGCACGGCGTGCACGAGGATGCCGAAGCGCTTGCCATGCGGGCGGCCGATGCGAGGAGCCTCGGTGGAATCGATGCGCACCTCGACCGAGCCATCGTCGGAGCTCGGGACGATGCCCCCCGCCTTGGCCTCCGTCGCGGTCGCGATGCGGAACGAGGGTACGGTGCCGCGCTCGAGCAACGCCGCACGTCGGGTTTGCCATTCGATGTGCAGCCGTTCCCCTTCGTTGGCCACGGACTCTCCTTCGTCGGCGGCGAGAATGCGCTGCTGGCGCAGGCCGACCTCATCTTGCTTGTCGAGCTCGAGCCGAGACGGGTCCCAAAAGACGACGTGGTGCGTTCCCACGGCGGGGACATGCAGACCAGGTCGCACCGACGCCTCGGCGCCGTGATGTACACTTTCGGGGCGTTCGTAAACGCTGTCCTCGCCAAAAGCGGGGCAACCAGGCGCGGGCTGCGCATCGCGGCGGTCGTTCGGCTTCGGATAAAGCACCGGGTGCAGGACGTCGAGCCAATCGGATTCTGCCTCGTTGGCCGGGCCCGCATCTCCGACGACGGGCACCACCAAGAGCTCGCGGGCGCGCGTCGCCGCGACGTAAGCGAGTCGCACGGCCTCGGCGGCGTCGTGGCGCAGCACGTCGTCGCGCTTTTCGAGCAGCTCGACCGGCGCGCACCCCGCCAGCGGCATCACCCACAGCTTTCGCTCGGCGTCGACATAGCGGGACGGCTTTTGCTGCGTCGCGGGCGCGGTCGGATCGACCAGGATGACGACGGGGAATTCGAGCCCTTTGGCCTTGTGCACGGTCATGATGCGCACGCCGTCGGTACCCTCCTCCACCACCGGCGCCTCGGCCGCGCCGCCGCGCTCGGCTTCATCGTCGAGTCGGCTGACGAAGGAGCGAAAGGACGTCGCACCGGCGGCTTCGAACCGGCGCGCCAGGTCGAGCACGCGCAGCAAATTGCCGAGCGCCTGCTCACCCGTCGGCCAGATAGCCACGCCCGCATGGGCGCGCGTAGCCTCGAGCAGTTGAGCGAGTGTGTCGGCGATGGGCCGCCGGTTGCGCCCTCGGTGCAGCCGCGCGAGCACCGAAAGAGAATCTCCGACCTCCTGGGTGAGCTCGGAGAGCTCGCTCTTCTCGAGAGGCCGGAGCGGGTTCAATCGCCGGCTCGGTACGAGCTTGCCTTCCGGATAACGGAACGCGAGCAGCGCGTCGTCGCTCACGGCAAAGAAAGGTCCGCGCAAGGTGGCGTACACGCTGAACTCGTCCTCGGGCCATTCGATGGCCGATAATGCATTACGCACGGCGAGCACCTCTTCCCGCGCGTGAAACGAGCGTCCTCCCACGAGAACATGAGGAACGTGCCGCGCTTCGAGCGCACGCACGTAGGGACGGGTCACGTCTTCTCCGAACTGTTGGAACCGCTTGAAGAGGAGACACACGTGCCGCGCCGCCACCGGCACACGCTTGGTCGGATCGTCGCGCTCGGTGATGGTAAAGCCGCTCTTCTGGATCAAGAAGTCGACGAAGGCGCCGACGACGTCGGGCACCGATTCTTCGATTCTGAAATTGACGATCTTGCCCCAATCGGAATAGGGCCGCGGCACCGGCAGCGCGACGATGGTGGGGCGCCCTTCGGGCTCGGCGCGAAAGGGCGTGAGCGGCACGTACGACGCTTGGCTGCCATCTTCGCCGCCGGTCATGAGCGGAGCAAACGCGGCGTTGACCATGGCCTGGATCGACGGCACGCTGCGAAAGCTGGTCGTGAGGTGGACGAGCTCCGCGCCTCGCGCGACAAGTCGCCGTTTGGCGGACTCGTAGAGCGCTACATCGGCGCGGCGAAAGCGGTAGATGGACTGCTTGGGATCGCCCACGACGAAGAGTTTGCCGGGGACGGGGCGCGCGGCATACGGATCGCGCTCGCTCGGGTCGTCGGCGGAAAGCAGCATCAAGATGTCGGCCTGCAGCGGGTCGGTGTCTTGGAATTCGTCGACCAACAAGTGCGAAAACCGCGTCTGCAGCTCGCTACGCACGCCTTGGTCGTGCGAAAGGAGATCGCGCGTGAGGAGGAGCAAATCCAAAAAATCGAGCTTTCCCTTGCGGGTCTTCAACTTCTCGTACTCATGGACGAGCGGGCGGAGCTCGCGAAAAAGGCAGGCGGCGAGATCGGCGTCCATGACGTCGATGAGCAGCAAGATCTCCTGGCGCAGTCGATCGCGGAGCTCGAGCGCCTCTTTGCGGATGACCGGATTGCGGAAGCCACGCATGCTTCCCTTCCAGTGCCAGCTCTTCTTGGCTTTGCCCGTGACGAGATCGCGCAGCCCGGCTTCGATGCCGTCGTAATCGCGGCGGCTCCGCTCGTCGCGGACCGCCTCCTTGGCGGACAGCTCGGCCATGAAACGCCGCGCGTGAACCAAGTTCTGCACCAGGTAGTCGTCCTTCGCGTCGGCCTTGGCGACGTAGCTGGCGAGCGTCTCGAGCCGCGCCACGATGGCGTCGATGGCTTCTTCGCGCTGGAATGGATCGCGGCGCCACGGCGTGGAGAAATCGCGCTGTTCGATGAGGTCGGCGCCGGCGCGCCGGAGGACGAGCCGAGGCCCGAGCGCGTCACGGTCACGCGATCGACGGCGTAAGACCCGCCGCACGCCTTCCGGAGGGTCGGCGAGAGCCGCTTGGAACCAACGCTCGAAGCATTCTCCGTAGAGCCGCTCCTTCTCCTCCTCGGCGGCTACCTCGAATTGCGGGTCGACTTTGGCTTCGACAGCCCGCTCTCGTAGCAGGTCTGCGCAAAAGCCATGGATGGTTCCGATGCGAGCTTCTTCCAGCTCGGAGAGGGCGAGATCGAGGCGGTGCTTCTCTTCTTCGCTGGCGGTCGTCGCGGAGCGCGCCTTTTCGATCTCGGCGCGCAAGCGGAGCTTCATTTCGCCGGCTGCTTTTTCGGTGAAGGTCACGGCGACGATGCGCGAAAGGCTGGCGCCACTGCGCAGGAGCGAGAGGATGCGCCCCACGAGCTCCGTGGTTTTGCCCGTGCCGGCCGCTGCTTCCACGACGAGCGTGGTCCCGAGATCGTGGCGAATACGGCGGCGCGCCTCTTCGTCGGCGAGCGGCGTCATACCCGTTTCCTCAAGGCGTGCAGCGCCACCAATTTGTCCTGCCGTTTGATCTTGCTGGTGCGAAGCTCTTCATACGGCCCGCACACCGGCCGATAGTCGCACCACTCGCATCCGCGCGGGGCCGGCGCCGCCGGGAAAAACCCCTTCTCGAGCGCGTCGCCGACGGTCTTGGCGACCTCGGTCGCGGCGGCGCGCGCCTCGTCGTCCAGCAAGATCGTGACCTCTTTGAACTCACCGACGGACGTGCAGTAGTAGAGCCGCCCCGAGTCGACGCGCTGGTCGGGAAACAGCTTCTCCAGCGTGAGCGCATAGAGCACCGGTTGCAACGTCTCTCCTCCGCCGATGATCATCCCGTCCACGGCGCGCGCCTTGCCCGTCTTGTAGTCGGTCGCCCGCAGCCCGCCTCCTTCCCGCCGTTCCACGAGATCGATCGATCCGCGCAGTCGGATCCCGCAGTCGAGAACCGCCGGTTCGTCGATGCTCCTCGGGTCGCGCTCGCGACGCTCGGTGAGACCGAAGGAAAGCTCGAAGTGAGCGGGGATCCAGGTGGTCTCTTCGGTGGCGCGCCGCAGCAGCTCGCGCAGATCGGCGCGGATCGAGTCGATACCGTCCCGCCACACGCGGTCGATGGCGGGGGCTAGATCGTCGTGGTACTTCGTGGCGACCTCATCAAGCACCTCGTCGAGCAAGGCGCGCGCCGCAGGTAGCTTCGCCTCCGTCAGCGGCAAGAGATCCGCGTCGCGCATTCTGCCGAGCAGCGCAAATTCGACCTCGTGGATGAGCGATCCACGCTGCAGTGGGTCGAGCTCTTCGAGCGGCAGCGGCTCCTGCCGCGGCGCGAGCTTGTGCAGGGCGCTCAAGACGAACTTGTACGGACAGGCCGCGTAGTGCTGCAGCGCGGTCGGCGAGTACGAGCGCGCGCCGAGACCATGCGCCAAGAGGGCGGGCTTGGCGAGCGGATCGGGATCGACGAGACCATCGGCGCGCGTAAAGTTCTTGATCCATCGTCGCGCGCGAAAACGCAGAGCGCGCTTGAGATGCGGGTTGGCATCGAGCAGGTAGCGCGCTCGTCCGACGGTCTCGCTCTCCGAGCGATCGAGGATCGATTGGAGCAGCGCGAGATCGTGCTCGGCGGCATCGATCGCCTGGGCCGGGCGGGACGGAGCGGGCCAACCGAGGCGCGCCTCGCCGACTTCCTCGGCACGGCGCGCGAGCTCGTCAAAACCGGGAAGTCTGCCCTCCGCCGCGCGCAGCACTTCCAGGCCATAGAACGACGGGGTGCGCGGACGCGACTGCTCCACGTCGATGCGCGGGTAGCAGAGGACGAGCCTCTTTCGTGCCGCGCCCACCGCGACCCGCAAGAGGAGCCGCTCGGTGGCGGAGCGATCGGCGTTGGTGCGCAGGCGCCCGCCGAGCTTCACCCGCTCGCGGTCGGGCAAAATCGGATCCTCCGTGACTTTTTGGGGGAAGAGCCGCTCGGCGAGACCGGGGACGAACACGACGTCGAAGGAAAGCCCGCGCACCTGGTCCACCGGGGCGAGGTACACCCGACCAAACGGCCGCTCGCTCGGGCGCACCACGAGATCGGTGAGGCGGCGTTCGAGAATCAGGCGTACTTCGGTGAGATCGACCTCCGGCACCTCGGACATGGGAGCCAGCTCGGCGAGCACCGAGAGAACCCTTTCCGGGCGGCGCAGCGCGCGGGTGGCCAGCGCCGAAAGCCGGTCGAGCCACGTGCCCCAATCGGCGACCAAGGTGGAGAGCGATTCCAAGTCGGCGAGAAGCGGCAGCGCGTAGCTGCGCAAACGATCGAGCGCCTCGATATCGCGCTCGATCCGAGTCGTTACGGGGTCCTCGGGATCGCGCTTCATTTGATGATCGAGCTCGTGCTCGAGCTCCGACCGATAACCGGCCAAGCGCCGCTCCCAGCGGTCACGTCCACCGATGACTGCGGCATCGACGAGAAATCGCTCCCAGAGCCTGGGCGCGCGCAGCGTTCCGAACTCCGTCGCTTTCTTCTCGAAGGCCGCGGGTGCGGCCGCGCCTCTCTGCGCATCGAGCGGCTCGCCATCCTCGGTCCCGTCGTCGGGAGGCGCATCCGAGGCGCGCGCGATCGCCTCCGAGAGGAGCTCTTCGTCGGGCGGGAACCACCGTTCGGTGGCCGGCGCGGCGCGCGGCGGTTTCCCTTCGGGCTCGGCATCGGCCACTTCGCCGAGCGAAAGGTACTCCGCGAAACGACGCGCCGAGAGACCATCAGCCGCACACCCGAGGAGCGCGATGAACGCGCGCCCGCCCGGGTCGGGTCGAACGGAGCCGCGCGCAAAATGGGCGGGAATGCTGGCGCGACGCAGGGCTTCCTCGAGATGCGCGCGGTACTGCTGCGTCGAGCGCAGCACGATGGCCATGCGATCGAACGGCGTGCCGCGCTCCGCTTCCGCGTGCAGTCGGCGCGCGATTTCGACGCACTCGCGACTCTCGCCCGGCGCGGAGAGGATGACCACGTCATCGCCGCTCTCACCGAGCTCCGCCGTCGGCGAGAAAAGGCCGGCCTGCAAGCGGCAAAGTGCGGTCGCGTCGGTGGGCCGCGCATCGACGATTTCTACGCCCCGCAGTGTTCTCACGAACTCGTAGGTGCGTTCGTCCCCGAGCGGCACGGTGACGAGACAGCGCGACGCTCGCTCGCACAGTTTGGTCACGAGCTCGGCCTCACGCGCGCTCTGGACGGGAACGTCGAGAAGAACCAGCGGCTTTCCGACGAGATCGTCGCGCTGACCACTCGCCGCTGCCACGCTGGCCAGGCGCAGCACCTCCGCGCGATCGACCACCTTGGCGCGGCCGAGCTCGGCTTCGTAGGCGGCGAGGATGGCGGCTACGTCGGCGTCTTCGAGCTCGGCCGGACGCACGCCCGCCATGCGCAGCTCGTCGAGCGTGCGCGAGAGCGCGCGCGGCAAACCGGGGCGATCGGAGATGGCTGCGAAACGACCGAGCCCGCCGGGCCCCAGGCGATGGACGAGACGCGCGCAGACGGCCTCGAGCGGCAGCGCGCCGACGGGCGTCAGCCCACGATCGCCGAGCGTGTGCGATGCAAGGACGGCACCGAGACGAGCCAAGGTGAAGCGATGCCAGCCAAACGTGCTGACCGAATCACCCGCGGCCGCTCGCCCCAACCCCGCCGCGGCATCCACCGAAGCTCCCACGATGAGGACCTCCGTCGCGGCGCCGCAAGAAACGAGAAAGCGAACGGCGTGATCGAGCCGCAGCGATGCGCTGGGGGCGCGAAGCACGAGCTTCGACGCCGAGGCCGTAGCGGAGGCAGAAGTCACCCGCTTGGCTTAACATTTTCGCGCCCGGGACACTCGGATCACCGTGTCCGGCGGAGCCCGCCCGCAGTCGCTAGTTCTTGCGCGCCCAGTCGAAGACCCGCGGCTGCGATTTGCGCTTGAGACTGGCAGAGAGCTCCGTGGCGCGCGCGGGACGCTCTACCGGGGGGCGGCGAGGCAACTCGACGACGAATGTCGTGCCCGATCCGACCGCGCTCGTGAGCCGGATCTGACCGCACAGCCCTTCCACGACTTGGCGCACGATCCAGAGACCGAGGCCGAAGCCTGGGGCTTCGCGTCCGGCGATGAGACGCTCGAAGCGCTCGAAAATGCGGGACTGATCCTCCGGAGGAATTCCGATCCCATGATCGCGCACCACGAGCCGCGCACTGTCGGCGTCCCCTTCGACTTCGATGTCGATAGGATGCCCGCTGCCGTATTTTGCGGCATTGGAAAGCAGGTTCGTGATGATCTGCTCGATGCGCAGGCGATCCCAGCTTCCTATGACCGCCACCGGAGCCTGCAAGCTCACCGCGCAGTCGGCGCGCCGCAGCACTTCGTCGAAACGATCGGCAACCTCGCGGGCCAGGGCCGCGAGATCGACTTCTTCGAGCGCGAGCTCCAGCCGCCCGGCGGTGATGCGCGAAACGTCGAGCAGGTGGTCGATGAGCTTCGAAAGGCGGCCGATCTGGCGTTCGAACGTCGTCAGCTTGACCATCATCCGATCGGGCAAGGATTCCTGGTCGGGACTCTTGAGGATGGCGCGCGTCATGAGATCCAAGTGAAGCTGCATGGCGGCGAGCGGGGTGCGAAGCTCGTGCGACGCGATCGAGATGAGTGCGTCGCGAGCGCCTACCGCTTCTTCGAGCTGCTTCAGAAGGACGAGTCGCTCGTTGGCGCGGTTGAGCGCCGCCGTCCCTTCCTCGACGCGGGTCTCCAATCCGCGCTGGGACGCGCGCAGATCGCGAACCGCCTTGCGCCGCTCGACGACGGAAGCGCCCATGACGAGGAACGTCGCCGCGGTGATGCTCATGAAAAGCTGCAGCACCAGCAAGCTATCGTGCAGGGCAGGTCTGGCGAACGGACCGCGCCCTAAGGCCGTGCCGGTAATGGCGATGACCGAGCACAGGAATGTCGCGGAGATGGCTCCCCGCTGGCCGAACCTGAGCGCTGCCCAAATGAGGAGGGGATAGAGGAAGTAGGCCTGTCCGATGATGAGCGTCGGCGCCTCGGTGCCGAAAATGAGAAAGCCCATCGCGAGAAGCGTCAAGCCGAGCGCCGCCCATTCCACGCGCCGTGCGGAGGGCAGATTCGGCGGCGGTTTCGTCGCCCAAACCAGAAGCAAAGGCGCCGCCACCAAATCTCCGAGCGCGTCGCCGATCCACCACGTTCGCCACGTTTCCGCGAAGCTCGCGGCGGCCACGATTCCCCCCGTGGTCAGGCTGAGGACGCCGAGCGTGGCGCTGATGGTCGTCGTGACCCATGCGACCAGAACCAGACCGAGGGCGTCACGCACGCGGTCGAGGGAGGGCGCGAATCCCGGGATGTATCGGATCGCAGCGGCACCCGCGACCGCCTCGAGCGTGTTGCCGACCGCGATCCCCGTCGCCACGAGCAAGGGCGCCCCCGTCCACAAGTTGCTGAGAAACGCGCCGAGCGCGATGGCAGGCCACAGTCGATTGCCGCGCAAAAAGAGCGCCGCGAGCGCCAAGCCGCTGGCCGGCCAGACGAGCGTCGCGAAGCCGGCCACGGCGTCCATCATCAGTCCCAACTTGGCCGCCAGCACGTACGCGATCGTCAGTCCGGCCAACTCGAGAAATAGGCCTACCCGACCCCGCATTGACTCTATGGTCGTCGACTTTGGCGGTGTTGCAAGCATCTTCGACCGGCCGACGAATGGGACCCCCTTTTTGCGAGCGCACCAAGTGGTACATGCAGCCAATGAAACGGAGCTGGCACCCCTCGTGAACCCCGCTTCCCTTGCCGCGGAAATCGACCGCTGCATGTTGCGCGACCGCCATCGACTGCGCCGCCGCTTGGACGCGATCCGAGGGCGGCACGCCGGTGACGAAACGGCCTTCGCCGAGCTGGGCGAGGCGGTGAAGGCGTCTCAAGAGCGAAGAGCGGCACGCGAGGCGGGGCGACCGCGCCCCACCTACCCGCCCGACCTGCCGGTCGCGCTGCGAAAAGACGAGATCGCGCGCGCCATCGCCGATGCGCAGGTCGTCATCGTCTGCGGCGAGACCGGGTCGGGCAAGACGACGCAGCTGCCCAAGATCTGCCTCGACCTCGGCCGCGGCGTGGCGGGTCTCATCGGACACACCCAACCCCGCCGACTGGCGGCGCGCACCCTAGCCGCACGCATCGCGACGGAGCTCGACACCGAAGTGGGAAGCGCGGTCGGTTACAAGATCCGCTTCACCGACCGCGTTTCCGACGCGACCTATGTGAAGCTCATGACCGACGGGATCCTTCTTGCGGAAACGCAAGGGGACCGTTTTCTCGAACAGTACGACACGATCATCATCGACGAGGCGCACGAGCGCAGCATCAACATCGATTTTTTGCTCGGCTACCTGAAACGACTCCTCCCCAAGCGTCCCGATCTGAAGGTGATCGTCACCTCCGCCACCATCGATCCCCAACGCTTTGCGGCCCACTTCGGGGGGGCGCCCATCATCGAAGTTTCGGGGCGCGTTTACCCGGTCGAGATGCGTTACCGGCCCCCGCCCGTCGCTGACGCTGATGACGAGGAGGATGGTGGAGACGCGCGATCGGGCGACGACGCGCTTTTATCGTCTCTCCTCGACGCCGTGCGCGAGTTGCCCGATCAGAGCGGCGATGTGCTCGTTTTCTTGCCCGGCGAGCAGTCCATCCGCGAGGCCGCGGACGCGCTGCGCAAGGCGCACACCGAGAAAACCGAGATCCTCCCGCTCTATGCGCGCCTTTCCGCGGGAGAACAGACCCGCGTGTTTCGCCCGCACACAGGAAGGCGCATCGTGCTCGCGACCAACGTCGCAGAAACGTCGCTGACAGTCCCAGGCGTGCGCTACGTCATCGATACCGGTCTGGCGCGCGTGAGCCGCTACGATACGCGGCGCAAAGTACAGCAGCTTCCCATCGAGAAAATCTCGCAAGCCTCCGCCAACCAAAGGACCGGTCGCGCGGGGCGCACCAGCGCGGGCGTCTGCATCCGTCTCTATTCGGAGGAAGACTTCGCCGCGCGCCCCGTCTTCACCCCGCCCGAGATCGTACGCACCAACTTGGCGAGCGTCATCTTGCAGATGGCGGCCTTGGGCCTCGGCAGTATCGAGGAATTCCCCTTCGTCGAGCCCCCCGGCACGCGCGCCATCCGCGACGGCGCCGCGACGCTCTTCGAGCTCGGCGCTTTCGACGAAGAGCATCGCCTGACGCGCGTGGGGCGTGAGCTTTCGCGTTTGCCCGTCGATCCCCGCGTAGGGCGCATCATTCTCGGCGGCCGCGATCATCGTTGCCTCGCCGAAATCCTCGTCATCGCCTCGGCCTTGTCGGTGCAAGACCCACGCTACCGGCCCCACGACGCCAAGGAGAAAGCCGACCAGGCGCATCGCCGATTCCAAAGCGAGACCTCGGACTTCGTGTCCTATCTGAAATTGTGGGACGCTTTTCAAGAAGAGGCGGGGCGCGCTGGTTCGCGCAAGCTCCGCACGTGGTGCGAGTCGCAGTTCATTTCGTTCTTACGCATGCGCGAATGGCAGGACGTCCACCGGCAGCTGCACCAGCTGGTGCGCGGGATGGGATTTCCGATCGTCAGCGGGCACGGAGACGACGCCGCGCTGCACAAGGCGCTGCTCACCGGGTACCTCGGCAGCGTGGCCATGAAGCAGGATGACCGGATTTATGTGGGGGCGCGCAACGTGAAGCTCAACATCTTTCCTGGATCCGCCCTCTTCAAGAATCGACCCGCCTTCATCATGGCGGCGGAGATGGTGGAAACGGGGCGGCTCTACGCGCGCACCGTGGCCAAAATAGAACCGGAGTGGGTCGAGCCGCTCGCCGAGCACCTCGTCGAAAGACGCTACTTCGAGCCGCGCTGGGACAAATCGCGCGGGCAGGTGGTCGGCTTCGAGAAAGTGACGCTGCACGGACTTCCCATCGTGGCGCGGCGCAGGATCGACTTTGCCCGCATCGATGCCGAGGCCGCGCGCGAGATCTTCATTCGCGAAGCGCTCGTCACCGGCGAGCTCAATACACCGGGCGCATTTCTCCGCCACAACTGCGAAGTGGTGGCGTCGATCGAGCGGCTCGCCGATCGCGCGCGGCGCCGCGATCTTTTGGTCGACGAGCAAGCCGTCTTCGCTTTTTACGACCGAGCGCTCCCCGCCGACGTTTGGTCGGGCAGGCGCTTCGACGCCTGGCGGAAAACAATCGAACACGGCAGCCCTCGCGCGCTTTTCCTCGCCCCCGAGGACGTGCTCATCGGCGACGCCGCCGCGGTCGACGCGGAGATGTTCCCCGATGCGCTCGAGGTGGGAGGGCTGCGATTGCCGCTCACGTACCGTTTCGAGCCCGGTCACGAGGAAGACGGCATCACCGTGACGGTGCCGCTCGCTGCGCTGAACGAGCTCGACGCGGCGCCCTTCGCGTGGCTCGTACCGGGGTTTCTCGTCGACCAAGTCACGGCTTTGCTCGAATCGCTTCCCAAATCCATCCGCAAGATCTTCGTCCCCGTGCGCGACACGGCCGAACGGTTCGTACGAGAGCGGCGCGCCCACAGCCCAGGTGCGCAAGGGGGCGCGACGGAAACACTGGCCAGCGCCTTGAGCCGTTATCTCGAAGCACAAAAGCGGATCGCCGTCCCGGTGAGCGCATTCAATCCCGCCGCCGGCCCGGAATATCTGCGCATGCTTTTTCGCGTCGTCGATGAGCAAGGCAGACAGGTCGCGCAATCGCGCGATCTCACGGAGCAGAAGGGCAAGCTCGGTCTCCGCGCGCGCGAAAGCTTCGGGCATGCTTCGAGAAGTCACTGGGAACGGGACCGCGTAACGTCGTGGGACTTCGGCGATCTGTCCGAGCGCGTCGAGGTCCGACAAGGCTCTTTCTCTTTGCCGGGATATCCCGCTCTCGTCGCAGAAAAAGACGGCGTCGCGCTGCGTGTGTTCCAGCATCCGGGCGAAGCAGCGCTCGAGCACCGCCGCGGCGTGCGCCGCCTTCTCGCGATGCGAATCGCCGAGACGACGAAAGTGGTGCGCCGCAATCTACCCGGCATTCAGGCGATGACCCTGCAGTTTGCGATGATCGGCAGCGGCGACTCGCTGCGGGACGACATCGTCGAAGCGGCCATCGATCGCGCGGGCCTCGGCGACGGCCCCCCACCACGCTCGAAGGACGCATTCGAACGATGCGCGGAGCAAGCGCGCGGCAGACTCGCCGGTCTCGCCGATGAAGTTTGCGCGCGCGTCGCGCCGATCCTCGCGGCTTACCAAGATGTCGCGCGCCTTTTACCCGCCGCTTCGCGCACGAGTGCTGCCGCGCCCTCTGCGGAGATCCGCGATCACGTCGCGCGTCTCATCTATCCCGGGTTCGTGAGCGAGACGCCGTTTTCGCAGCTCGCTCATCTTCCGCGCTATCTCAAAGCCGTACGGCTGCGCATCGAGCGGCTCCCGAACCAGCCCGCCAAAGATCGCGCCCGCCAAGCCGAGCTTCTCCCGCATTGGCAGGCGTACACCGCGCGCGCCGACGCCGACGAGGCGCGCGGCACGCGAAGCAGCGAGCTCGAACGCTATCGCTGGCTGCTCGAGGAGTTTCGCGTCTCGCTCTTCGCACAAGAGCTTCGCACCGCGGAGCCGATATCGACAAAGAAGATCGCTGAGCAATGGGCGAAGGTGATGGCGGAGGGTGCGCGCTGAGGAGCGCGAACGGCGTAGACGATGTCGCCTCTCTCCGGCGGAGCACGTTTGTTTGCAAACACCTACGTCGGCGACTTCGGAAGCGCCGCGTATGAGCTTGCCTCTACGCACTCGTGCATGTTGTGATGCTTCGTTACGGGAGGATTCACTGATGCGAAAGTTGCTTGCAGTTGCGGCCTGCGGAGTGGGTATCTGGACCTTTGGCGCGTGCGGCGGGGGAGACGGCAGTTCAAGTGGCAGCATTTCGGACCCCGTGGACGGCTGCAAGCAGGCCAACCACGTCGTCTGCGAGAAAATCTTCGGGTGCTTCACAACGGATGAGCTCAATCAGCCCCTTTTTAAAATGACGTTCGGGCTCAACGCGGCCGATTGCGCGACCAAGTTCGATGCAGAATGCACACCTGACAAGCAAAACTGCGCTGCAGGTGAGACATTTCACGCCGACAAAGCCAACGATTGCCTCGACGGGTACAAGAAGTTCAACTGCGACGACGTCAAGGCGCAACCCCCTATCGCCCCCGCAGCGTGCGACCAAATTTGCACCAAATAAGCGGACCGCGAAGCCACCTCGCGCGCCGAACAACGGGCGACGTAGTCCATTGCGACTAAGACGCGGCGACCATCGCGGCAGTCGCAATACGGCCGTGGTGCCGCTATCGTCGGCACAATGGCCGACGCGCGCTACGATCTCGCCGCACTTCTAAGAAAGACTGCCGACCTCGCGGTCGCGTACCTCTCTTCCCTTCCCACGCGCCACGTGGGCGCACGCGGTGGCGCCGCCGCGATCGCAGAGCGCCTTCGCGTCCCTCTTCCGTCGCGGCCAGAGGACCCTCTCGCCGTGATCGAGCGGCTGGCGCGCGAGCTCGATCCAGGACTCGTCGCGTCGGCCGGTCCTCGATACTTCGGATTCGTCGTGGGGGGCGCCCTCCCCGCGTCACTCGCAGCCGATTGGCTTACCGCGGCGTGGGGTCAAAACGCGGCGATGCACGTGATGTCGCCCGCTGCCGCCGCGGCGGAGGACGTCGCCGGCGCGTGGATGAAAGAGCTGCTCGGCATCCCCGCCGAGACGAGCCATGGAATCACGACCGGCGCCGGGCTTGCCAACGCCGTCGGCATCGCGACCGGGCGTCACGTCGTCCTCGATAAGCTCGGCTGGGACGTCGAAGCGCGCGGACTTTACGGCGCGCCCGAGATCGAGGTGATCGCCGGCGATGAAGCGCACGCCACGCTGCTGACGGCGCTGCAATACCTGGGGCTCGGTCGCGACCGCGTCACCCGCGTCGCCACCGACGGACAGGGCTGCATTCGCGCGGAACCCCTAGCCCAAGCCGTGCACGCCGCCGCGTCGAAGCCAGTCATCGTCGCTGCCCAAGCGGGCAACGTGAACACAGGAGGATTCGATCCGCTGTCGGCGATCGCCGACGCGGTCGACGCCCATCCCAATGCTTGGCTTCACGTGGACGGCGCGTTCGGCCTCTGGGCCTCGGCCGTTCCACGTTTACGTCACCTCGTCGGCGGCGTGGAGCGCGCCGACTCGTGGTCGACCGATTCTCATAAATGGCTCAACGTCGGCTACGACTCGGGCTTCGTCGCGACGCGCGATCCGGTCGCGCATCGCGCGGCCATGGCGGCGACCGCGCCCTACCTCATCCAGAGCGGCGAAAACCGCGAGCCCTCCGAGTGGGTGCTCGACTCTTCGCGCCGCGCGCGTGGATTCGCGCTCTACGCCGCGCTTCGTTCGCTCGGCCGTGACGGCGTGCGCGACTTGGTCGAGCGCTGCTGCACCCTGGCGCTCCGCATGAAACGCCACTTGACCGCCGCGCCGGGCGTGACCGTGCTGAACGAGGTGAATCTGAACCAGGTGCTGGTGCGGTTCGGCGATGACGACGCGCGCACCCGCGCCGTGATCGAGCGCGTACAGACGGAAGGCGTGGCGTGGATGGGCGGCACGGTCTGGCGCGGCAAGGCCGCCATGCGCATCAGCGTCAGTAACTGGGCCACGACCGAGGAAGATATCGATAGAACGGCGGAAGCCATCCTTCGCGCGGCGCGGTAGCCATCGAAGCGACCGATGGCGCGACCGAGCTCGAAGGTTTGGCCACGCTCCCGCGGCGTTCGCATCGCGTGCTACGCGACCTGCCTGACGCTCTGGGCGACCCCGGCCCGTGCCGAAGGGCCACTCGACGAGGAGCACGGCGCCGGGTTTTACTGGGCACGCGGCGGCGCGATCGCGGGCGCGATGGGATTGACGGTGGCGACGACGATCTTGGTCGAGCCAGCGCGACCCGAGCCGACGCCCTCGGAATGGCTGGGATGGGACAATTCGGTGCGCGGGCGTCTCTCGACGATGACCAGCGGCGCCAGCGACGGGACCCTCCTCGGGTCAGTCGCCCTGCCGATCGCATTCGAAGCTGCGCAGGGCTTCGACTTGCGATCCGTCAATGCAGCGATGCTGTATGGCGAGGTCCTCTGGGCCAATGTCCTGCTCAATACCGCGGCCAAGTACGCCCTGCCGCGGCTGCGTCCTTACAATTATCGGGATCCGCCGGCGGCGGCTTACGTCGAGTCACAGGGCATCGACGCGTACCTCTCGTTTTACTCCGGCCACGCCAGCACCGCTTTCGCCGCCGCCGTCGGCGGATCGTACCTCTTTAGCGCCGCGCACCCCGATTCGGCAGCCAACCCCTGGCTATGGGGTTTCGAATCGGCGCTCGCCAGCGCAACGGCGATTTGGCGCATTCGCGCGGGCAAACATTTCTACTCCGATGTCGCTGCGGGTGCCGTCGTCGGGTCCGCGCTCGGCGTCGGCATTCCACTCTTGGAAGGCGTTCACCATCGCCCGAGCATGACGGATATGGCTTTTGCCGGCGGCGGCGTGATCGTCGGCGTTCTGGCAGCGGTCGTCGCGCCGTTCCCCGAAGACGGTACGGCCGTCCAACGCGCAACGCAGCTCCGGCTGAAAGTCGTTCCGGCGTTCAGCGATCGCGCGGCCGGATTGACCGTGACGGGACAGCTTTGAACGGTTGACGTAGCGAAACCGATACCGAAACGTCCCCGAGCCGAAACGGATCACCTGCCATAAGGGGCGTGGCGGCCTGCTCCGGTTCTTCCGCTCAGGGGAAAAGGCGAGGCCGAGGAGATCTTCCGATGGTATGGCGCAATCAGCTTCGATCCCAAGGCGTCGTGGTCGCTCGCGCTTCGCTCGGTGCATGCTTGGCCGCCACCATCGGCTGCAGCGTCTATGACGAGGGGCTCTTGGCTCGAAACGACGACAGCGTGGGGATCGATGTCGGGATCCGACCCGACGATCACGCGAAGAACGACGGTTCATCGCCATTCGATTCCGCAACGACCGAAAGGGAGGACGCCCGGCTTG
>Ga0193706_1000710_pt1 | contig 17379 bp, 8 predicted proteins | sample U3c1metaG_FD_160130 | JGI IMG/M metagenome (GOLD analysis project Ga0193706, IMG submission 160130) | Soil microbial communities from a riparian zone of the East river system, Colorado, United States - U3c1 | ecosystem: Environmental > Terrestrial > Soil > Riparian zone | place: USA: East River... | reverse complement strand
CGTTTATCATTTTCTTCAATGTTCACAGCTCCCTGGTTAAAAGTGGGGCCCTGTGTTAATTGTGAATACATGCCGGTAGTATCGATCTTGTACTGGAATTTTCTCCAGACATTCCTGGTTAACTGCAGTTCGCCAAAACGCAATACAACACTATCCTCAAAGTCGGTCATGAACATCCTGATGAACCGGATAGATTTGAAATCGGGGATATTGCCGATCTTACGGTCATACTGGCTGATGGGGATACGGAACTGGTACCATGTTTCCAGCCTTGAATTTCCGTCAACCAGGTTAACGGTTACCGGTTTCTTGTCCACAATAAAGTTGCTGCCGATATTCATACCACCCGGGGGTAATATATCAACGATGTATTGAAAATATTCTTCGGTTTGATTTAATGTATTGTCCCTGTTAAGGTCCTCGGCATCGGGATACAAGGTGGCAGCAGAAGAATAATCTGACCCGGTACTTGCTATGGGTGAATTTCCTTCCGGGTTATTGAATCTTTTATAGCGTCCTAAAATACCCAAACCCTGCTGGTCATAATCATCGCCGCGATAATAATGATAGTCATCATTGGAAGGATCGGCCAGGGCTACCTGATAAGCAAATGCTGTAACGATGCCCTGTAACTGGGTAAGGTAAGCACGGCGTTTATTCGCTTCGGCGGTATCATCCAGTCCATCAAAGCCAATATCCTGGTAGGGCCTGTCATTCGGGTCGTTACTAAATGCATTGGTAACCTGTATCGGGTTATTGGGCACCCTTCCCCAATTTGACGTGTCAGTTGGTGAAGGTGCATTTGGCGTGGGTAAACCATTTTCATAAAAACGTTTACCGTCTTTTAATACGTCCTCTGATATATTACCCAGGTTGAAATACAGTTTACCGCCGGTGGAATTGCTTTGAACAAGCCCTTTGGCAGGGTAATCAATGAAGGGGTCCTGTAACCAGAATTCGATGAACTCAATATTTGCAGTTTCAAAATCTGTTTGCTCAATATTGCGCATCAGGCCACCCCAGCGTTTTTTTGGAGTAGTTAACCTTCCATTTGGCGTAACCGCTACATCATAATTATATGGTCCTTTGTCCTCGGGATAATATGCAAGGTCAAATGTAACAAGCTGGCTTTCTCCAAACCCTGTAGTTTTTTGCGGAAATATCTCTCTTTGATAAACCAGCCTTACCCTCGGGTCGCTCAACTCTATCCTGTTATTTGAAAAAGGATTATTCCCGCCTTTGTATTGTTGTAATGTTGGCTCTATCTGGTACCAGTTGATCCTTGCCCTGTTCTTTCCTATATTGATATCATTGTCTAAATTGGCTTCGGGAAACAGTTCATTACCTAACCTGTCTGTAGCTTTATAAGGTACCGAGGCCAGTGCCCAGTTGATGGGTGGAAACCTCAGGTCAAGGCCTGACTGGGTTCCGTCAAAATCATCGATATTAATGATACCCTTTGATCCTCTTCCTATCTGTGGCGCATGGCCGGGTTTTAAATAAGCGCCTTCTGCAAAAAAGTTTATGGTTGACGGTGCAGTGGTTTGATAGAAAGGTAATTTATCCAATAACTTGGTGAGCCTTGGAATATCCTTTTTATAATTCACATCCAAACCGTACATGGTATTTCGGATGGGTTCATTGGTACCACCTGTAGTGCTGTTATCATAACTTACCTTACTAAAGAAAGGCCTTTCACTTAACCTTACGATAGTACCTCCAATGGACAATTGTTGCGTAGGCGTATTCTTGGCCATATAATCCCATCGCAGGGCCATATAGCTTTTTTGCTGCAAACCAAAAGACGCATTGTTCTCATAATTTACCTGTACCGGTAAACCGGAATTAATGATCGCAGAATTGGTTATTTTAATAGTTCCCAGGTCATAATTAATATCATAGTCAATTCCTTCTATCAATTGTCTTCCGCCCGCGGAAACAGTTACAGAACCACGTGGGATATTGTAACCGATGCTGATATCTGAAGAACCCGAGATCTTTGCCGAACCTTTTAATACAAAGCGGTTAAGGTTGGGGTATTGCTGCGCCACTGCTTTTATGGAATCATACAGGGCATAGTAAAGGCTGTCTTTAATTGCAGGCAGGGCGGGGTTTGTATAAATACCGGCCGCCAGGTCCCGCCCAAAAGGTTCCAGTACCGGGAACATCACCCGGCTGTACTGCGAATAAACAGTGAACCCTTCCACGTAATCAAATACCCCATCGGGTTGTGGATCAAGCTGGTTATTCAACCTGTCGAGGTTGATGAGTGATATGATGGGAGAACCCTGGTTCTTATCTCCGAAAGGAACATATCGTTTCCATCCAAGGCCGGGCTCCTGGTACAGAACGTCTAATTTAAAATCAGTAGGTGTGAGTGTACCATAGCCAATGGCATAAACATTTTTCAGCATCAGGTCCCAGATAGGAAGTGTTGGCCGCTGCGATGTTGCCTTTAATAATTTAAGGAATAATATTTTTTGATTGGCAGAGGCGGTGTCGGGTGGAAGATCCTGTGAGAATTCTCCCACCTGGAAGATCTTTCCGTTGTAAGAATACTGGTAAGCCACTGCCAGCACTTCGTCTGTTTGTAATGGCTGACTTAAAGAAATAAAACCTACCTGCCTGTTATAGATGTATTGTGTAGAGTCTAATTTACGGGCAAATGTTTTTTCAAAATCCTGTACCGGCTGTAAACCCAATGCAATAAGATTATTATAAACAGCTGAGGGGCTACGGTTGGCCGGGTTGGTAATGATGGCGGTGTAAAGCGGGTTGGTGCCATTGGTAGGGATCGGCGGATTCGCAGGAACCGGCGCAGTTTCTCCCAGGTCTGCCAAACCTACAACATCACGTGTTTCTGTTGTTGTCCCGTTTTTATTGGTAACCCAAACTTCCATCCTGAGGATCTGGATAGGTGCTGTTATAGCAGGCAAATTTGACATTACCTTATTATAGTTTGCCCTGAAATACTGTGCAAGTAAGAAATGCCTGTTCTCTTCGTATTCGTCTGCCTTCAATTCAAATAACTGTGATGCTGCACCGCCCTGCAGGTTAGCCGACTGGCGCTGTGATTTTTGGTTGGCTACCACACCGGTTAAAAATAATTTTCCGAATTGTACCTGGGTTTTAATACCAAACAACTGCTGAGCACCGGGTATCAATGTGCTGCGTGAAGGAAAAGAAACATTGCCCAGTTCAAGCCGCTTGACGATCTCGTCATCCAGCCCGGTATAATCCAGTTTTAACTGGTTGTCCTGTCCAAAATTGGCAAGCGTGTTATAGTTGATCGGAAATTTTAATTTACCGCCGATATCTGCATTCACGTTTACCTGGGCCTGCATATCAAAATCGAAGCCACCGTTCTTGCGGGCATTTTCAGGAAGTGTTGGATTCTTGATATTCTGTCCCTGGTATCCTGCGGTTATATCCACGTTACCCTGGGGTGTAATATTTATCTTGCCATTGCCGAATAAGCGATTAAATAAATTATCGTACAAAGATAATTTTGGTTTTACCCTTCCCCTGTTAAGGATACTTAAGGTGTTGGAGCGTTTTTGAAAATATTCTATCTCCGACTGGCGGTTACGTATCTGCCAGTATTCTTCAAAACTATAAGAGGTGGTGCTGCGGTAATACCTGTTGCCTATTTTTTCGTAGAGTATATAACGTTTGCTCACCGGGTCATAAACCACAGAATCTCTAATATTGGATGGATCGTTAAGGTCAAGGGTCCTTCTTTGGGAACCGGAAAGAAAATCTCCGCGCCTGTCGTGTATGGGATAAGGTAAAGTGTCGTTGTAATCGGGCAAAACAGTACCACTATGAGTCTTTAATATCTCATTATGCCGTGGTTTGGCCGATACAGAATTCGGGTAGATCACAATAAGCGTCAGCGTAAATACAACACAGCCAAGCAGTCTTGAGTTTTTAATACTAGTACACAACATCCGGTAAATCAATTAACGTAGAATTCTTTCAAATGGCTTTAAGGGCTTTTTTTGTAAATTTTCTATTGTGATACAGATGGCTCGGCACGGATAATTTTTTGGATTGACTGTTCTGCCTGTGATCTTGAAATTCCCAGCGCAGTTAAAGCATTTAACGCATCCTGTTCCAAACTATTGCCCATATGTAAGGAATGGTTTGCGTCCAACGATTGTTTCCCAACTTTATCTTTAAGCTCAAGCACCAGGCGTTCAGCTGTTTTTTTTCCTATTCCTTTGACACTTTCGAGCAGCTTAATGTTGCTTTGCATGATCGCCCGGTTCACTTCATCGGGTTTTAATGAGGACAACATCATTCTTGCAGTGGCTGCTCCAACACCAGAAACTCCTATTAACAGGACAAACATATCTTTTTCCTGCTTATCAAAAAAGCCAAATAAAGTGTGGCCGTCTTCCTTTATCTGAAGGTGCGTAAATAGTTTACCGTGCTCCAGGTTTTGAATATGAGAATACGTATTGAGGCTGATATTAACTTCATACCCTATGCCGTTTACATCCACATAAACGTGGGCCGGGCTTTTATACGTAAACTTTCCTTGCAAATATGCATACATAATTAACTCCAGTCAGTAGCGAAAATAAGGATAATTTAGCAGCAATGACCTTATAAATTAGGGTAAGGTTTTTTATGTATTTTTACGCCACTTTACCGCATTAAAAAATACTCAGATAAATAAAGATCTTCATGCAAAAAATCAACGCTGCTATTACCGCCGTGGGTGGTTATGTGCCCGAGTACAGGCTTACAAATTCGGAACTGGAAAAAATGGTGGATACTAACGATGAGTGGATACGTACGAGAACAGGCGTGGTGGAGCGTAGAATTTTAAAAGAAGAAGGAAAAGGCAGCAGCGATCTTGCCGTTCCGGCCGTATTGGAACTTTGTAAGAAACGTGGAATAAGCCCTGAAGAGATCGATTGCCTGATCTGTGCAACTGTTACACCTGACATGGTTTTCCCTGCCACAGGAAATATTATCTGCGATAAGATCGGTGCGATTAACGCTTTCAGTTTCGATATTGGCGCTGCATGCTCTGGTTTTTTGTATGCAGTAACCACGGGAGCTGCTTTTATTGAAAGCGGCAGGTATAAAAAAGTGGTTGTAGTGGGTGTAGATAAAATGAGCAGCATCATTGATTATAGTGACCGTACAACCTGTATCATATTCGGGGATGGGGCTGGTGCGATATTGCTGGAAGAAGATACCGAAGGCAATGGCGTGATGGACAGCATATTAAAAAGTGACGGGAAGGGAAGGCAATACCTGCACATGAAGGCGGGTGGTTCGGTAAAGCCATCAACGGTTGAAACCGTATTGGCAAAAGAGCATTATGTGTACCAGGAAGGACAGGCCGTTTTTAAATTCGCGGTGAAAGGTATGGCTGATGTCAGCTATGAATTGATGCAACGTAATAATTTGACAGCAGATGATATTGCATGGCTGGTACCCCACCAGGCCAACCTGCGTATCATTGACGCAACGGCCAGTCGAATGGGCCTGCCAAAGTCAAAGGTCATGATCAATATCCATAAATACGGCAATACTACTGCGGGCACCTTACCCCTATGTCTCTGGGAATGGGAGAAAGACCTGAAGAAGGGCGACAACCTTATTTTGGCTGCCTTCGGAGGCGGTTTTACCTGGGGGGCTACATTGGTGAAATGGGCGTATAATGCTTAGCTGACAACAGTTATAGTGAAAATTGAACAGTTATAAAATATAGTTGATAAAATTAAAAATAGTATTAATTTTAAAAGCTTTTTGTACCCATATCCGGCAACAAAATATAGTTCGATATAATAAGTGGCCTGACCCGGTACCCTTAACCTTAAAACTTTTTATGCAAAAATATTTACTCTGTTTTTTTATCACATCCCTGTTTTTTGAAGGGAAAGCAAATGCTCATCCCCCGGGGAACCGGATTTCTGCAGGCACACTATTAATGCCACCACCCTGTTCAATGAATGGGACGTATAGCATTGGTTCAGGAGGCGACTTCCCTACTATCTCAAGAGCAATAGACTCTTTAAAAGTAAGAGGTATTGGAGGTAATCTTTTATTTGAACTGTTGCCAAATTATTCAAGTACCAGTGAAGTATTTCCGATATTATTTCCAAAGAAGAGCCAGGTGCCCTGTTTCTTCTCTTCTAATTATAAGGTGGTTTTGCGCCCGGCATCCAATGCGGTCAACCTGGAGATCGTGGGTAACCTTAACAACGGTGTGATCCGACTGGACAGTTGCGATTACCTAACTATTGACGGAAGGCCAGGTGGCCTTGGCACTATAAGCGAGCTAAAAATTATTAATATCTGGGCTGCCGCTGTGCAGTTCCTCAATTCTTCAAACAACGTAATAAAGTATCTAAGCTTATCGAGCTGGGTGCAGTTCACCCTTCCTCCCGGAACCTTCGGGATCGTGGACTTTCATGGATCTCCGTCAGGCACCATTGGTTCAGCAAATAATAAGATCGAATCCTGTGAGCTTTTTTCGGGAAGCACAGTAAATTATTCAGGGTGGGAGCTAATTTCCAGTAATGGGCCCAATTTTAACGATAGTATTATCAATTGTAATTTTCATCATTTTAACAGAAGTGCAATAGGACTCACAGGGGATGCCTGGGGTTGGGAAATTTTAGGAAATAGTTTTTATACACCATTCCCCATCATTTTAGGGAGTTTCATAAGTGCACCCGCGAACTTTAACAACGATGCACACAAAATTGAAAATAATTATTTTGGAGGAAGCGCTCCGCATTGTGGCGGAAGTCCATTTGAAGCCAGTTTCTCAGGCGACCTGAAATTCATTGATGCCGATTGGGGAACCGGGAACATACAAAATAATTATTTCAGGAGAATGAAACTGACGGCCACAGGAGGCAATACTCCATATGTGTGCTTTATCAGCCAGTCAGCCGGGAGTAATTTGAACAGCGTTATCAACCATAACTATTTCGGAGGTACCGATCTCAGCGATAGCATCCAGATCATAAACGCTAATACCAATGCCACTATTGGTCCAATGATCGTGGAATGCATAAGTAACGGCGGCGCTTTTGAGGTAGCATTCAACGAGATCGACAATATCAGGTGTTATTCAGATTCCGTCGTCAAAGCCATTGATGTAACACTAATAAATGGTGGCGGTACTATCCACCATAATATAGTAGGACATCCCTCAGTGTACAACAGTATAATCAACAATACCAATGGAACGATGTTCGGAATTAAAGGGGGAAGGGTAAACAGTAACATTGTATCTAACCTAACCAATAATTCACCGAGTGGCGCTACCACTGGTGCAAATGCATCTATCTTTGGCATCTACTGCACAGGCGACAGTACTTGTAACAACCAGGTTTTCCGGTTATCGGGTAAAGGAAACTATACATCTCAAACATCCGTTGGAGGAATCATTTCCGGTAGCGGACGAACTCACAATAACCTCGTTCACTCGCTGTTTCATTATGGCGCGGGCGGAGACATGATTGGTATTTCGGGGGGAAGTATTAAGGCGAATATCGTTCATACATTGATAATGACGAACCCGGTGAATATGCAACCGGTATATGGGATCAGCGGTGGTGATTCCATAACCAATAACATGGTCAGGCTTGGGTTTGATACTGCAGGTAACAGTATAACGAACCCGGTGAATTTTAGGGGTATTAGCGGTGGTAATAATGTTCTTCACAACAGCGTTTATATTGGCGGAGATAATGTACTGATCAATCCTGCATCAAGGTCTAGTACTTGCAATATCGGTGGAAATGTTGTCAGAAATAACATTTTTGTAAATACCCGTTCTAACCAGGCAACAAGTAGTTCAAATAGACATTACTGTATGTACTTATCGTCTACCGGCGCCATAAGCAACTACAATTTATTTTTAAATAACGGTACTGGTGCATACTTTGGGTTGATCAACAGTACCGGCTATTCCAGTTTTGCACTTTGGAAAACGGGGACGGGAAAAGACCTGAATTCCGTTTATGGTGATCCGCTTTTTATCAATCCTTCAGGCAATTATTCCCAGGTTGATCTCCATTTATCCAATGGAACCATTGCAGAAGCTGTGGGAACGGCGGCAGGTACGATCCAAAAAGATTTCGATGGTGAAACAAGAAGCAGTTTAACCCCGGTAGATATCGGTGCTGATGCCGGCGATTTTAATCAATGTGCTGTAACGCATGCAGGAAACGATGTAACTATTTGTTCGGGGCAAAATGCCCAAATAGGTACGCCGGCAATACCGAATCATACGTATAGCTGGACCTCTAACCCTGCCGGCTTTACTTCCCCGGTAGCAAATCCAATTGTCAATCCAACAATTACTACCGCTTATTACCTTGTTATGACCAATGCGGCTGCAACCTGTACCGCTATGGATACAGTCATCGTATCTGTCACCACTCCATTGACCCCATCTATTACGATCAATACGACCACAGCAGCCGTTTGTTCGGGCGCTACTGTAAGTTTTACGAGTTCGATCACCAATGGTGGAAGTGCAGCTTCATACCAATGGAAGGTAAATGGCATTAATGCAGGTACGAACAATCCAATATTTATCAGCAACACACTGATCAATGGTGACCAGGTAAGCTGCGTTCTTACGAGTAGCGAGTCCTGCATTACCAGTTCAACAGTTACCAGTAATGTAATCAGTGTAATTGTAAATGCAAGTGTAACTCCTTCAGTAAGTATCAACACCCCTACTACTACCATTTGCAGTGGAACTCTTGCCAGTTTTACCGCTACTCCCATTAATGAAGGAACAGCACCATCTTACCAATGGCAGGTAAATGGTATAAATGCGGGTACAAACAGCAATTTTTTCAATACGTTTTCACTGAACAATAACGACCAGGTAAAAGTTATTTTGACCAGTTCACTTGCCTGTGCCACACCAGCATCTGTTACCAGTAATATTATCAGTATGACGGTAACGCCATTGCCATTTGTAAATGCGGGAAATGATACAACAATATGTGCAGGTACAAGTGCTCAGCTACAGGGATCGGGTGGCAGTACATACTCGTGGTCACCAGCTACTGGTTTAAGTAATCCAAATATTGCCAATCCAATTGCGACACCACTTGTTACAACAAGATATTATTTAACCGTATCCAATAGTGCTACCTGTTTTGCAGTAGACTCCGTGTTGGTGACCGTTAACCTGTCAACATCAGCTTCAGTAAATATAAGTGCGACCAATACAACTATTTGTTCGGGCTCATCGGTTACATTCACTGCCACAGCAAATGGCGGTGGTTCAAACCCGGTTTATCAATGGCAGGTTAATGGAATTAATGCAGGCACAAACAGCAGTACATTTACAACAACAACTTTAAATAATAATGACCTGGTAAAAGTAATAATGACCAGTTCACTTCCCTGTGTTTCCCCGCAAACAGTTATGAGCAATACCCTTATCGTGGCAGTTGCACCGGGGCTGGTTGCCAATGCGGGTATCGACGCCGGCATTTGTGCAGGAGGCAGTGTTCAGTTACAGGGTTCCGGCGGAAGCATTTACTCATGGTCCCCTGCTGCAGGATTAAGTAATCCCCTTATTGCAAATCCTGTTGCTTCCCCGCTTAGTACAACTGCATATATTTTGACCGTATCCAACGGTGGCACCTGTACCTCTCAAGATATCGTTGTGATCACCGTCAATCAATTGGTCATTCCAACAGCGGATATCAGCACAGCCAATACCAATATTTGTTCGGGTACTGCAGTAACTTTTACAGCTACAACAAGCAATGGAGGCACAGCACCTGTGTACCAATGGCAGTTGAATGGCATTAATGCAGGGACTAACAGTAATACATTTACAAGTAGTTCTTTGCAGAATAATGACCAGGTAAAATTTGTACTTACAAGTAACCTTGCCTGTGTGCTCAATCCTACTGCAACCAGCAATACTATAACAATGAGTGCTCAGCAACTGGCCACCCCGCTTATAACATTAAGCAACTCCGTATTCACCGTTACCAATCCTGACGTTGCAGCTAACTACAGCTGGCAGGTATTCCTAAATTCAAACTGGATAAATGTAATTCCTGCTGCAACCGGCATCAGCTTTACATCTCCCGGAACGGGTGAGTACAGGGTAAAGGCAGATAAAGGTGCCTGTACAGCTTATTCCGCTTCGGTGGTGGCTGGTATTGTGAACCCTACCTCTCATGTTATTTACTTAAGACCCAACCCGGCTCATGAGTTCATAAGACTGGATTCCATACGCCTTCAAAAAAGATACGAGACCGTGGAGATAACCGACATGCAGGGTAAACGGGTTTTGCCGCTGTTCAATGTAAGGAACCGGGTTACGATCACTATTGACATAAGTTCCCTGACCAACGGACCTTATATGGCCATAATCAGGCAATATGACGGAACGTTTTCAGCAAAAAAGTTTATTAAGCAATAGTTACATTAAATGCATATTGAAAAGTCTCCCGGTTTCGGGAGACTTTTTCATGTAAAACTCATTATTCAAAAAATCGTAACTTCAAGTATCAATTTTAATACTTTATCACCGTCCTTTGATATGATTCAACCAATCATTATGAAAAAATATATACTCTTCTTTTTTGTTTTTTTGATCGCAGCACAGTCGGATTGCTATGCGCAATTTTCACGATATGTCGTTCGCTTAAAAGATAAGGGCACCAATCCTTTTTCTATAAGTAATCCTTCCCAATACCTTACCGCCCGTTCCATCGCACGCAGAACAAGGTATGGCATTGCCATTGATTCAACAGACCTGCCCGTTACACCAAGGTACATCGACAGTATCCGTATGGCAGGTGCAGTTACGATCCTCAATCATTCCAAATGGCTGAACCAGGTTGCGATTCAAACCACAGATGCCGCAGCACTGGCAAAGATCAATGCTTTTTCATTTGTAATTGGCACCAGTCCCCTCGCAACAAGAATGCAACAGGGAGAAGTGCCGGTAAATAAAAAATTAGATGCACCGGGCAATGCACCGGTAAAGATCGAAAGTCCTACGGGTATTACAGCTGATCACTATAGTTATGGCGCCAGCTTTGGGCAGGTGCATCTTCATAATGGTGAATTTTTACACAATCGTGGTTTCAGGGGACAGGGAATGCAGATGGCAGTCCTGGATGCAGGCTTTTTTCATTACCTCACCCTGCCTACTTTTGACAGCATCCGGAATAACGGACAGGTATTGGGCACATGGGATTTTGTTACAGGAAATGCAAGTGTTGATGAAGACAATGCCCATGGTATGAATTGCCTTAGCACGATCGCGGCAAATATGCCCGGTGTTTTTATGGGCACGGCACCCAAAACATCTTTTTATTTATACCGCACGGAAGACGTGAATTCAGAATATCCCATCGAAGAACAAAACTGGGTAGCGGGAATGGAAAGAGCAGATAGCTTAGGTATCGACATTTCTTCAACTTCTTTGGGTTATTACAGTTTTGATAATCCTGCTTTCAATTACACTTATGCCAATATGGATGGCAATACAACCATCAGTGCAAAGGGCGCCGATCTTGCTGCAAAAAAAGGAATACTATTAGTTATTGCGGCCGGTAATGAGGGCAGTGGCTCCTGGCATTATATTATCACACCCTCTGATGCAGACAGCGTGATGGCCGTTGGTGCAGTATCAACCAGTGGCGTGGTTGGTGGCTTCAGCAGCTATGGTCCAAGTGGTGACGGACAGGTAAAACCCTCCGTAGCAGCCGTTGGCGTTGGTGCCATTGTAGCCAACACTTTTAACGGGCAGCCAACATCTGGTAACGGAACTTCGTTTGCCTGTCCTAATATGGCCGGCCTCACCACCTGTTTATGGCAGGCCTTTCCGGAAGTAAATAATATGAACATTATTAGCACAATGCAGCAATCGGCGACGCGGGCTACCAACCCCGATAACCGTGTGGGCTATGGAATACCCGATATGAAAAAAGCTTTCGTAATGCTGATAAAACAACTGTTCACAAAACAAACACCCTTGGTAGCCAATTGCGGGGTTAGCTTACAATGGAACGTTAAGACTGATTCAGTAATAAGTGTAGTTGTTGAAAGAAAATTACCTGCTGATATTAATTATACAACCGTAAGTACACAAACTTCTGCGGGCGCTTTTCTTGCACGGAATTTTACATTTTCTGATGACCTTAGAACATTTACTGCCAGTGGGGTTAAATACCGTTTTAAAATGATCATCGCTGCGGATACCAGTTTCTACCTTGATTCTGTAACCGTAAACTTTACGCCTAAGCCTGCTCTTGGGATTGATAAAGCGATCACCATTTGTGGTACATCAACTGTTGATCTTACAACGCAATTCAATACAACGGGTTTAACCCCGGCGTGGACAATTGGAGGTATACCTGTAGCTACACCTTCAGCAGTTACTGTGGCCGGTAACTACCAGCTGATCGCAATTAATAATTCAGGATGCGCTGATACTGCACTGGTAAACCTGAGCTTTATACAACAACTTAATCTTGGTGCCGACAAAACAATTACAAAATGTGCAGACAGTCTCACTAACTTAACAGAATTATATGTTACTGCCGGCTTAACCACATCGTGGACGATCGGCGGCGTTCCTGTTGCAACACCAGCTGCGGTTACAGCTGCAGGCGTTTATCGCTTGATAGCAAATAATACTTCCGGGTGCGCCGATACCGCTTTTGTTACCATTACAAATGATCCGCAGCTATGCGTAAATACGCTGTCTGAATACATAAAAATCAACCCCAATCCTGTAACCGATTGGCTTAAGGTAGAGGTGCTAAGGATAGCTGCAGTAAAAGTTGATATAATAATTCATAATAATGCCGGACAAGTAGTATACACCACAAGTGCCCAGCAACCGGCGGGCAGCAATAGTTATAACATACCCATGAAAGCCATGGCAAGCGGCAGTTATTATGTTACAGTAAGAATAAATGATAAAAAAGCAGTTGTAAAGAATATAATAAGGTAAAGTTTTTATGTCTTTGTTGCCATTGAAATTATATGTGGCCGGTGAGACACCGGCCACGGCGATGGCCGCGATTGGTGTCCCCACCAACCGCAGTTGAATAAGCTGATCTTAAATCTAATTTTTCATAAATACGGCAACAAACATACTGTCTGCCTTTTTATCAAAACCTTTTAATAATTCCATCTGCAATAACTGCAGGTGGAATTTTTCTTTTACATAATTCACCTGGTCTTCATTTTCTTTTTTAAAGACAGAACAGGTAATATAAAAGAACAGTCCGCCTTCTTCCAGCTGAGGAATGGTATTTGAAATGATCTTCCTTTGCTTTTCTGCATAGGCATCGGTCATTGAAGTTTTGAAATGATACAGTTGCTCCGGCGTACGGCTCCAGGTACCGCTCCCGGTGCAGGGAGCATCACAGATGATGAGTGAATATTTTTTTTCCTGTATTGAAGGGTTTTCCGCAGACAGGTCCGCAATAAAACTTTTATATTTTTTTATTCCTGCAATGGAGAACCGCTTTTTTAAATTTGACAGGATACTCTCCCTTATATCAGAAACCGCCAGCTCAACCTGTCCCTTTAAAATATCATAAAGCAATATGGATTTTCCGCCGCTGGCAGCACAACAATCCCAGGCTGATAACGAATGCCCGAGACCGGATACCCAATGCTGGATACCGGATGCCGGATCCCGGCTCACGGATAAAGGGTCCTTAAGAGAATTTAAAACTTTTTGTGAATTCAGATCCTGCACAAGGGCATCCTTATCCAGCTCAAGAACAGTATCGAGTTTTGTGGAATTAGGAAAAGCAAAACAATCATCACCCTGCATTGTAAATGAAAGACCAGCCTCTTTCAATTTTCCTGTTACAACATTTTTTTTACCGGGCCTTATTCTTACAAACAGGCCAGGCTTAACTAAAAACGATGAACTGAACGCATGAAGACCCACCCCTTCGCTTAGTTCAACGCCCCGTGGGAAGATATCTTCAACTGTGAGCCCGACAATGGTAATTTTTTCGCTGAGTGGTTTCGTGATCAGCTCATTCCACCCTGGCTTATGGAAATTTAAAAAATCATTAAAAGAATTTTCACACAAAAAAGTAGCGGTAATGATCTTTTCCTCCACAGTGGCACCGGGCATGGCTTTACCAAGGCGGTAATGGTGATAGCAAAGTGTTGATATCTGCCTGCGGTCCCTGGAGCCATATTTTTTTTCAGCAGCAAAATACTTTTTCAGAAAAAAAGAAAAGGGCAGGTCACCATGGTATGATCCGATTATTTTTTTTGCGGAATTTAAATAAGAATGGTAACGCATAAGGCAAAAGTAAAGCTGCAGGTTAACTGCAGGCTTAAATATATTTTTGGCTGAGAGGTGAAAAGAGTGAAAGGGAAAAAGGGTTTTAAATGCTGCCTGCTGTTTTATCTCTTCTCTTTTATCCTCTTAGCCAAGTTCCAGCAAACTCTTCACCGGGTCTTTGCCAAACAATAATAATTCAGGATTTTCCAGCAACTCTTTTACCCGCACTAAAAACCCTACAGACTCACGGCCATCAACTATCCTGTGATCGTAACTTAATGCCAGGTACATCATTGGTTTTATAACAACCTGCCCGTTTATCGCCATTGGCCTGTCTTGTATCTTGTGCATTCCCAGGATCGCAGACTGTGGTATATTAATGATGGGTGTACTCATCATGGAACCAAAGATGCCACCATTGGTAATGGTAAAGGTTCCGCCGGTCATCTCTTCAATGGTTAATTTATTTTCCTTTGCTTTTGTAGCCAGTTCCACAACCTTTGCTTCTATGCCTGCCATAGTCATGCTTTCTGCATTACGGATCACCGGAACAACCAATCCTTTTGGTGCACTAACGGCAATGGAAATATCACAATAATCATGGTATAAGATACTTTCACCGTCGATATAAGCATTCACCGCAGGCCATTCCAGTAGAGCAAAACTACAGGCCTTTGTAAAGAAACTCATAAAGCCAAGGTTAACGCCATGCAATTCCCTGAACTTATCCTTATATTTAGTTCTTATCTCCATTATGGCGCTCATGTCTACTTCATTAAAAGTAGTGAGCATGGCTGTTGTATTTTTGGCCTCTACCAGGCGCCTGCTGATCGTTTTACGCAGGTTGCTCATTTTTTCTACACGGTCTTTGCGCTCAAATAAAACCGTACCTGGTTTCCTGCCGGGATTATTCAACGCATCCATCACATCCTGCTTAACGATCCTGCCGTTACTGCCTGTTGGCGTTACCACTTTTACATCTACTTTTTTATCGGCAATAATGGCCGCTGCTACCGGGGTTGTTTTAATATCAGTCTGGGTAGTCTGTGCAGCTGCCTGTGGAACAATTGGCGCTGCTTCTTTTTTTGGTTCTTCCTTTGCTTTTTCCGGTTTTTTTTCTTCTGCCACAGTCCCGGTCGTCTTATCCTCTCCTGCGGTTGCAGGTTTTGCAGCTTCGGTATCAATAGTACATACAGTATCTCCGATATTAAGGGTATCTCCTTCTTTGGCAATTATTTTTAATAGCCCTGCCTGCTCTGCATTGATCTCGAATGTCGCTTTTTCACTTTCCAGTTCGGCTATCACTTCATCGCGGTTAACCCAGTCCCCTTCTTTCTTATGCCATTTTACCAACGTGACTTCATTAATGCTCTCACCCACAGTTGGAACTTTTATTTCGATTGCCATTATAGTGATTTATTGTTGAGCAAATTTCGGGGAAATTTAAGGATTATTAAAATTATTTACTGCTTTCATACCAACCACTCCAATAACCACAGATTAAAAATGTATTTTGCGCAGCAGCCGGCGCATTGCACGATCCTGCAGTTGCCGGCAATTAATAGAATCAATAGAAACCTATTTTTTATCGGGTATGATAAGATACAGAATAGCCATCCTGGATGGCTTCAGGGCAATTGCAATATTAACTGTGATGTTCTTTCATTTTTTTTCCAGGTGGACACCACCGCTCAACAACGTCTCCTTATACCCCTACGGGAGCAAATATGATTATTTCGGGTTTGGGTATTATGGTGTTACTTTCTTTTTTATCATAAGCGGCTTTGTGATCTTTTTCACACTGGATAATACTACTTATTTTGCCAGCTTTTGGAAAAAAAGAATGATCCGGCTGGTACCTTCTATTATCATGGCGTCATTGTTGACCTTCATTGTACTCGTGCTTTTTGACAACGCTTACCTGTTCCCCGGCAGCCATGAAGCCAGGAACTTTTTGCCCAGCTGGACCTTCATCACACCTGAATTCTTTAATCGTTTTTCCCGTCTTGATTTTGGTTATATCGATGGTTCCTATTGGAGCTTATGGCCAGAGATACAGTTCTATTTTTTATCCAGCATCATATTCTATCTTAACAAAAAGAAATTCGTAAGAAATTTTGTGCTCCTTTCGTTCCTGCTGATCATCACTGATCACTTGTTCATGAATGTTATTGATCCAACAGGAAATGGTACGCTTTCCCGAGCAGCGGTTAATTACAAATTATGGATACATGACATTTTTAACCTGGTAAGTTACCTGGCTTTTTTCAGCATGGGTGTCTTATTCTACCTCTTATTTAAGAATAAAAACAATGGCATAAAGATCTCTTTTTCAACCATCCTTTGTTCAGCAGTATTATTGATCTGCACATTTTACAACACTTCCCTGCAGGTAATAATATTCTATTGTATGATGTACCTGTTGTTCCTTTGCTTTATCTATTACCCGCGGCTATTGGCTGTTTTTGAAAATAAGCTCCTTGTGAATATTGGTATATGCTCTTATTTTTTATACCTCATACACCAAAACCTGGGGGTGTTTCTTATAAATAAACTTGGACCTTATTTTTCCCCTGTAAGCGTGGTCTTCACCTTATTGCTGTTCGTCATCCTGATTTGGCTGAGCAGGCTCTATACCGAAAAAATCGATAAGCCCGTAACAAGGTCATTAAAGAAAATGGTAGTGATTAAAGATTAGAATGCTCTTGTACGAACATAGCTATCAGCGGGCTGAAAACCCTGCAAATTAAAACAAGAGAATTGCTTTTCCCGGATCAGGTACCAAGGTATGATTTTAAGAGTTTGCAGCGGGATGCTGTGCGGAGTTTCGTGATGGCTTTATCTTTTATCTGTCTTACTCTTTCACGGGTAAGATTAAAGTGTTCACCAATATCTTCCAGGCTTAGGGCATGGTCTACGCCAATACCAAAGAAAAAACGGATAACGTCTTTTTGTCTTTCTGTTAAAGTACTTAATGACCTGTCGATCTCTGTTTTAAGGGAAGCTTTAAAGGCAAGTTCATTATCGGTACTTACTGCATTATGGTTTACCAATACATCGATGAGTGTACTGTCTTCTCCATCAGACAGTGG